>Ga0256834_1001538_pt1 | contig 15402 bp, 11 predicted proteins | sample 4281140metaG_FD_190536 | JGI IMG/M metagenome (GOLD analysis project Ga0256834, IMG submission 190536) | Hydrothermal vent microbial communities from East Pacific Rise, Pacific Ocean - 4281-140 | ecosystem: Environmental > Aquatic > Marine > Hydrothermal vents | place: Pacific Ocean: East...
CTCTTTGGCAAGATCTCAAAGACGCTATTTACAGCCCACTCGAACTCCCTCCCCCGTCGAACTTTGGCGTACGGAAAGCCCGTAGCTATCAAAGACTCTATCAGCCTGGAGGTTTTAGACACCCTAATAGGCTCGAAATTCAAAAAAGCCCCCTTTTGACTCTGAGCAAAAAACAGCTCGTCGAGTATCGGGTTGTAAACTGCCGCTTCAACCGGCTCTCCGTCTTCCCAAACGCCGACCGAAATACATACAAACGGAATCTTGTGGACGAAGTTCGTAGTCCCGTCTATTGGATCGACGATGACGGCCTTTTGCGGTATATCGCCCCCTTCAAAACTCTCTTCCGCAACGATTTCGTATCCTTTGTAAAGCTTTTGCAAACCTTTTTTCAAGGCCTCTTCCACCTTTATATCGTATTGCGTAACCAGATCCACGCTCGATTTGTAGCTGACGCTCTTGCTAGCGTAAAAACCCTCTTTTAAAATCTCCCCCGCCTCCTTGATGATATCGATAAACTCCATTTCCACCCCCGTTTACTTTATGTTTACTTTCTGTTTACCTCGATTTTCCAAAGAGATAATATCATTATACAGACAAAAACAGAAGGAGGAAAAGATGAAAAAGAGCGTAGCGATTTCGTTGGCGTTGGCGCTGTCTTTGGCGGCGGCCTCTATAACTTTTAAAGAGGCGCCGAAAAATTTCGATCGGGTAATGCCCTCAGAGGGCAAAAACGTGGTTTTGAGCTTTTATGACGCGGTAAAGGAGGCCAAACAGAGCGTAGTGAACATATCGACCAAAAAGAGGGTAAAAACTTCGCACTTCGCCGATTCCCCTCTTTTTAACGACCCTTTTTTCAGACAGTTCTTCGGCCCCATGTTCAAAGACAGAATCCCCAAAGAGAGGGTACAGCGCTCATTGGGATCTGGCGTCGTCATCAGCAAAGACGGCTATATTGTGACTAACAACCACGTAATCAGCGAAGCCGAAGAGATAACCGTAACACTGCCGGGCAGCGACAAGGAGTACAAGGCAAAAGTAATAGGCAAGGATCCGCTGACGGATCTGGCCGTAATAAAAATAGAGGCTAAAAATCTAAAACCGATAGCGCTGGGAGACTCCAACAGACTAAAAACCGGAGATATCGTATTTGCCATAGGAAACCCTTTTGGCGTAGGAGAGACGGTTACCCAGGGGATAGTTTCCGGTCTTAACAGAAGCAACGTGGGCATCAACACTTACGAAAACTTCATCCAGACCGACGCGGCTATAAATCCAGGAAACTCCGGAGGCGCCCTCGTCGACAGCAGAGGAGCCCTCGTTGGGATAAACAGCGCGATAATAACCCGCAGCGGCGGTAACAACGGCATAGGATTCGCCATTCCGGTCAATATGATGAAAGAGGTGGTAAAAAAGCTCGTGGAAAAAGGTAAAATCGAAAGAGGGTATCTAGGCGTTATCATCGAGGATCTAAAGGGGCCCCTAAAAGAAGTTTACCGACACGACTACGGAGCGGTCATAGTTGACGTATCCGAAGATTCGGCGGCCGCAAAAGCCGGACTCAAAAGGGGCGACCTGATTTTGAGAGTCGACGGGGAAAAGATAGAGAACGCAAACGATCTCAAAACCGCAATAGGTGCAAAAGCGCCGGGCGAACGCGTAAAAATAGAGTATGAAAGAAACAAAAAACTCTATACAGCCTACGTAAAACTCGGCAGTAGGCCCGATTCGACAACGGAATCCTCCCAAGAGCTTTTGGGACTGGAGCTAAAGAAACTTGATGAGCAGACACGAAGAATGTATAATATTCCAAAAGACGTAGAAGGGCTGCTGGTAGTAGAGGTAAAGCCAAACAGCAAAGCCCAAAAGGCTGGATTCAAGAGAGGAGACGTAATCGAGGCGGTAGAAGATAGCGAGACGAAAAACGTGGAAGATTTCAAAAAGGCTCTAAAAAAATACAAAGGAGCGAAGCGAGTCTACGTCAACAGAGGCGGATATCCTCTGATTTTAGTACTCAAATAGGAGCTACGCGTGCGGGTCGCCATGATCGAGGACGATATTGAACTGGCCGAGATACTCGCGGAGTATCTCGGATCGCACAACATAGATATAGTCAACTTCGACGATCCTTATCTGGCTCTGGCCAAACTGAGAGTAGAGAGTTTTGATGCGCTTATACTCGATCTGACCCTTCCACAAATAGATGGACTGGAAATTTTAAAAGATCTCAGAAAGTTCAGCGACATCCCGGTTATAATCTCCAGCGCCAGAAGCGATATCGCGGACAAAGTTTTGGGACTGGAGCTGGGAGCCGACGACTATTTACCAAAACCTTACAACCCCAGAGAACTAGAAGCCAGGCTAAAAGCGATCACGAGAAGAAAGGGCAAAACAGCCCAGTCAGATATCAAAATAGACAGACAAAAAGGGGTAGTATATTTTAAAAACCGCGTTTTGGATCTGACTCCGGCCGAATTTGAGATTCTCTCGTATCTTTACGAAAACTCCCCCAGAGCCGTATCCAGAGAGGAGCTGATAAGAAATATCGATTCTCTCAACGAAAACTCGACGCCTAAAAGCGTTGACGTTATCATAGGCAGAATCAGAGAAAAGCTCCGTGAGCGGGAAAACCCGAAACATCTACTCTCCGTAAGAGGGGTGGGCTACAGGCTCATAAGATGAAAAGGTCTTTGCTGTTTTCAGTTACTCTGATATTCGCAATAGCGTTTGGAGCGGTGGCTCTATCGTATCATCTCTTCGTCAAATACCAACGAACCCTCCATGAAAGAGCCTTCCTGCAAAGATTCGAAACGGTTTTTAAAAGCCTTCCCATAATTACCCGTGACGATATGTTGAGCAAAGAGCTGGAGCGTTTTAAATCTTTGGGGTTTGAGATCATCGCCTTTCCAAAAGAGGTTATCCGCATACTAAAAGAGGCCAAAACCTTAAAAAAACTCTCCGGACCCTTTGGCGAAGCCCGCCTATTAGAACATAAAAACGTCAGATACGTTCTGCTTAGAAGCTACGGAAACGCCATTCTTTTAAAAGATATAGGTCAAAACGGCGAAAACAGCTCCCTCTTTACCGATTTGGCTTTCGGAGCGATATTTTTTACGCTTTTTTTGGCCTACGTTGCGGTAGTTATCAATCTCAGACCACTAAAGAGAATAGAGAGGGAACTGAAAAAATTCCTATCCGGAGAGACCGATATAGATCTAAATATCAAAGGGGGCAGCGAAATAACCGAAGTGGTCAAAGCCTTCAACAAGGCCCTGCAAAGCCTAAAATCGGTAATAGAAGCCAGAGAACTGCTGATTAGAAATTTGATGCACGAACTGAAAACCCCGATAACCAAAGGGCGCATAGCCGCCGAAATGGTAGATGATGCGAAACAGAAAAAGAGGCTCGTGGAGATTTTCGAACGGTTAAACCATTTAATCTCGGAGATTTCGGCCCTCGAACAGATGAATTCGAACCTCCCGATCAAATCGGAGAGAAAAAGGGTTTTTGAGATACTGCAAGACGCCATCGATATGGGAATGTTCGACTCTGAGCGTATAGAAACTAAAATCGAACCGAACCTCGAGATCAAAGGGGACAGGAGACTGCTGGCGATAGCTTTTAAGAACCTGATAGACAACGGATTGAAACACTCTTTCAATTCCAGAATAAAAATCTATGCAGATGGCAAACGACTGGTTTTTGAAAGCGAGGGGGAACCGCTAAAAAAAGATCTCTCCTACTATACCAAAGCCTTTACCGGCTCCGAAGGCAAGGGAATGGGTCTGGGACTTTACATCGTGGATCAGATTCTCAAACTTCACGGCCATAAATTATCCTATGTTTTTTCCGATAATAAAAACCGTTTCATAATAGAGTTTTAACCTACACAGACCGATACTACCCAAAAGTAAAAAGATTGAAAGCGCTCAGATTTTACGGAAAAAGGGACATCAGACTCGAAGAGATCCCAAAACCCATTCCCAAAGAGGAAGAGGTACTGCTAAAAGTTACCGACGCAGGCATAAGCCAGACTCAGATCAACGAGTTTATGGACGGACCCTTTTTGATCAATTCCGAACCTCATCCTCTAACAGGCAAAAAGATCCCTATTGTTCCCTCCCAGGAGTACGGGGGGATCATAGTGGCTGACCATTTGGGTTCAAAAAACGATCCAGTAGGCAAAATGGCGGCCGTCTTGCCGCTTATTTCGTGCGGCAGATGCGAATATTGCGAACAAAAAAAGGAAAATCTGTGCCAAAATCTGGCCTATCGCGGCCTATTGGGAGCCGACGGAGGATTTTGCGAATTCAGCGCTGTTAAGAGGGAAAATCTCTTTTTCACTCAAAAAAGAGAGCTCTTAACGTTCATAGAACCTCTGGCTGTAGCGGTTCACGCCGCCAAAACGGTCAAAAAGCTCATCGATCTGCGCAATAGCGAAGTACTGATTTTGGGAGCCGGAGCGGTCGGAATCAGCGTGGCTGCGTATTTTGAACAGATAGAGGGGGCAAAAGTCTATATCAGCGAAATACTATCCACCAGAAAGGCCAAAGCCAAAGAGGCCGGATTTGAAACCCTCGCGAAAAAGGAGATAAAAAAGAGCTTCGACCTGGTCGTTGACGCGGCCGGAACCGATCCTATAACTCAAAAACCGGCCATCACGGAAGGGTTCGCCTATCTAAAAAGGGGAGCCCCTCTTTTAAACCTGGGCTCTTACTTTCATCCCGTCTCTTTCGTGCCGGCGTATATTCTGGTAAACGAAAATTCGCTGATAGAGTCGATGGCTTATGATAGCGAAGATATCGAAAAACTGAAAAGAGAGATAGACAATATAAAAACCGATTTCTCCATTTTTATAGAGCGGATACCGCTAAAGGATATCGTAAACAAAGGATATCTCAGAGCGGAAGTGGCAAAAGAGAGCTTTACAAGACTGGTGGTGGAGCCGTAGATGGTTGGCGAAATAGAAAAGATTCTAAAAGAGATCCTAAACGACGATATAAAAATACTCCCCAAAGAGAGGTTCGATCCCGAAGAGAGCTCTAAAAATAGCAAGTTTTTCGGAATAGACGAGGATTTCGTTTTCCTCTACAACAAAAATCTGCCCGTGGAACAGCTATATAACATCAAAAGATTTCTCGGCAATTTTCTCCATAAACACGAGGAGATCTCCAACAATTTAAGACAGAGCGAAATTTTGAGCGCGGAACTTGAAAAGATGATAAAAACGGGCCGGGACTTCAAAGAGAACGAAGAGTTTTTCCAAAACTTCTTTTCTATTTTGAAAAACAGCGGATACAGATTCGCGCTGATTAGAAACATGCAGACTCTATTCAACTATAAAATAGATCCGTTTACCCTAAAAAGCGCCGTCGAAAAGCTTCAAAAAAAGAGCGCAATATCATTTCCTTTCAAAAACGGCGAGCTGTTCGGAATCAAAAGAGGCTTTCACATACTGATCATCGAGTCGCAAACAAAGATCGATCCATTCGACAAAAAAGTCTCGGAATCGAAACTGGTCTGGCTAAATACGTTGTACGAATCCAAAATGGGATACGAAATAGACAGATTGACCGGACTCTTTACCAGAAACAGATTCCTAAAGGATATAGAGTCTTCGCGAAACATCTCGGCCCTCTTGATAAACGTGAAAAATTTCAAGAACTTCAACGAAATATACACCTCAAAAATCGGGGACAAGATACTCTTGGAGCTCACGGCCCGATTGAGAAAATTTTTCGATATTTGCGAACTATATCGTGTATACGGGGACAGATTCGCGGTTTTGATAAAAAATATAGAGTGCGAACAGAAAATCGAAAAGTTTCACGCATATATAAACGATACCTACCACATATTCGATCCCAAAACAAAAGAGTTCATAAGCCTCTCTCCCAAAATAGAGACTATCTACTTTACGAAAGTATCCAAAGAGATTCTCGAAAAAGCGAACTACGGCTTTAAAAAAATCGGCAAGAAAAGGGCGGTTTTCGAAAAGGATATAGCTCCGATACTTCACAGAGAGCAAAAGAGTCTAACTCTATTGAAAGAGGCTCTCGCAAACGACCTTATAAAAGCCCATTTCCAGTTCGTAAAATCGACCGACAAAAATGGAGGATATTTCGAAGCTCTCATGAGAATCGAGCATAAAGGCCGACTCCTTCAGCCTGGCCCTTTCATTTCGGCTGCCAAAGAGAGGGGTCTGTACCACAAGCTAAATCTGACTATGCTTAAAAAGGCCTTTGAAGCTTCAGCCGCCATGAAGGAAAAGGTCTCTATTAACATAGATATACACGATATTTTACAAAAAAACTTTCTTCCAACGATAGAGAAGCTGGCCGAAAAGTTCCGAAACGATCCGGCGCTTTTGCAGTTTGAGATATTAGAAAGCGAAAACCTCTACGACTATATTCCGGAGCTCAAAGAGTTTATAAGGCAGATCAAAAATTTCGGCTCCACGATAGCTCTGGACGATTTCGGAAAAGGGTACTCCAATTTTTCGGCCATTTTGGATCTAGAAATAGATCTGCTTAAAATCGACAGAAGCCTGGTAAAAAACATATCCTCGGACGATCTGGCGCACAAGATATTAAAAGGCATAGCCTCGCTCTGTAAAAATATAGGAATAAAAACCACGGTAGAGGGAGTGGAAAACGCTAAAATATACGAAAGGCTCAAAGAGGTGGATATCGATTACATCCAGGGCTTTTACATCTCAAGACCCCTCCCCTTTGAGATCGTCTCCAGAAATTTCTCGCGCGAGCCTCTCCAAAAAGGGAATCTGATATGAGACTATAACCTCTTTCGCCTCCCGCAGAGGAAACCATCCCCCTTTGTCGGCTTCCACAAAGGAGGCGATCCTTTTGGATCCAGGAGGCCATTCGATCTCGAAACTGTTGGAGTTTATCTCCTCTTTTAGATTCGGCAGATTCATCGCAAATATATGAACCGTTTTTGTACCGCTTTTTTGATATCCCAAATCGATCCACTCGGCCGAAGGATCGTATCCGGTCTCCTCTTTGAACTCTCTTTTTGCCGCTTCTATATCGCTCTCGCCCTCCTCGACTATCCCTTTTGGTATACTCCACGAGCGCTTTTTGCCCCGCCAGAAAGGCCCGCCTTGATGAACCAAAAACACTTCGATTCCATCCGGTTCGGTACGATAGGGCAATATTCCGGCGCTTTTTGTCATTCCACGATTCCTTTACAGAAAATTTATACTATTTTTGCCGATAATAATTTTCATGAAGTTCGCTTATTTTGTTAAGGTTTTTTTTAACTCGAAAATATTAACATAAATAAATTTTAGTATCTCAGTTAGAAAACTCGATTTATAATATCGAAAGGAACTAGAATGAGGCTTAAAATATTCCTACTATCGTTATTTATAGTAGTTTTAAGTGCCGAAGAGGATATAGCCAAACTGCTCGAAGACTACAGAGCGGAATCCGATCTTTCCAAAGTTACCAAAATCGACAGCGCCGGATTTGTTGATATATACACCAGAGACGACATCGAAAAGATGCAGGCCAAAACGTTGACCGATCTGCTGAAGACTCTGACGGTTTTGACCACTACCAGAACGGCCATAGGGGCCTACTACTTTTCAAAGCCATCTTCCGATCTGATTCCGACCACCGCCGTAAGGATTTTCATCAACGATCACGACGTCACCTCTGCCGCCTACGGCACGGTATCTCAGTCGTGGCTCGATATGCCGATAGAGCACATAGATCATGTGGAGGTTTACAAAACCGCTTCGTCAATAGAGTTCAGCAACGAACCAGGTACGGCTATAATCAGGGTCTACACAAAAGATCCCGAACGGGAAGAGGGTAGCAAAATCCGCCTCATGGCCGACGACAGGGGCAGCTATATTGCCGATATCTACACCGGCCATACCACGATTGACGGACTGAAATATTTTCTCTACGCCCACAGCGACGACAAAAACAGAAAAAAATACGAAAATATGGGGGCGGATCTACTAAGCGACTCCTCCGAAAAGTATCTTTACGCATCCTTCGAAAAGAGAGGATGGAGAGGGGAGCTTTCCTTTAGAACGAAAAACAAGGACAACTTTCTGGGACTTGGCAGATTCGCCACCCCCCACGACACCGACTCAACGTTTAGACAGATCTATTTCCATCTGTCCAAAACGTTCGATAACGCGTGGAGACTTCAGCTCTCTTACGACTATATGAAAGTGGATAGAATGTTCGACGATCCCGGCGGTATCGCCGCTGGCGCCGCGGGAATAGTCCAATACTACAACATAAACATAAAAGACAGCGTATTTTCGATCATTTTCGACAGAAGAAAAAGCTACGGCCGACACGATCTGCTCTACGGCGGATTTATGAAGTTCAAAAAGATGCACCAATACGGCACTTTCGATACCGTCGAAACCGACTTTTCGGTGGGGACGAAACTCTTTTCCGTATATTTCGAAGACAAGTACAACATAAACGATACCACGACTTTAATAGGCTCGCTAAAGGGCGACGTATATAGATACGACAACGTAAAAGAGAGAAAAAGACTCACCGCGAGAGTCGGCGCCATTAAAAAGACCGGAGCCTGGGAGTTTAGAACATTTTTGACAAAAATGTACGTACCGGCCGAATCGTATAAACTATACAATCCGTACAACACTCCCTACATATCAAATCCGAATCTGATGTATCCCGACATCAAAATGGCGATGTTCGGAACCAAATACTCCAAAAACAGACACGAAATAGAAGCCAGAGCCAGCTTTCACGCGATAAGACATCCGTGCATAATATCCCCCACCGGCGTTTTTATAAACTATCCCGGTACAGTCAGGAGAGCCTTTTATACTCTAAAATACAAATATAAAATAGATCCGCACAACAGAATAGGAATCGACATTTTCAAAGGCTCCAACAGCATGGACGTAGAGCTCAGTCCCGATTACGGAGCGGTCTTTCAGGCGTATAACCGATACAAAAATTTCGATTTTTACAATCAGTTGATATATAGATGCGCCTATGACTATTTCGGAGTGGAAGTAGACAGCTCCATAGACTATACGGCCGCGATCAAATACAGATACAGCGACTCCCTATCGATCGGCATAAGAGGAGAGAATCTTTTTGACGAAGGGTATGAACAGGCTTACAGGAATCTGGATTTTCCGATTCCTGTATTTGACAGAAAAATTTGGATCAACATGGAGTATCTGTTCTAATGCGAAAAATCCTATTAATCCTAGCTAGCGCGATCATACTCGGCGCTTCGGCCCTGAACGTGGAAAAGAGAATATACGAAGAGGTTCTAAGAGCCATATTTCCCGAAAAACGGATCGTCAAAGTGTGGAGCGACTCCAAAAACATGAAAAGAGCCGTCTCCACCATCAGATGGGTGCATACCGTATCGGATCCTGACAAAGCGGACATTCTGCTGGTAAACAACCCTGAAACCCTAAAAAAGATAAAAGAGGGCAAACTCATAATATTCGTTGGGAGCTACACTCTTTTGAAAGAGCATCAGGATATGGCGATAGGAGGATTTTTCTGGCAAAAAGGCAGACCTAATCTGGTCTTTATAAAACGAAACATAGAGAGGTTCGATATAAAGCTTCCCAAAAAATTCGAGGATTACGTTGAGGACAGAGTTTGAGGCTGATAAACAGGATTGGCTATTTTATCGGTATCTTTATATTTATCGCTATCTTCTACCTCTACTACGCCACCCAGCACGCCGAAAAAAATCTGGAACAGAATCTTGAGAGTCTATTTTTACAGCAGGCGGCCGAAGCCGCCCAAAACATAGAGACCATGATCAAAAAATATGTCCCTCAAGATCCGGTAAACACTCTCGCCAGGGAGGAGTTTATCAGGGAGGGGCTCCAAAACTCCCTATCTTTGCTCGTAAACTCCTCTTTCAAATATATCTACGTGCTCTACAGAGATCAAAAGGGCAGATACAGATACCTGTTGGACGGCAGTAAAACCGACAGGGGAGAGTTCGGCCAAAAACTGGACGTGGAAAAGAGCCTCTGGGACAGCGTATATAGAACCAAAGAGGACAAAATCATCTCCCATACCAATCTCAGCGGACTTTGGATTACCTATTTGAAACCTCTGATCTACGACGACGAGGTCAAAGCCGTAATAGCGATCGACTTTTCCACCACGCTGCCCAAACATATTCGAGAAACCACCGAACCGATAGAGAGCATTTTCAACTACATATTCGGCGCCATAGTCATTTTGATAATTCTGCTGATGTATCAATTGGTGCTGAACTACTTTACAAAAAAGAGCAGCTACGTGGACGCTCTGACCGAAGTCTACAACAGAACGTATCTGAGAGAGTTTTTACGGTATATCGATCCATCCAAATACCACATTCTTATGATCGACGTAGACCACTTTAAAAAGATAAACGACAATTTCGGTCACAAAGCCGGCGATCACATCCTAAAGGAGGTGGCGCTCATTCTAAAGAAGCTTCTCAGAAGCGAAGACAAGATAATCAGGTTCGGCGGCGAGGAGTTTTTGGTCTTTGTGGAGAAGGACCAAAAACAGAACGACAGTCTTCCGATAAACATAGCGCACAGAATAAAAAGCTATATAGAAAAATACGATTTTAGCTATCACGGATACAGAATAAACCTGACCGTCTCCATAGGAATCTGTACCAAGCCGGAGAGATTCAAAGATATCAACCACGCCATAAAAACGGCCGACGCGATGCTCTATCAGGCCAAAAAAGAGGGTAGAAACAAAATTATAATTTTCAGTCAGCAGGAAAAAAACCAGAGCTGCCAGATAGAGTACTTTAGCATATATCAGGTGCAGGAGGCGCTCGACCAAAACCGCGTAATCTGCCACTATCAGCCGATTTACGATCTTGAGAGTATGAGGATCGTCAAATACGAAGCGCTGGTTAGAATCGTGGAAAAAGACGGATCCTTGGTCTATCCCGGGGCCTTTCTAGGCCAGATAGAAAATACCAACGTCTACCACGCTCTTACCAAAAGGGTTTTGCATCTCGTATTTGAAAAGATTGCCAGATACCGGGTCCCAATCAGCGTAAACCTGAAGTTCTCGGATCTTAGCGACAACGTGATATTTAGATATATCATAGAAGAGATCGAGTCGCACAGAGATATCGCCAAGTGGCTGATAATAGAGCTGCTAGAAAACGAGAACATCGACGACAAAAATATAGTAAACGTTATAAACAGACTAAAAGATTACAAAGTAAAAATAGCTATCGACGATTTCGGTAGCGGCTTTTCGAACTTCGTGGTCTTCAAAACTCTACCGATAGACATTCTAAAACTAGACGGAAGCCTGATAAAGGAGCTGGACAACTCCGATATCTCCTTTAACATCGCCAACGCCATCGTACACTTCGCCCAGAGTCTCAATATCGAAGTGGTAGCAGAGTTCATACACTCTAAAGAGGTGTTGGACAAAGTGAAACAGCTAAATATCAGATACGGACAGGGATTTTACCTTGGCAGACCGGCAGAAAAGATAGAATCCCCCTCAAATGCCGAAGTCCTTTTGGAATCTACGTAAAGAGACCTGTAGTAAAATTTTGCATTTTTGCGTGAATATCTCCGATTCGGCGGCCGCTTCATATGCTCTGGCGGCCTCCAGATCGGCCACGGCTCTGGTTAGTTCGTCGGCGGAACTCAGTTGATTTTCGAATCTGCCTCTTATGAGATCCGCGTAACTTCGAGCCGACAAGACTCTCTTGCGGGCGTAGTCGAGTCTGGCTTTGAGAGAATCCAGCTCTTTTAGCGAGTCGTAAAGCTCGCTTTTAATCTTTCTTTCGTAATCAAGTATGTAGAATCTCTTTGCAAGTCTCTTGTATTTTGCCGCTTCGAGAGCTTTAGCATCGGCAAATCCGTCGAATATATTGTAAGAAATCTTAATCCCCACGTAACTTTCGTCGCCGTTTTTAAAACCGTCGCCGTTTAGGTTGAGATTGTCGCCGTATTTTCTAAGAGCCGCTTTTAGGTATATGTCCGGATAAAATCTGGATTTTGCCGCTCTTATATCTTCAGAGTCTATTTTCAAAGATTCTCTCAGAGCCAACAGATCCTCCCTCTCGGCAAGAGCTCTCTCAATCGGATCGGCAGGAATCTCTACAGAGGGCAATCCTTCCGGCTTTTGGAATCTCTTTGAGGTCAGATACTCCAAAGAGGCTTTTATAGATTCGATTTTCGCCAAAACCCCCTCCTCCTTTGCGAGACTCTTGTGAAGTCCGGCCTCGATATTGTAAAGATCGCTCTTTGGTATCAGACCCTGTTCGTAAAACCCCTTCGCCTTTTTATACGCGCTCTTTAGAGCCGCGGTAGTCTCCCTGGCCGCATTCAGTGCGAAATTCTCCGCTCTTAAAGCCGCATAGAGGGCAACAGCGCGCATATAGAGCCTTCTTTTTAGATCGGCTAATTCCAGTTCGCTTTTTTTCAGTTCGGAAAGAGAACGGCCTATCTCGGCTGAGATGGCAAAACCGCTAAAGAGCGGATAGCTCACCGAAATCTCGCCTCTGTATTGATTGACCGCCGCCGCCTGAAAATAGGGAGGCAGATTCAGACCGGGGGGCAGGTGCAGATAGAGTTTTGGCTCCTCTTTGAGATAGAGTGCCTCAAAAGAGACGTCGACACGCGGCATCTCAAGACCTCTCTTTGAATAATAGAGGTTTCGCTTGGCCTCGGTCTCGTAACTTTTGGATCGCAACAAAGTCGAAGAGTCCACCGCTTCCAAAACCTCTTTGACAGTCGCGGCGGCGGATAATCCGCATATAGCCAAAATTATAACGATTGCCCTTTTCATATCGTATCCTTTTTCGGTTTTAAAATAAACAGAGCCGCTACGAACAGCGAACCGATGGCGCCCCAGTAGGCCGCGTGCAAAAAGGTATCGTAAAAACCGTAGTTGTAGCTCATAAAGAGCTCGTAGTTTCTAAACACCTCCTTGACCTCCTCGATAGTGAGGTTCAAAAACCGCGCGGTTCTCTCCAAAAAGAAAGACACATACCCGCCGTTTTGCAGCTGCGTCATGGCGTCAAAATAGAAAGCCTTGTAATACTCCATGTTGTTTGTGGCCAGGGCTGTGCCGAAACTGCCTCCCACAAATCTGACGTAATCCATCAAAACAATGGCCAACTCGCTCTTTTCCTCGGGAGCGCTCTTTAAAATCAGAACGGTTACCGGGGCGAAAAACATCCCCATCCCTATTCCGAAAGGAACCGTCAGCAAAACTGCGCTAACCATAGGGGTATAATACTCCAACCTGGGCAATAAAAACAAAGAGGTGACCAGATATATTAAGGTTGCTATGGCGAGAGTCGACTTTGGGCCTATCTTGTCGCTCAAAACTCCGGCTATCGGGGAAAAGATCCCTATAAAGAGCGCAAAGGCGAAAATAGCCAGCCCGGCGTTTAGCGTCGGAAGCATCTTGATATGCTCGTAATATACGGGAAGCAGATAAAAATATTGATACATACTAAAACCCAAAACGAAAAAATATATCAAGATTCCGTTGGTAAAATCCGGATTTTTAAAAAGGGAAAAGTCTACAAGGGCTCTTTTGGAGTTTCGCTCGAACAGAGCGTACAGCAAATATCCAGCGATCGCCATATATAGCAACACCCCTATTTTAACGGAACTAAACCACCCCTCCTTTTGTCCCTGGCTTAACATTATCAGCAACGAAACCGTCGCAAAACCTATAGCGAAAAAGGATAAAAAATTGAACCCCCTCATCAAAGGTGGCCGCTGTGAAGGCAAAAACACCGCGCCGGCCAGCAGTAGCAAAATGCCGATAGGTACGTTTATGAAAAAGACCGTTCGCCAGCTGTAATATTCGGTCAAATAGCCGCCGACGGTAGGTCCGAGCGCCGGGGCGAAACTGACGCCCAGCGCGAATATCCCCATCGCCAATCCCTTCATTCTGGGCGGAAAATAGGAGAAAATCATTACGTGGCTCGTAACCATTATCAGAGCCTCTCCCACTCCCTGAACTATTCTCGCTGCTATTATCACCTCCAAAGACCCGGCAGTTCCGCAAATCAACGAGGCAAACGAAAACAGCGCCACCCCCAATAGAAATATCCTCTTTGAGCCGTAGTTTTTTATTAGATACTCACAGATCAAAAGAGCCACAGCTGCCGCTATCATATAGCTGGTTATTATCCATTGCACTCCGTACATATCGGTAGATAGCGGACCGGTCAGCTTTGGAACTATTACGTCAACAACCGTGGTGTCCAATATAGCCATAAACGCGCCGGTCATGACTATAACGGTATAAAGGGCTCTTTGGCGCGGCGTAATATCCCACGGCGCGGACACTCTATCTCCTTTCGATCGCAACTTCGGCTCCCATTCCGACCCTTAGATCGGGAGTGGGATCGTCTATAGATATTCTTACGACAAAACGCTGATCGAGTTTCGTAAACTCGCCGCTTGCTATATCTCTGGGAACCAGACTGAAGGTAGAAGCCGAAGCCGGGAGAATGGACTCCACTTTTCCGTAATACTCTCTATCTTCGAAAGCGTCTATTTTGATTTTAACCCGGTTTCCCTTCTCTACCCCTTTTAGTTTCTTTTCGCTCAACAGCACCTCTATATGCAAAGCCTTAGGATCCACCACGGCATAGATCGGATAGCCGCTTTCGACCACTGCGCCGGCGGATACGAATCTTTTGGCGATACGACCATTTAGTGGCGATCTTAAAATACAATATTCGATCTTCCTCTGTATGCTCTCTATACTCTTTGAGAGAGCTTCCAAAGAGGCCCTTTTGGCTTTGATCAATTTTTCGAGTTCTCGTACGATTCTTAGTTTCACCTCGGCGATCTTCACCATATCCCTTGCGGCCTCGAGCTCTTTTAGCAGGGCCTTTTTTTCCTGTTTCATAGAGTCTATCTCTTTTTCCAGAGCGCTCTTTTTGCTCTGTATGCTCTCCAACTCCCCTTTTGAGATCAGCTCTTTTTCGAAAAGCCTTGCAAATCTTTCGTAATCTTTGTTCAGTTTAGCAAATCTAACTTGAGCCGACTCTATTTTGAACCTAAGGGCCTCTACTCTTTTCGAAAGAGCCGTTTTTTTGCTGGACCGCAATTGCTTTTGGATTTCAAGTTCCGAACGGATTCTCTCTTTTTTCGATCTTAGCGCCTCAATCTCCTTTTTTAATGAATCGTACTTTTTCAACAGCTCATCTTTTTTGATTTTAAAGTCGCTATCGTCGATCATAGCGATAGCCTCTCCCTTTTCTACCCTATCCCCCTCCTGTTTGGCCATACGCAAAATCTTGCCGTCCACTTTGAAAGAAAGAGTGCTTAGCGTGTCGCTTCTGACAAAGGCGGCGTCGCTGACGGCGTTTTTTATTCTGTAATCCACATAGTCGTACAGAGCG
>Ga0256834_1001539_pt1 | contig 15394 bp, 7 predicted proteins | sample 4281140metaG_FD_190536 | JGI IMG/M metagenome (GOLD analysis project Ga0256834, IMG submission 190536) | Hydrothermal vent microbial communities from East Pacific Rise, Pacific Ocean - 4281-140 | ecosystem: Environmental > Aquatic > Marine > Hydrothermal vents | place: Pacific Ocean: East Pacific...
CAAAGGAAACAATCGCGAAACGGTCTTTAAAACAGACAACAAAGAAGAGGCAATTCAAAAAGCGAATATGCTATCAAAACTATTAAATGTAAGAATTAATAACACTTTAAAACCATAGTTCCACGTGAAACAAATGTTGAAATCCCCAATTCATAACAATCTTTTAAAGTCATATATTTCATGTAAAGACCATACGGTTTCACATGAAACATTTTCAATTTTTATCGATGAAGAATCTGAATTACTAATCACGACACCAAGGCCTGAGCTTGCTGAGTTGGCGAAGTATTATGAAAGCGAAGATTATATTTCTCACTCAAATACAAATAAAACGTTTATTGATAAAGTATATCAAAGAGTTAGAAGTTTTACGATTAAGAAAAAAGTAAAGTTGATTAATTCTTTTAACAGTGAAGAGAAAATAATTTTAGATATTGGAGCAGGAACAGGAGATTTTTTATTGGCATGTAAAAAAAATAATTGGAAAATTACCGGAATTGAACCAAACGAAAATGCAAGAGCAATTGCCAATTCAAAAATAAATAAAAAAGATTCAAATTCTAAAATTTTTGATAAAGTTGAAGATGTATTAAATAATACTCAAAGTCCAAACTCAAAAATTTTCGATGTTATTACCATGTGGCATGTATTAGAACATGTTCCTAATTTAACAGAATACGTTTCTCAATTAAAATCATTATTAAAACCAAACGGAACTTTGATTATTGCTGTTCCAAATTTTAAAAGTTATGATGCAACTTACTATGAAAAGTTTTGGGCAGCTTACGATGTGCCAAGACATTTATGGCATTTTTCTAGAAAAGCAATTACCGACCTTTTTAGAAAAGAAAAAATGATAGTTGTAGAAATACTACCAATGAAGTTTGACTCTTATTATGTAAGTTTACTTTCAGAAAAATATAAAACGGGTAACTCAAATTTTTTTAAAGCTTTTTACATTGGTTTTATGTCAAATTACAAAGCAAGAAGCACTAAAGAGTATTCGTCGCTTATTTACATCATTAAAAACCACTAAACCTTATTTAAATCGCTTTACAAGCCTGTTTTATTGAGTTTGATTACCAATATTAACACATCTATTAAACGATCTTAAACCACGCCATAGAGAATATTTTTTAATAGATATTTACTATTGTGTTGTAAAAAACAATAAAAGTTATTTATAGCTAATGTTTTTACCTGTATGGTAATGCTATTTTTATATATTTGCTCAATTATTCATAAAACCATAAAAATGAAAAAAATATTAATATTATTAATTCTTGTAGCAACATTTAGCTCATGCACAGAACAGGTAAAAATTGCTTACGTAGATGTTGAAGAGTTAATGAAAGAGTATAAAGGTACAAAAGAAGCAGAAGCTACTATGAAAGTTAAGTCGGAAAAGTTGCAGAAAGAACTAGATAGCTTAATTGGAGGTTGGCAAAATAAAGCTAGAAATTATCAAGAGAAATCAAAAGGTTTATCTGCTAGAGTCAGGGCAGAACAAGAACAGGTGTTAATGTTAGAGCAGCAACAAATTAATCAACGTCAACAAGCTGTTCAGCAGGAAGTACAAACTGAAGGGCAGAAAAATTTAGAATCTTTATCAAAAGAAATAAATAATTTTGTAAAAAATTATGCTAAAGAAAAAGGATATAATTTTGTTTTAGGCACAACAGCGACTAATGGAACAGTAATGTATGGGGAAGAAAAAGCAGACATTACTGATGATGTTTTAGTACAATTAAATAAATCCTTTAAAGCTAAATAAGAGTAGAGTTATAAACATCTGGTTAACAACTTAAGCTTGATAAATTTTTTTTATCAAGCTTTTTTTTGTAAAAATTTTTAACAAGAGTATACTTAAATATAAAAACTATCGTTAATTATGAAGTTAACTCAACTTTAAAAAAACAATGAAAAGGTATTCTTTATTTACATTAATATGGTTAGTAACCGTATCTGTCTTTGGTCAAATGACTACAGGTATATTTGAGGTTAATAAAATTGAAAGCAATACAAAAAGGTCTGACTATGGTGTTACTTTTTTAAATGATGATAAAATTGTTTTTATATCTCCAATTAAAGAAAGAAAAAGAAAAGGATCTTCAGGAATTTTTAAAGGAAACATAAATGCTGATGGTGAAATTTCTAATAAAGAAATGATAGCGGGTTTTTCAAAAAACAAAATTTCTAAAACTGGACTTACTTATAGTAAGGATTTAAAGACTGTTTATTTTTCTAGTAATAATTTAAGAAAAGTATATAATAAAACTAAAGCTTATCGGAGAAGAAGGGTTAATAATAAGAAATCACAATTATTTAAAGCAACTATTGACGGACAAGGAAATTGGGTAAACATTGAAGCTCTACCGTTCAATAAAAAAAGATATACTTACGAAAGTCCAGTTTTAAGTAATGATGGAAATCAATTATATTTTGTATCCAATAGAAAATCAACTTTAGGAGGTAAAGATATCTTTGTTGTAGACATAACAGCAGATGGTAGTTTTGGGGTTCCTCAAAATTTAGGATCGACAATAAATACTAAAGGAGATGAAACAACTCCATTCTTAACTAAAGATAATCAATTGTACTTTGCTTCAAACGGACGTGAAGATACTTTTGGGGGCTTAGATGTTTATGTAACAAATTTTGATGATAATGGAAATTTAACTGAACCGTTACATTTAGATGCACCAATTAATAGTGATAAAGAAGATTTTTCATTTATTATTAATAGTTCAAAAACACAAGGGTATATCTCTTCAAATAGAGAAAGTAAAAAAAATAACGATATGTATTCTTTTACCGCTGAAGGATTAAGCTTTGAGCCATGTCATCAAGCAATTACAGGTGTAATTAAAGATGCCGAAACTACAGAAGTGATTAAAGAAGCTATAATTACTTTATTTGATGAAGCAAACAATGAAATAGATCAAGTAAAAACAGATGAAGAAGGGGAGTATAAATTAACATTAGACTGTGATAAAACATATAATTTAACAGTTTTTGAGCAGGCTTATGAGATGAAAGAATATAGTATTACTACAAGTGAATATTACAATGAACCAACCATTGAAGCTGATAAATTGTTAGTTAAAAAGGTAGAAAAAACAGCTGATGATTTAAATGATATAGAATCTACAATAAATTTAATTTATTTTGGTTTTGACAAATCAAATATTACACAAGAATCTAAAACAGAATTAGATAAAATAGTAGAAATTTTAGAAAATAATTTAAAAATTCAAATAGAAATAGCTGCTTACACAGATTCTAGAGGTACAGATGCATATAATTTAGCATTGTCTGAACAAAGAGCAAATACAGCATTAGATTATTTAGTTGAAAAAGGAGTAGATAGTAACAGAATAGTTGCAATTGGACATGGAGAAAGTAAACTAATTAATAAATGTAGTGATAGTACAGAATGTAGCGAGGCGGCTCATAAAGAAAATAGAAGAATTGAGTTTTCTTTTACAAATTTGTAGATAGTGAATAGAAGAATAAAATAAAATTAATATTAAAAAAAGTTATTACAACAGTTTATAATAAATCTATTGTAATCAATCTAACAACCTAATATAAAATTAATGAAAAAAGTATCATTCTTAGTGCTAATATGGTTTTTATCTATGACAGCCTTTGCACAAACATCACCAAATAAATATTTGATTAAATACTTAGAAACAAATACAGCTCAGCCAGATTATGGCGTTACTTTTTTAAGTGATAATCAATTTGTATATAAATCACCTAGCTCAGAAAAAATTAATCTAGATAGTCAAAAATTATCTGTTTCAAATTTATATATAGCTACTGTAGGTGAGGAAGGAGAAATCTTAGAAAAGAAACAAATACAAGGCATCCCTGTAAATAAGATTACTAAAACAGGAGCATCTTATAGTAAAGATTTAAAGACGGTATATTTTTCTGCAATGAAATACAGAAAAAAACGTAAAAGAAATGATAGAGAACAGTTGTATAAAGCCGATGTTGATACTGAAGGGAATTGGAGTAATATGGTTAAATTACCTTTTTCAAATAGCAAATATTCTTTTGGAGAACCTGCACTAAGTGTTGATGGAATGGAATTATATTTTACATCAGACATGCCATCATCAATTGGAGGAGCAGATATTTTTGTTGTTGACATTAAAGAAAATGGAACTTTTGGAAAAGTTAGAAATTTAGGGTCAACAATCAATACAAGCGGAAATGAAGTTACTGCATATATTTCTAAAAATAATATGTTGTATTTTTCTTCTGATGGTCACCCAAACGGATTAGGTAATTTAGATGTTTATGCTAGCGATTTAAGTACTGGTAATATACCAACAACACCTATTCATTTAGACGCACCAATAAATAGTGCAAGTGACGATTTTTCTTTCATTTCAAATAGTGATAAAAGAGGGTATTTTGCATCAAATAGATTACAAGGACAAAATAATCATGACATATATTCTTTTTTAATTGAAGATCTTATTAAAGACGAAAAATGTGTTCAAGAAATTGTAGGTGTTGTAAAAGACGAAGAAACAGAACAAGCAATAGAAGGAGCTTCAATAACTTTATTTGATGATGAAAACATTGAGTTAAAACAAATAGAAACAGATATAGAAGGGGCTTATAAATTCATTTTAGATTGTAATAAAACATATACAATAAAAGCATCAGGAGAGACCTATAATACAGAAGAGCATATTGTAAATACTGCAAACTATTTAGAAGCACCAAAATTAGAAGCTAATAAATTTTTAATCAAGAAAACAGCTGATGAAATAGTCAATACTGAATCAGTTATTGCTAATGTAGATGAAGTTAAAAGTATGGTTACTGAAGATGTAGAAGAAGAAAGGAATAGTATTGAAGAAACAGTTTCAGAAGAACAAGTAGCCACAGTTAGTTCAGATGTTGTTGATTCTTCTAAGACAGATAAGGAAGAGTTGGTTGATGTTGTAGCAGAAACAAGCGTTGCAATTGAAGAAGAAAAAGAAGTAAAGGAAGCAATTATTACTAAAGAGAGAGTAATTGAAGAGGTAACGGATAATAGTAATAATATTGAAGAAGATGAAGCTACTATTAATCCTGTATATTTTGGGTATGATAAATTTAATATTACAGCTAAAGCGGCTAAAGAATTAGATAAAATCGCAAATATTTTAAATAACAATAAAAACATTCATATAGAGGTATCATCATATACAGATTCAAGAGGAACGAATGCTTATAATTTAAAACTCTCTGAACGTAGAGCAAAAGCATCAGCTGATTATTTAGTTGCTCTAGGGATAAGTAGAAGTAGAATTACAACTAAAGGTTATGGTGAAAGTAAAATGGTAAATAAATGTTTTGATGGTATTGAATGTAGTGAAGCTGCTCATGAAAAAAATAGAAGAACAGAATTTATTTTTTTAAATCCACAAGCAGGAATAGAAATGCCTAATCAATATGAATCAACACCTATAAAAGAAACAGAAGAAATTATTGAAGAAGAATCTACCGTAGTCGAATCATCAGTAGATGAGGTTTTTGAGACAATAGTAGAAGAAACAAATAGCACGGTTGTAGCAAAAGAAGAATCTGTAGTTGAAAATAAAAACCCAACTTATGCAGATACAGAAGAGTCATCAGACGAAAGTTTTTCTGAATTGAATAAGGGTCAACAAACGCTTACAAACATAGAAGAAAGAGAAGCAAAGCCTGCTTCTGTAGTTGAAAGCTCAATAGAGGATAAAGTTGATGAGGTAACGGCTAAAAATAACACAAACCCATCTACAAAAAAAGTTGATGGGTTAACTGTTTCACAAAAGGAATCATCGAATATTACACCTAACGGTTTATCTGAAGAAGAAATGGAAGAAGTGTTAAGTTTTCAAGAGGATAAGTCTCCAAAAGAGAAAGAGGTAATAAAAGAACCTGAAACTCAACGTAATGCATTTAATGTTTTAATTGCAGAAGCAGAAGCAGAAAGAAAACAAGAAGAAAACGCGAATACAAAAAAGAGTAACACGAAGAAAATAGATAATTCAGTTCCTAATCAATTGTTAGCTGAAATTAAAAGCCAAGTGGTACAACCTACTACAAAATCAGTAGACAAAGAAGAAAGTTTATCAGTAGAAAAACAAGCGAAAAAAACAGTAAGAGATGAAAAGTCGATATATGTAAGTACAACATCTATTGATGCAATGCAAAGTAAGAAAGGAAAATACATTGAAACAGATAAAGCGAAAAAAATACATGCATTACGTGTTATTTTTAGAATAAAAGAAAACTATTTAGCTTCAAGAGGAGCTAAAGATGCTTTTATAGTGATACGATCACCAAAAGGAAAAGTGATTAGTGAAAAAGGAGTTTTTACTTTAGTAAATGGTAAGGAACAAGCATATACTGATGATACTACAGTTTACTTTAATAGCCAAAGTATAAAAGTAGTTATGTTTATTGATAAGATAATCCATAAGTTTACAAAAGGAACTTACACTTTAGATGTCTATATTGAAGGACATTTAGTGGGGTCAGACACATTAAGTTTAAGTTAAAACCTACATTAAAATATACACACCAAACACAGTTACCATAAAATAAACAGTAATCGTCATAGCACCAACATAGTCTTTTGCAATACGCTGCCCGAATAAGAGTGCTAATAACACTTTAGCTGCAATAATAGCACTATAAAGACCTAATGTAGTAAGTCCTGATGTATAGACCTGTATTATTCCTAAAATAGCTAATACCCCTACTATAAGTTCACTAAAAGTAATTATCCCTAACATTAACGGAACGGTATTTTTTAGAAAAGTCTTATCGAAATGTTCTTTTAAAAAGGATAGATTCCCATTCCAATCGGTTAATTTATCAATACCAGATTGTAAAAAAGTAATGACTAAAAAAGCAAGAATTAATAATTGTGGTGCAAATTTAGTAGCGGTTTGAAAAAGATGTTCCATAAATTTAGTTTCTTTTCAAAGATACAAAGCAAAATTTAAAAAGCACAACCCGAAGGTAAAGGTTCTTGATTTTCAATTGCTGTGGCAAAACCTTTTTCTGTAGTAAAAGATATAAATCCGTTATCTATTGAACCTTTAAAGGTTTGCATACCATAACCAGAAGTATTCATATGTGCACGAACAATCACGATTTGATTTTTAGCAATATCAACAGCTCCTCCAGTACGAACAAAAGGCTGTTCATTAACATGACTATGTCCTAAAATTCTTCTATAAATTAAAGTACCATCTTCAGAAAGCACTTCCCACCAATTTGCATATTGAGAGCAACCCTTGTCAGGACTCTTGATGCCAACACTAAAAGTATAGTTATTTTCTCCTCCAGAAGTGGTAACAGAAACGATATTTGCAAACTCACCACTAACTAAAGGCGGTTCAGTACTGGTAGTTTCACTATTAGAACTACAAGAGATAAATAATAGAGTTGCTAAAGCCAGAGTATTGGTTTTTCTTAAAATAATGTTTTTCATCGAATATTGATTTAAAGACAGTAAATATAGATTAAGTTAGTGCACTTATTGAAAAGAATTAAAATATTTTCTATAGATTTTCTAAATTGCAATATATAAAAAGGCACATATTTAAAATCTAGTTGTAATTTAACAATAAACCCTTACACAAAAAAAAGACACTTTTTAACCCTGTATTCAGGGTTCTAGATTTAATGGATATAAGTGTTTCATTTTGAACAATAAACACGCATATTTGTATGTTATATTTAAATAAATTAACTTAAACTATCTTCAATGAAATTTTTTACTCGTTTTTTTTCAATAGGAATGTTATTTTTAGTTCTTTTTTCTTGTAAAAAGCAGCACCCACAAGAAGAAACAGACAACCTGTTTAAGTTTAAAGAATATATTTATTATACAACCTCAGGTGTAGTTTCTGTTGCAGAATCAATTCAAGTAGGTTTAGCAAAAGAAGTAGAGGGCTGGCAGCCATCAACAAAAATACCTGAGAATAGTATTTCTATATCTCCATCTATAAAAGGGAAAATAACAGCATTAAATTCTAGGACCTTAGTTTTTAACCCTGATGAAAATTTAAAACCAGATACAGAATATACAGTTACAGTTAATTTATCAAAAATATATTCAAATATTCCTTCAGCATATAAAACTTACACCTTTAAATTTAAAACCATACAACCAAATTTTGCTATTAACACTAAGAATTTACAATCGTACAGCAAAGAATGGCAATATATAGACGGTGTTTTAAGATCTGCCGACATATTACCACTGGAAACGATTAAAAAGCTCCTTAATGTTACTCAAAACAACAAACCTGTTACGGTGAAATGGTTGCCATTAGCTCAATCCTCATCTGTATATCAATTTAAGATAGACAGTATTCATCGTTTAAAAGACGATTCTGAGATTGAAATCAAGTGGTCTGGTAAAAAATTTGGAATAAAAAATGAAGGTGCTGCAAAAAGAAAGATACCAGGGATCAGTAATTTTACCATCGTAAATATTGATGTCATCCAATCACCCGAACAACATTTATCTATAAATTTTTCAGATCCAATTAAAAAGCAACAAAACTTTAAAGGGTTGGTAGCTATTGATGGTTCTAGAAATTTAAAATATGTAGTCGATGGTAATGTACTGAAAGTATATCCAGAAGGTCGAATTAGAGGCGATGTAAAAGTTGATGTTTTCCAAGGTATAAAAAATGTTTATGGGTATAAATTTAAAAAAACATTTTCTGAACAAATTGCTTTTGAAGAGTTAAAACCTGCGGTTAGATTGATAAGTAACGGTGTTATTTTACCAAATTCTAACAACTTAAACTTCAATTTTGAAGCGGTAAATTTAAAAGCAGTTAATATTAGAGTTATTAAAATTTTTGAGAATAATATTTTACAGTTCTTACAAGAAGAAAACCTTAGCGGAGTTGATAGATACAGTATTAGAAGAGTCGGTCGTCGTGTTGCTAAAAAAACAATGACTTTGATGAATACAAGTATTGAAAACGATGGCAAATGGAAAACCTATGCTATTGATTTGTCAAAAATGATAAAAGCAGACCCAGGTGCTATTTATAGAATAGAATTGAGTTACCAAAAGAGCTATTCATTATATACTTGTGATGGTAGCCAGGTAATTACGAATAGTGAAGACAATGACGATTATTATGAGGAAGAAGAATATTACGAAGATGATTATTATGAAAATGATAGTAATATAGCTTTGTCTGATGATGAAGAAGAACGAGAAGAACAATATTGGGATAACCTTGTGTATAGTTATGCCAACAATAGATATTATGATTGGGATGACAGACAAAACCCTTGTAAAGAAGCCTATTATCACAATGAAGATCACATCATTTCCACCAATATATTAGCGACCAACATTGGAGTTATAGCAAAAAAAGGAGAAAATAAATCATATCATTTTGCAGTTACAGATATCTTAACTACAAACCCAATTGCAGGAGCACAGGTAAAACTTTATAATTTTCAACAGCAAGAAATAGGTACTGTAAAAACTGACGGACAAGGTTTTGCCGTCTATAAAGCTGATAAAAACGCTCATTTTGCAGTAGTTTCAAATGCAAATAACAAAACCTATCTAAAATTAAATGATGGCTATTCTTTATCTTTAAGTAAGTTTGATGTTTCTGGTAAACAGTTGCAAAAAGGGCTGAAAGGTTATATTTATGGAGAACGTGGTGTTTGGAGGCCTGGCGATAGTATTCACTTGACCTTTGTTTTGAATGACAATGCTAATAAATTACCCAAAAACCATCCAGTACGCTTAGAAATTACTGATCCACATGGTAAATTAACTCATAAATTAGTTGCTACTGAAGGCACAAAAGGATTCTATAAATTTACTGTTGTCACGGATGAAACTTCAGCTACAGGAAACTGGAATGCAAAAATAAGCGTGGGTGGAGCTACTTTTCACAAACGGATAAAGGTAGAAACGGTGAAACCAAATCGCCTAAAAATTGCCATTGATTTTGATGATGAAATTCTAAAAGCTAACACACCAATTAACGGTAAACTTAATGTAAAGTGGCTGCATGGTGCTGATGGTAAAAACTTAAAAACAGAGGTAAAAGCTAAGTTTACAAGTACTTCAACAGCTTTTAAAAAATACCCTAAATATGTGTTTTCTGATCCAACAAGATCTTTTACGCCTGAAGAAATAACCATTTTTGATGGACGGTTAGATGGTGAAGGAAACGCAACCTTAAGCAAAAGATTAAGTTTTAATAATGAGGCTCCAGGGATGCTAAAAGCTTCGTTTTTAACTAGAGCATTTGAAAATGGAGGAGATTTTTCTATGGATGTGATTACCAAGAACTTTGCTCCCTATGATGCTTTTGTAGGCTTACAATCACCTAAACCTAGAGCTTATGGATCGTATTTTACAGATGAAGATGTTCATTTTGATATTGTTACTGTAAATGACAAAGGCAATCCTATTGCTAGAACAGGAGTTGAAGTAAAAGTTTATAAAATTGAATGGCGTTGGTGGTGGAATTCTTCTTATGATGACCTCGCCTCTTATGTAGGTAGTGAATACCATAAACCAGTAAAATCAATGACAATCAATACGAATGCTTCTGGTAAAGGAACGTTTAAAATCAATGTTGCTGATGATGATGGAGGTCGATACTTAATTCGAGTTTTAGATCCTAAAAGTGGTCATGCCACAGGTAGAACAGCATATTTTTATAAAGATTGGTGGAAAAGACCTGCGGGTAGTGATGCTCAGGCAGCAACTATGTTAGTATTCTCATCTGATAAAGATGATTATAAAGTAGGTGAAAAAGCGAAGATTACATTTCCTTCTGGTACCGTTGGTAGAGCGTTGATTAGCATAGAAAATGGTACACAGGTATTAGACCAACGCTGGGTGAAAACTCAAAAAGGAGAAACAACTATTGACATTCCTATTACCAAAGAAATGGCACCAAATGTGTTTGTAAATATTTCATTATTACAACCACATGCATCTACAGAAAATGACTTACCAATACGACTTTATGGAGTAATTCCACTGATGGTTAAAGACCCTAAAACAATCTTAGACCCTCAAATTACCATGCCGAAAGTATTGCGTCCTGAAGAAAAATTTAAAGTAAAAGTAAGTGAGAAAAATGGCAAAGCAATGACTTATACTTTAGCTGTAGTTGATGACGGTCTATTAGATTTAACACGATTTAAAACCCCAAATGCTTGGGATGAATTCTATAGTAAAGAAGCCTTAGGTGTAAAGACTTGGGATATTTTTGATGATGTAATTGGAGCCTATGGTGGTAGCATTGAACAAATTTTTGCAATTGGTGGAGATGAAGATGCTGAAGCTAAACAGCCTAAAAAAGCAAATAGATTTAAACCTGTAGTTACTTATTTAGGGCCATTTACCCTTAAAAAAGGGAAAAGTCAAACTCATGAGATTTTAATGCCTAAGTATATTGGTTCAGTGCGAACTATGGTCATTGCTGGTGACAATTCTCAAGCAGCTTATGGTAATGCACAAGAAACGACACCTGTACGTAAACCCTTAATGGTATTGTCTTCATTGCCTAGAAAGCTAAGTCCAGGCGAAAAGGTAATCTTACCTGTTACCGTGTTTGCTATGGAGAAAAAAATTAAAAAAGCAAACATCAGTTTAAAACTGAGCAAAGGAATTACTGTTGTCGGACAAAAAACACAAATAGTATCCTTTGCAAAACCAGATGAAAAAATGGTATACTTTGAATTGGATGTTAGTAAAGCACAAGGCATTGGTACCATTGAAGTATTGGCATCTGGTAACGGTGAAAAATCATCGTACAAAGTTGAAATTGATATTGTAAATCCCAATCCGATAAGCTCCACTTCTAAAGTCATTATTTTAGAACCAAATGCGACTAAAACTCTTGATTTTTCTACATTTGGAGTTACAGGAACTAGCAAAGCATCAGTAGAATTTTCTACCTTACCTCCAATGGATTTTACAGGCAGGTTGAAATATTTAATCCGCTATCCACATGGTTGTATTGAACAAACCACCTCAAGTGGTTTTCCACAATTATATTTGACAGATATCTTAGATTTAACGTATGATAAAAAACAGGATATCACGAATAATATAAAGAAAACAGTTACACGTTTGGGTAAATTTCAAACTCCAAGTGGAGGCTTAGGTTATTGGATAGGAAATAAAACTGCAGATGATTGGGGAACGAGTTATGCTGGGCATTTTATGCTAGAAGCACAGAAAAAAGGCTATGTAATGCCATTAACTTTTATGAACAATTGGTTAAAATACCAACAAGAAGCTGCCAGAACTTGGAGAGCTAGTTACAGAAGGTATAATACAGACTTAGCTCAAGCTTATCGTCTATATACGTTGGCTTTGGCTGGTCATGCCGATTTAGCTTCTATGAATAGGTTGCGTGAATTTAATGAATTGTCTAATGATGGAAAATGGAGATTGGCTGCAGCATATGCTTTAGCTGGTCAAAAAGAAGTTGCCAAAAAGGTAGCCAATACTGCGAATATCAATTTTATATCTAGAAGTTATGATTATTACACCTATGGTTCTACCAATAGAAATAGAGCAATGGCACTAGAAACAATGTTATTAACAGGCAGTTCTAAAGCTAGGGAAATGTCAGAATATATAGCAAAACAATTATCATCTGACCGTTGGATGAGTACACAAACTACAGCGTATAGCTTATTAGCCATGGCAAAAATGGTTGAAATAGGTGGTGGTAAAGAGTTGAGTGTACAATTCAGTAATAATAAAGGGAAAGCAGTAACAATTAAGACTCCAAAATCAATAGCACAACGGAAATTAACGATAGTTCAAGGTGAAAATAGTTTGAAAATTGTCAACAATAAAGCAAATACGGTTTATGTAAGTTTATTAAACTCAGGAGTGCTTCCTTTAGGAGATGAATTGGCTGAAAAACGAAATTTGAGCATTCAAGTGCGGTATACAGATACCAACGGAAACCAGATAGATGTGAATCAATTGGCTCAAGGGACAGATTTCAAGGCCACAGTTACAGTCAGTAATTTAAAGTATGAAAGGGTTAGAAATATTGCTTTGACAGAAATTTTTCCATCTGGGTGGGAGATTTTGAACACACGTTTTACAGATTATGGAGATGCTACTACAAGTCAAGCTAATTTTACTGATATTAGAGATGATAGAGTTAATTTCTACTTTGATTTAGGAAGACAAAAATCAAAAACGTTTAGTGTACAATTAAATGCTTCTTATTTAGGAAAATATTATTTACCAGGAATACAAGCAGAAGCGATGTATGATAATGATTATTTTGTAAGAACTAAAGGAAAATGGGTTGAAGTGGTGAAGTAATCTTCTCCCCAGCCCTCTTCAAGGGAGAGGGGGTTTAAATGCAAAAATTTTAAAATTAGCGTCAGAATTTAAACTCCTTCCCTAATTTAGGGAAGGTGACTTTAATCCTTTTTTTAGGATTAAAGGCGGAAGGGTAAAAACTTGGGTAGAATAAAAATGAAAATAATAACCTATATCAAAAACCATAAAACCAAGTCAATAATTCTTGTTATTCTTTTAATTTGGTATTACTTCAGCCTACCTAAACAACTTTTTAACGAACCAACATCAACAGTAATTGAAAGCGAATCAGGAGAATTATTAGGAGCACAAATAGCAACAGATCATCAGTGGCGTTTTCCGTACAATGATAGTATTCCTAAAAAGTTTAGCGAATGTATTGTCACTTTTGAAGACGCCTATTTTTATAGGCATCCTGGTTTTAATCCAATTTCAATTGTGAAGGCTTTTTGGCAGAATTTGCAATCAGGGAGTGTAAAACGAGGCGGAAGTACCTTAACACAACAGGTTATTCGCTTATCCCGTAAAGGAAACAAGAGAACATATTTTGAAAAAGGAATAGAGATTATATTAGCCACACGTTTAGAGTTAAGACATCGTAAAAAAGCTATTTTGGCATTATATGTATCTAATGCTCCTTTTGGTGGTAATGTGGTTGGTTTAGACATGGCTTCTTGGCGTTATTTTGGTAGGAATCCACATAACTTATCTTGGGCAGAAAGTGCGACTTTGGCAGTTTTGCCCAATGCTCCTAGTTTGATATATCCTGGTAAAAATCAACAACGTTTATTAAAAAAACGAAATAGACTCTTGCAAAAGTTATTTAAAGAAAAAACAATTGATCAATTGACCTATGAACTGGCAATTCAAGAAGAGTTACCTCAAAAGCCTTACCCGCTACCTCAAATTGCTCCTCATTTATTGCAGAAGACCAACAAACTTTATAAAGGAAAAAGAATAAAGACATCAGTTAATAAGGCGATACAAGAACGTGTAAATACTATTGTAAAAACCCATTACAATCATTTAAAACAAAATCAGATATACAATATTGGAGTGTTAATTTTAGATGTGAAAACTAGAAAAGTACTCGCTTATGTTGGAAACTCTCCTACGGATAATGCCCATCAAAAAGATGTTGATGTTGTTGACAAACCAAGAAGTACAGGTAGTATTTTAAAGCCATTTTTATATGCAGCTATGTTAGATGCTGGTGAAATTCTACCTCAAACCTTGGTGGCAGATGTGCCTACACAGATTGCGAATTACAGTCCAAAAAATTTCAATTTAGAATATGATGGTGCAGTACCTGCAAGTAGAGCTTTATCAAGGTCTTTAAACGTACCGGCGGTTAGAATGTTACAACAATTTGGTTTGGATAGGTTCCATCATTATGTAAAAAAAATTGGCTTGACGGATATTAAATATGGTGCAAATCATTACGGTTTGTCCTTAATTTTAGGAGGTGCAGAGAGTAATTTATGGGATTTGTGTAAAAGTTATGCAGCGATGTCTTCAACCATCAATCATTATGATGAAACACAAGGTAAATATTACCAGAAAGAGTTTGTATCACCAACTTTTTTAGCAAATACCACAGTTGATTTTGGAAAAGTATCAACTGAAAAAACCATATTTGATGCAGGTTCGGTTTATTTAACATATCAATCATTGAAAGAAGTAAATAGACCAGAAGGAGAAGAAAATTGGCAATTTTTTGATTCTTCAAAAGAAATAGCATGGAAAACGGGTACCAGTTTTGGTTTTAGAGATGCTTGGGCAATTGGTTCAACCAAAGATTATGTTGTGGGTGTTTGGGTTGGTAATGCTGATGGTGAGGGCAGACCAGGTTTGGTAGGCTTATCTACAGCAGCACCTATTTTATTTGATGTTTTTAATGTATTGCCTAAAAGCAAATGGTTTGTCAAGCCTTTTGATGAATTAACTAAGATACCAGTATGTAGAAAAAGTGGATATAGAGCTTCAGAAATTTGTGAAGCAAAAGATTCTGTTTTTGTACAAAGATCAGGA
>Ga0256834_1001540_pt1 | contig 15383 bp, 13 predicted proteins | sample 4281140metaG_FD_190536 | JGI IMG/M metagenome (GOLD analysis project Ga0256834, IMG submission 190536) | Hydrothermal vent microbial communities from East Pacific Rise, Pacific Ocean - 4281-140 | ecosystem: Environmental > Aquatic > Marine > Hydrothermal vents | place: Pacific Ocean: East...
TACACTTCCTAAAAGTAGTGAAGCAAAACTAAACGCTAAAGCACTCTGTTTTAGTTTACTTGATACTAATTTTTGCATTTTCTTTCCTTATTGTTAATCTCTTTTTATACTCACTATTTTGAAGCCAGACTACACCATTTTTAATAGACTTAATCTTCATTGTGCTTACTTCATCACCTAAGCTATACCAGTTACCACTAATTTTTGCTCTTTTATTAATTATCGCTTGTAAAACAAATTCTGGTTTAGAAATAATACTCTTGCCATCAACACTTTTAGTTACATTATTTTCTGTTATAACAAATGGAGCTTTTACAGAATCTATCACTCTAGGATCAACTCCAATTCGTTTTTCTCCAATTTTTGAAAACATATTCATATACTCAGAAACCATAGCAAGTCTACTATCCTCTGCTTGTAAGTATATCGCCAAAAACGGTATAATTATTAATCTTTTCATTAGTATTTCATCCCCCATACAGCAATTTTAAACATACCTTCAAGTTTGTCATCTGGTTTTGTAATTTCTATCTGATTTATATCAATAACAAGCTGGCTCTCTTCAATCTCATTTAAAAACTTCACCATATTTGTAAAATCTCCTTTTGATTTAACATCAATCACAACAACATGTGTGATTTTTTGAAAAGTAGGTTCATAAAATTTATTTGCTATCTCTTTTATCTCTACTTTATGTTTTTTTGCCAAATGTGAAATATTATCTACAAAACTAGCCCAATTCTCATCATCAAATAGTAGGTAAGATAATTCTGTAAGTGTATTATCAACATAACTTATTTTATAAATCGTATTATCATACTCAACATTTTTTTGTACAACAGCTTGTTTTAACTGATTTAATCTTGAAGGAGTATTTACTGCTAAGTAATTACTTGCATCTGCTACCTTTTTCTTTGCCGTTACTAACTTTGACTCTGTTATCTTTAAATTTTTATCAGTCTCTAAAAAAAGAAATTGATATACTAAAGCACCAACAATAAGCATTGCTCCAAGATATAAGAGTGAGGCTTCTGAAGGTTTTTTCTCCCCAAAAAATGCATCAATTTTATCAAATGTTGTTTTATTTTCTAAACTAGATATTGCCATTTAGTCCAACCTTTATCGCACTTTGATAATATGTTGTATTATCATCTTTTTTAATTAGCTCTGTACTAACATCATAACCTCTTGTTACCGATATATCTTTCATAAGTTCAGTAATTGATTTATCATGTAAACTTCTAACTGTAACTATCATCTCTTTATCGTCATTAGATACACTAATAACTTTTGAATCATGTTTATTTATTTTGTCAAAAAGTTCCGTTAAGACTTTTGCTTTCATAGGATATGAGACTTTTTTGCTATAAATCTCTTTAAGAAGTTTTGTTCTAAAATCTAAATCTTGATTTTTTACTTCCAATTTCCCTTCAACAGCCTTCTTACTCTCATTTACAATTGTAAGCTCTTTTTTCATACTAGCCACTCGAATTGATAATTCATTATCTTGGTTTATTAAAGTTTTTAAATTCTCTTTCAAAAAGAAATTATCATATACAAATTGATAGCCAGGATATGCTAAAGAGATAACAAGAGCAGCTGCAACTGTCTGCATTAATTTCCCACTAGGTCTTTGTCTAAGAGGTGGCGGTCTTTTAAAAATTGATACATTAAAGCTTTCATCAAAATTGTGTTGATAATCTTGTGCATTTATAATAAGAAGCGTTTGAAGTGGATTAATATCAATTTCATTTGCATTTTTAGATATTTTAAATTCTAATTTTTGAGTTTGAATATTGATATAGTTATAACAAAATTCAGCAATTCCCGGGATATGCCCTATCTCTGTTCCTAAATATATATCATTAATTTTATCTAATCCATATGCCCTTTTTGCATACAAAATAACATCATTAATATAGACGAATACTTCACCAAAAAGCTTCATCAACTGTTGCTGATAAGCACTATTTTGATTTTGAAATCCAGATTTTATAAGCATTGAGTAAAACTCAGATTCATCAACTCTTTTTCCAAGCTCTTTTGAAAATGTATCTGATATATTTTTTAAAGAGTAACGAATTGATTTAGAAAAAACATACTCACCATTTTGATAAATAGTAACAAAAGCATCATCTTTATGGAAAAAAACAAAACAATCTGTATTTTCCATACTTAATAAGTTTCTATTGTATAGTGATTTCATTAAAAAAGGAGCTGCAGTAATATAATCAATATATTTAATATCTTTTAAATTACCAAAAACTTCATCAAGACGCATTTTATCAATTGCTATAACATTAAATACTTTATATTCATTATCTGCTTTATCTGACTCAAAATAGAATATAGAATACTCTTTAGCACTCTCTAGTCCTAACTCATCATAAGCTTTAATCTCAATTGCATCTCTTAAATCTTCATTACTTACATCATTATCAATATCAACAGTGTTTGAAATAATATCTTTTGTCTGAACATAAGAGTTATAAAAACTCTTTTGATCAAAACTCTTAACATTACCTTTAGTAATAACATTTTTATCATATTCATAAGAGGTTAATGAATATGGATCAACCGCTATAATTTTCTTATTTGCGGGTTTTAAAATACTCTTTTTCAGCATAGTTTCTACCTATTATTTTATAAGTAGTTAAAGAGTCTTTAAAAATTGTAACCAAGCTCTCCTAAAGATTTTTTATCTTTACTCCAACCTTTTTTTACAACTACAAATAGTTTCAAGAAAGTTTTTTTACCGTTTAAGGACTCTATCGATTCCCTAGCCATCTTGCCAATTCTTTGTAAAGTAGCACCATTATGACCTATAACAATACCCTTTTGACTCTTGCTATCAACGACAATCTGAGCATAAACTTTCTCTAACTCAAAAGACTCTTCAACTCTTTCAATAACTACATCGGAAAAATAAGGAATTTCTTTAGAGGTTTTATCAAATATTGCACCTCTTATCAATTCTCTGTAAATATCTTTCATGTTTTGAGTTGTTAAGATTTCTGTATCATAGTAAAAAGGGTGTACTCGAAGATGCTTTGCAATCGTCCCTAACACATAAGGAATATCAGTACCTTTTTTAATAGAAGTTGGAATAAGTTCAAGATACTTATCCTGATACTCTGCAAATGCAGTAATTTTTTTAAAGAGTCTCTGCTGTGAAACTTGGTCTATCTTTGTAATCAAAAGAATATGAGGAATATTCTTACTATTTAACTTTAAAAACTTTTCATACTCCTCTAAACCATCAGTTACGGGTGAGAGAAAAAGAATAAGGTCCGCATCTCCAATTGCTTTTATAGCCTCTTCCATCATATATTGATTTAAAAGTTGCTCTTTTTCATGGAGTCCGGGTGTATCTATAAATATAAGTTGAGAATTCTTATGCATCACAATCACATCTGAGCGTTTTCTTGTTGCATTTGCTTTGTGTGAAACCATTGTGATATTTTCATTTACAAAAAAGTTCAAAAGCGAACTTTTACCCGCATTTGGACGACCAACTACTGCGATAAATCCAGCTCTTTGCTCACTCATCTATAGAATATACCTAGATAAATCTTCATCATTAGAGATAGAGTCAAGCTTCTCATTTACAAGCTCTTTTGTAACAATCAACTTCTCACCATTGTGTTCATCAGCACAGAAGCTAATCTCTTCTATCACTCTCTCTAAAACTGTATGAAGCCTTCTTGCTCCTATATCTTCCATCTTCTCATTTGCCATTTGTGAAACTTTTGCCATCTCTCTTATAGCTTCATCTTCAAAAATAAGCTCAACCCCTTCAGTACCCAAAAGTGCTTCATACTGTTTTAAAAGCGAATTTTTAGGCTGAGTTAAAATTTTATAAAGTGTCTCTTCTGAGAGAGAGTTTAGCTCAACTCGAAGAGGGAAACGACCTTGAAGTTCAGGAATAAGGTCACTTGGTTTACTAACATGAAAAGCCCCAGCTGCAATAAAAAGTATATGATTTGTTTTTATAACTCCATACTTAGTATTTACATCACTCCCCTCAACAATTGGAAGTAAATCTCTTTGGACTCCCTCTTTACTCGGATCTTGACGACTTTGAGATTTTGCACTCACAGCTACCTTGTCAATTTCATCTACAAAAATAATACCACCATTTTGAGCCCTATCTAATGCTTCTGCTTTTATCAATTCAAAATCTAAAAGATCTTCACTAGCTTCCGCCTTTAGAGCCTCTTTTGCCTCTTTTACAGTTACCTCTTTTTTTATATTATCAGTTTTTGAGCTAAGAATTTTCATAAAAGATTCTTGAACTTTTATCATCTCAGGAGGCATAGTAGCGTCGTTAAACTCTCCTAAACCTTTTGAAATCTCTATCTCAATTGTAAGGTCATCTAACTCTCCATCAATGAGCTTTTTACTCATCCTCTCAAAACTTCTTTTATAATCCTCTTTTTTCTGCTCACTTGCACCACTTGGAAGTGGAGGAAGAAGTTTTTCGATAATCTTCTTTCGCACATATGATTCAATTGCTGATGCATTTTTCTCTTTGTACTCGCTCTTTACCAAATTTACAGATGCCATTACAAGATCACGAACCATAGACTCAACATCTCGTCCAACAAAACCAACTTCAGTATATTTACTAGCCTCTACTTTTACAAAAGGTAAATTCATCATTTTAGCAAGTCGTCTTGCAATTTCCGTCTTTCCAACTCCAGTTGAACCAATCATAAGAATATTTTTAGGCATAATATCTTCTTGCATAGACGGTTCTAATTGCATCCGCCGATGTCTATTTCTTAAAGCAATTCCTATCGCTTTTTTAGCTTCATACTGCCCGATAATGTAGCTATCAAGGTAAGAGACTATCTCTTTAGGTGTCATATCCATTTTTACTTCTTTTCCTCTTTTGTTAGTGTATAAGTTTTAATATTATCACTTGTATAGATGCAAAGCTCACTAGCTAATAGCAAACTCTCTTTTACAAGCTTCTCTTCATCTAAATTGGCAAACCTATCAAGTGCTCTTGCAGCTGATATAGCAAAATTTCCACCACTCCCAATAGCCGCAATTTTTCCATCCTCTGGCTCAACAACATCGCCATTTCCACTAAGGATATAGATATGGTTAGTATCCAAAACTATCATCATAGCCTCAAGCTGTCTCATATACTTATCTTTTCGCCACTCTTTTGAAAACTCTATCACTGATTTTAAGAGATCACCCTTTTTGTTTTCCAAAATTCCCTCAAACATATCAAAAAGATTAAAAGCATCAGCTGTACTTCCTGCAAATCCTGCAAGTATTTTTCCATTGTGTAGTCTTCTAATTTTTGTAGCATTGCTTTTTAATATAGCCGAACCAAAAGTAACTTGCCCATCACCTCCAATAACCGCTTTATCTTTTCCTTTGACTGCTAATATCGTAGTTGCGTGAAACATCTATTCTAACCCTGTAATTTCTATATTTAATTTAGCATGGATGCCGTGACCTAATTTGATAGATATTTCAAAATCTCCCGCACTTTTTATTGCATTTTTTTCTAACTCTACACTCTTTTTATCTACTTCAATTTTGTATTGTGATAAAAGTTCCTGTGCAATTTCATCTTTTGTAACTGCTCCATACAAAGAGCCGTTAGCTCCTAATTTCTTCTTAATATTTAATTTTATCTTTGATAAATCTTTTTCAATCTCCTTAAGCCTTACCAACTCTTCTTCTTTATCTTTCAAGATTTGAGCTTGCTCTTTTTCCCACTGCTGTATAACTTCACTTGTTGCATGTTTGGCATACCCTTTTCCTATAAGAAAATTTCGTCCATAACCCTCTTTTACCTCTTTTATCTCTCCCGTTTTGCCTAAACTCTTTACATCTTTTATTAATAATACTTTCATAAATAATTCTCCTACATTTAAATTCGATTATATCAAATTGTTTATCATCTCCACCTTCTCTTCTAATAAAAGGTATTTTTCTACCAGAAATTCATACTCTTCTTCTTTTGAACTAAGTTCATCACTAAGTATTCCCAAGCCTCTTTTTTCGTAACACTGGGGATCTTGCAGACAGTTATTTAACTCTTCTATTTGCTTCTCTAGCTCTTCTATCTCTTTTGGTAGGGTCTCTAAATCACTTTTTTCTCTATATGTAAGTTTTACAGCTCTATTTGTAACTCTGCTAGATTCTGGTGGTACTTTTTTCACTCTAATATCATCTAACTCTTTTAACTCTTTCTCAATTTCAAGATATTCACTATAACTTTGATAACTCTCCTCAATCTCGCCCTCGCCTTTAAAAATCAGAAGTTTTTTAGCAATTTTATCAACAAAGAACCTATCGTGTGAGACAAATATAAGAGCCCCTTCAAAACTCTGAAGATACTCTTCAAGTATATTAATAGTATTTATATCTAAATCATTTGTCGGTTCATCCATAATCAAACAATCATATTTTTTGGTAAACAAAAGAGCTAAAGCAACTCTATTTTTCTCTCCACCACTTAAAATTCCTATCTTTTTATCAAGATGCTCTTTTGGAAAAAGAAAGTTTTTAAGATAACCAAAAACATGCATATTTCTTCCACGAACAGAAACTATATCTCCACCATTTGGACAAAAAGTTTCAATTAAATTTTTATCATCATCAAGCATGACTCTTTGCTGGTCAAAGTAGCCAACTAAAAACTCTCCACTCTTTATCTCACCACTATCAACTTGCATCTCATTTAACAGAAGTTTTAAAAATGTAGATTTTCCACTTCCGTTTTTTCCAACAATCGCCATACTATCTTGTTGCAAAATTCTCATCGTAAAATCTTTTATCAGAGACTTTTCGCCTAATGATTTTGATATATTCTCAATTTCAAAAAGCATCTTTTTACGATTGATATTTTTACTATTATCAAAATTTTTCTGCTCTCTCTCTAACTCTAATTTCATTTTATTTATAGCACTTGGATTTTTTTTAGCCTCTTCTCTTAAATCATATACTCTCTGTTTTCGCCCTTCATTTCTCTTTAATCTCGCTTTTACCCCACGACTAAGCCACTCTTCTTCACTCTTTAAATGTTTCAAAAGCGTATCATGTGATTTTTGCATAGATAGCAAAAGAGCCTCTTTAGCTCTTATATAATCACTATATCCTCCTTTAAAACTTCTAATCTTTCCATCTTCAATCTCTATAGTTCTAGTTGCTATATTATCAAGAAAGTATCTATCGTGAGATATAAAAAGAAGAGTAAATTTACGCTCTAAAAGCATCTTTTCCAAAAACTCAACCATATAAACATCAAGATGATTTGTTGGCTCATCAAGAAGCAAGATATCTGGTTTTTTTAAAAGAAGCCCAGCAAGAGCTACCCTTCTTTGCTCTCCACCACTTAGAAGTGTAATGGCTCTATCTTCATACTCTTTTAACTTAAACTCTTGCAAAACTCTCTCTATAATATCATCAAGAGTCCAAGCATTGTGTGCATCTAAATATAAACCAAGGTTTGCATGCTCTTTAAGTAACTCCCTATTTTCATAATCACTCTCTAATTTTAAACTAATTTCATCATATCGCTCTTTTGCACTCTTTAACTCCTTCAGCTCAGCTTTAATAGCATCTTTTACAGATAATCCTTCGACAAATGTTGGTTGTTGATCTAGCATCTCAATCTTGATATTTTGAGTTACTACTCTTCTTCCATCATCATAATCCAACTCCCCTTGACAAATTTTCATCAAAGTTGATTTACCACCGCCATTTTTACCGATAATCGCAATTCGCTCTCCCTTTGAGAGCGAGAAATCAACCTCTTGGAGGATTTTGTTTGTCTCATACGCTTTTGATAATGAAATAAGGTCTAATAGTGCCAAAAGTTATATATCTCCGTTAAAATTATAATGTGATTTTAGTAGTATCTTAATATTCTCTTTGTCAGTTGGCGAAAAATGACCATTTACAAGCATATCTTGTAGATGCATAAGAATAATTGATTTTACATCTTTATACTCTGATAATTGCTTTACTACAGCTTTAACAATATTTATATCACCTGAAAAAAGTTTTGGCAAATCATTATTTACAATTTCATTATATCGATATTGTAAATTTGTTATTTTAATCATCTTCTCTTTATCACTTAAACTATCATTTGCCAATATTTTATCACTTTGTTGTTTTATATTTTGATTAACCAAATAGACAAGATTTTGATAAGAGAATAAGATTAGATAAGACTTTTCTCTAATCTTCTCAACTTCATAATTTATTTTTGTTAAGGCAAACTCTCTTGCAGATTCAAGTTTTTCATGGGCAATAAAAACAATTTGTTTTTTTACTTCATTTTCAATATCTTGTTCAATTTTATCAATTTTTTTAAAAAATGGTCTAACCACAACAAAATAAGCAGTAATAGATACAAACAGAGATAACACAGCAACTGTAATTGCCAAACCTTCATAAAAAGCTTGATTTTGAGCCGCTAGTATTTGAGATGCAGGTTCTAATATACCTCCAATTTGGTCAAGGTCTCCAAGTGTGAGAGGTTGTGCTGAACTATTTATTTCAATGTTTTTCATTTTTCACCCTTTAAGAAATTAAGCAAAGAGTCTGGTTCATCTTTTGTAAGAATTAGATTTACATCTATATTATATTGTTTAGCATCTTCTTTTGCTTCTTCAAATGGTTTTGAAGTAACAAAAACAATCTTTGTTTTTGAGAATTTACTCTCTAAACACTCATGATAATATTGAAACCCTGCATTTAATTCATTTTCTATAAAAAAAGTTTTATCAAAACAGGAAAACTCATTTTCCAAATTAAATAACATTCTGATATCTATGATAATAATATTTTTATTATCATCATCCAACATATAAAGTTCTTGTGAAAACTTTGCAAAACTCTTACAGATAATGATATATGCATCTATTTCATCTTGTATATAATTTACTGTATTTCTAACAGTTTGAGGGTCATCTTCAAGCCAAATAATTTTCATCTTTTTCCTTCGTATTTTGATTTAAAGTTATCTCCAAGCTTTTTTAAAATTTGCTGTTGATTGACTAAATTTGTAGGAATTGTAAGTAAAAATATATTTTTATATCCCTCATTAGTTTCACAAGATTTCTCTAGCTCAATAGTTCCAGCAAAAAGTTTAACTAATTTATTGCACTTATACAATCCAAAACCAGCATTTTCACTCTCTTTTGTTGGATAAGAGATTTTTTTCTCACCTATCTTCTCTTCAAATTCTGTTGCAAAAAAACCTCTATAACCCTTTTCAAAAATATCGTCTATCTCATCATCATCTATCTTAATTCCTATGCTCTCAACCCTCAAAGCTAGTGTAAACTTTAATATCTTTCCACTTATACAAATAGTTCTATTTTGGTATGAGTATTTAACTGCATTTTGTATAAGATTTTGAAAAATATCTTCTAATAAGATTGGAGAAATTTTCACCATTGCATCTGGTAACTTATAATCAAATCTAAGATTTTTATGACGATATTCTATAGAGTTTGTGATGCAATTTATCACGTCCAAAAGATTTGTTTCTGATTTAAATTTTTTTTGTTCATTTCCAAACTGTTCATCTATTTGTAAATCAACTTCATCTCTATTAAAGAATTTTTTTCCTTTTCCTGTAATAAAATTAAATGAAAATTTTGTATTTTCTCTAAATCTATCTATATCTTTTAATTTAATATCAAAACGATACCTAGAGTAGTTATCAATATCTCTAAAATTTTTATGTAAAAGCGTTTTAAGTTGTTTGCATTTATTGTCAATCATCATAAGATTTTGATTAATATCATGCAATGCATGACTATGAACCAATTCTCTTTGCCTTTTAAAGGTATCGATAACAGATAAAAATATTTTAAGATAACTTTTTACACTTTGTAAACTTTTACTATCTATACATAGATAATCTTCCTTTTTCTGGTTATAGACTGAAAATGCACCTACTAAATCACCATTTTGTCTTATAGCGTGAATCTCTACCGTATTTATTCTGTTATCATCATCTTTTGGCTTGTATGCAACAAATTTATCAGAATTTTTTATATCATAACAAGCAACTTTATCACAATCCTCTCTTAAAAGTTCACAAATTAACTCAGGTTCATTTTTACCAATGGATAAACCTTTTTTATCTATATTTATAATACTTGATGAACTCCATCTAAATTTTTCTTTATCATATATCCATACATCTACACAAATGCTAAAAAATATGCCATTTATATATTTTGTTAAATTTTTCAACTTACTATCTATCTCTTTCTCATCTTCAAGCTCTATCTGATTTGGTATATTTTCTATGATAGATAAGAGATTTTTCTCCATAATTCCATCATATATCTGAATAGATAGAGCATTGGTTATAGATAAGATAAGCTGTATATCATTTTTGGTAAAAGCATTTTTTCTAAAACTATCAATCAATATAATTCCCAAAAGCTTATGTTTAAAAGTAACAGGCATTGCAATATTTGAGAGAATTTTTCTATTTTCAAGTGGTTGTAATAACTCATCCTCTTTTATATTAAATAAAATTAATTTATCCATAGCTTCATGATGCAAAGAGTTATAAAAATTTCTTACAATTTTTATGACCCTGCTCTTTTTAATGGTATTTTTATCGCCTTTATTTATTTTATTTATATGTTTAGTAATTCCACTAGTATACTCACTCTTACCATAATCAGCAGCTCTTTTAAATGTCTGTTTAGATAGACGGTATTTGATATAACACCCTCCATCTGCATTTAAAGTGCTACAAATTCGATTAAGAATCTCTTGTATAGGAAGATAATCATAATTTTCATCAAAACCAGAATATTTTTTTGCTAATGAGCTTTTAAGTCTTGATGTAAATTCATTTTGTAAAAAACTTCTATATTGCCTATACTCCTTATATTTACAAGTAAATGCATCTAGATTTCTACTTAAAAAGTTACTATTTACAGAAGAGTCAACTCTTAATATATCATCTTTAAATGAGATAATAATATCTTCAAGATAGAGTTTAAAATCTTTTCCTTCACCTCTAACTATCATATATATATAAACAGAGATTTTTTCTAAACTATCTTTTGAGATATCTGAAGGTAATTTCTCTATTATATTCATAAAGAGTATAAAAGCCTCTTTTATGCTTTTTATATCTATTTTTACATCATCGATATTGTATGGATTCCTCTTGTGTGCAAGCTTTGTTAATTCAAATATATCAACACTATTAATCTCATAATTTTTTATAATATCTAAAACTATATCATCAATATTTTGCCCTTCCGTAAACAACCGCCCTACTACAATAGTACAATCATCATCAAGCTTCAAGCATACTGTCTTCATTTGAACCAAACAATCTTCAACATGAGGCTTTTTAAAATTATTATCTATATAATCAGCTCTTTGCAGGTCATGAAGCATAAGAAGAACCCATAACATTTTATTTGCTTTTAGTTCTCTTGTAAGCATAAGAGAGTTACTAACCTTAGTCTCCCATAAGATTTTTCTTAACTCTTCTCCATACTCATCAAATATCTCAAACAAAACTCTATTATATTTATTTGGATTAGAGCGGAGTAGCTCTTTTACTCTTGAGATTAACTGTTTTGAGTCTGTTATTAAATCATCTGCTGGTAAAAGAGCATTGACTTTATCTATTATCTTACTATTTTTACTTATAATTTTATGAAACTCTTCATAACAGTTATTTTTATAAAGGCGTATAGGGTACATGTATAGAGTAGAGAGTCCATATTGAAAGATTTGTAACCTAAAAAGCTTCTCTTCATCAGACATGACATATCCTTTTTTTAATTTTTATAAAGATTCTTGCAAATTCTCTTCCATAATCATAATTTCCTCTTCTCCACTATATAAAATATCACTATTTATATCTAAAAATTTATCTTCTATCTTATCTGCGTACTCAACATGTGAGAGAATATATTTTATAGTATTTATTCGTGCTTTTTTCTTATCGTCTGAGCGAACAACAGTCCACGGAGATTTTGGTGTGTTTGAACTAAAAAGCATAGAGTATTTTGCAACTGTGTATGCATCCCACATCTCTTGAGCCCTCTCATCAACTGGAGAAATCTTATACTGTTTTAGTGGGTCATCTCTTCTTTTGTCAAAGCGTCTAGCTTGTTCATCTTTGCTAACAGAGATATAAAACTTCATCAAAATAATACCAGAATTTACAAGCATTTTTTCAAACTCAGGAACTTCTCTTAAAAACTCTTTATGCTCTTTTTGTGTACAAAATCCCATCACAGGCTCAACACCAGCTCTATTGTACCAAGATCTATCAAACAGTACAATTTCACCAGCACTTGGAAGATGACTAGTGTACCTTTGAAAATACCACTGAGTCCTCTCTCTTTCAGTTGGTTTTTCCAATGCCACTACTCTAGCACCCCTTGGATTTAGATGCTCGGTAATTCTTTTTATAGTTCCACCTTTTCCAGCTGCATCTCGACCTTCAAATATCATCAAAACTCGATGACCATTACTTTTTACATGATTTTGAAACTTTAATAGCTCAACTTGTAATCTTCTAAGCTCATCTTCATAAAGAAGTGTCTCCTTTTTAACCCATATCTGGACTTTGCCATTTTTAGTAGATTCACCCATTGTATTTCCCTTAATTTTACATGAGTATATTTTACTATAATTATTATTTAAAGTGAAATCTCTTTTATATCTGCAATATTTTTAAACTCTTTATAAATTAAAGCAATCAAATTTTTTCGATTATTTTTCACCTTTTCATCTTCAACATTTACCATAACTTCATCAAAAAAATTATCTATTTTTGTCTTTAGTGAAAAGAGTGCATCTAAATTCTCTTTATAACTTTTATACTCTACTTGACTCACTTTTAAATATGATTCATATAGAGATAGCTCTGCATTTTCCTCTAAAAGTGACCTATTTACTATCAAACCATCATCAATATTAACATCTTTTATGATATTTGCCACTCTTTTGAAAGTACTAAATGACTCTTTAAAACTATTCTCTTTTACGATTTCATTCAGAGCATTTATCTTTTTAGAGATTTGTAGGATATCTCTCTCTCCACTATTTAAAACAGCTTGGATAACTGAAGGGTTCGCTTCTATATGACTGGATACTCTTTCAAGAAAAAATGTTTCAAGCAAAAAGAAGTCAAACTCATCATAATCTTTTGCTAGAATCTTTAAATCTCTACCTAAATCAAAAGCAAACTCTCTATCCAATACTATCTTGATAACACCCAAAGCTGCCCTTCTTAGAGCAAAAGGATCTTTTGTTCCTGTTGGAATCTTACCTTTTGAAAATAGAGCTAAGATAGAGTCAAGCTTATAAGATAAAGCGACAACCGCACTAAAATCAGAGGAAGGGAGCAGACTATCTTCACCATCTGGCAAATACTGCTCTTTAAAAGCTAAAGATATAGATTTATCCCATCGAGCTTCTTGTGCATAGTAGTATCCCATAATTCCCTGAAGTTCTGTAAATTCATAGACCATATCACTCAAAAGATCCGCTTTTGCATACATGACTGCTTGGTTTAAAAGTGGTTTTTGTGAAGGTTCATCTATAAATAGGTCAAATAGATATTGTGCAATTTTCTCTTCTCTTACACTTTTATCATAGATTGAACCAAGTCCATCCATAAATGAGACTTTATTTAAAGCTTCGTTATTTAAACCATTTTTTAGGTCATTTTCATAAAAAAAGAGTCCATCACTAAGACGAGGAAGAAGTACCTTTTCATTTCCTCTAATAATTTGACTAAAATCAGAGCTATCAGCATTTGAAACAAAGACAAAATGCTCACTGAGTTTATCATCTTTAAAAACAGGAAAATACCTCTGATGCTCTTTCATAGAGACTATGATAACCTCAGGAGGAAGTTTTAAAAATTTTTTATCAAATCCACCATAAAGTGCAGTTGGATATTCTGTGATTGCAACTACCTCTTTTAAAAGATCTTCATCTAAATCTATAGTTATATTTTGCTCTTTTTCTATTGTTTTAAATTGTTCTCTTACAATCTGTTCTCTTTCGTTTGGGTCTAAAATAACAGAAGAATCTTTTAAAGTTTTTAGATATTCATCAATAGAGTTATAAGATATGGGACCAAATCCCAGACTTCTATGACCATAAGTTTTATTTGAGGATTTTATACCATAAGCTTCTATATTAATTGTTTCAGATGCAAAATTTACACCAAGCCAGCGAATAGGTCTTATAAAACTCTCTTTATAATCTCCCCATCTCATAGACTTTCCAAAATTTAGCCCTTTTAAAAACTCTACTATCATAGGTTCTAAAAGCTCACAAGAGTTTTTACCCTCTATCTTTTTTTCAAAGTATAAAACCTCTTTGCCATTTTTAGTAGCTCTTTTAACCTCATCCAATGATACTCCACACTTTTTAGCAAATCCTAAAGCTGCAGGTGTTGGCTCTCCATCTTTAAAAGCAATAGAGAGTGGAGCTCCAAAAAGTTCATTCGTTCTATCTGCTTGTTTATCTAAAAAATCATCACAAATCAGAACTAACCGTCTAGGTGTATAATAAAATCTAAAATCTGCAAAGAGTGAATAGGCTTTTAAAATTGAATCCCATTTATCTTTAATATTTGGTAACTCTTTTAAAAATGGTAGTGCAGGAAGTTCTTCTACACCTATCTCAATAAGTAGCGGTTTTTTCATCAAAGCCCTTTAATTATAATGGCTGTGATTGTATCAAATGGAGGGTAAAAAGTTACTTCTCTATCTTATCACGGTCTCTTTTTGCTGATTGGAGCATAAAGCCCCTAACCATAAAAATCATAAAAAACACAAAAGCCGTAATCATAAATATATCAAAAAATGTTTTCATAAAGTTATCTACCTAATTTTTTGACTTAGTATAACCTACTTTTCGTAAATTATATCAAATGATGACAATTTACTCTTCTCCTCAAGGCTTATGCTAAAGTTATTAATCCTCTTTTTTATGAGTTGTGAACCAAATTCAGGGATTACATTTAAGAGTAAGAATGTAATCTCTTTCTCTTTTTTATCAATATAAATTAAATCACACTCTCTAACAATTTTTCGAATATTGTAAGAGTTTATATCAATTTCAGAATCAAATTTATAATTATATCGTGAAAAGAAAATCTTTTTTGAAATAAGTGCATCTACCTTTTTCTCAAACTTCTCTTTATCGCTAATAATAACATCCTGCTCATCTTCATGTGCTAATAATCTTTTTGAATAGAAGTTATTACACAAATATCTCTCCATTGATAAGATATAATCTTCTAGGAAAAAATCCATCTTCAAAAGTTGATCTACACCATTTACATGCTCTTTTAAAATATCTTTTTGTCTTAAATAGCTTTTATTTGA
>Ga0256834_1001541_pt1 | contig 15381 bp, 12 predicted proteins | sample 4281140metaG_FD_190536 | JGI IMG/M metagenome (GOLD analysis project Ga0256834, IMG submission 190536) | Hydrothermal vent microbial communities from East Pacific Rise, Pacific Ocean - 4281-140 | ecosystem: Environmental > Aquatic > Marine > Hydrothermal vents | place: Pacific Ocean: East...
CCTCGGCGGCACACAGCAAGGAGGACCTCCAGTACGTCCTCGACGCCTTCGAGGACCTCGGTAAGAAGACGGGCTTTTTGAAGTGAAGTACCTTCCCCTTTTTCTAATTCTCCAGAATTTTGTTCCCTATTCGAACACATAAGTCCATTTCCAGTTAAAAATCAAAACCTACAGTTTTGACATCTCTTCAAACGTCCACCGAAAAATATAATTTATTGGAGGAGCTACAATACATGGGGATAACCCGGTTATTACGGTGGTGCTTCCATGGCAGTGGTCATCGGAGTGCTCGTGGAGGTTGCTTTCATAGGACTATTCCTTATAACCGTCGGCCGCAGAAAAAAGTTCATCTCCCACTACCCCGAGCTCAAACGGTTCTACGACTATGTGATGGTCTCGTTCCTAGTGGCCGCGGTGGGCAAGTTTGTCTTTCTGTTCCTCGACCTCAACAGTAACAACCTCCTGCCCATGAGCTCCGGTCGGGTGATCCGGATAAACTCAACCGGCAACCTCCTGGTTCTCCTGGCGGCGATAATTTTCATCGCAGGATGGTGGAACCTTCTGACTGTTTTAACAGAGAGGTACGAGCTAGTGCCAGTGGTCGAGTTTACCGGGGAAGAGAACCACGAACCCCTTAAACCCAACCTCTACCTCTGCAATCTGCCCAACTGCTACCCGGTGATAGCCAAGCTCCTGCGTGGAAGGGCGGGGTTAATAGTGTCGAGGCATCCCCCGGAGGCCATAAGGGAAAGGTTGAACATCAAAAGGACCCCGGTGTTGTGGTTAACCACGGTTAGGGACAGAAACGCCGTTTCCCCCACGAGGCTCGAGTTCCTCCTCCAGACGATGGTGAACTTCATGAGAAAAACCAAGGATCCAAAGGTCATCTTCCTCGACGGCGTTGAGTATCTGATCCTGGAGAACGGTTTCGTTCCGGTCTTCAAGTTCCTGACGACGCTCAAGGATCATACAACCTTCTACAACACCATTGTCATAGTACCGCTGGACGTGGAAAGCTTGGACGAAAAAAGCCGGCATCTCCTCTATGGAGAGTTTAAGAGGCTGAAGCACGAGTGCTAAAACTTCGTCCACTCGATCTTGTAATAGACAACGTCGTTGTCCTCATCGACTACCGCCATCACCATGTTCTTCCTGACGCCGTGGGCAACCCTCACGCGGGCGGTGATATCGTTCGGGGAAAAGCGGAGGTTCTCCGGAACCACCCAGACCAGCCACTGGGAGTGCTCGTCAAGCCCCCTGCGGTAGACACGGAAGTGGGAGCCGAATTTGAGGGCGGACTTCACGACGTAGCCCCTGTCGCGCAGGTCGGTGTAGACGAGCAGCTTGATGTCGAACTGGTCGTCGCGCCTCCTGCCGCGTTCAACCAGCTCCTTGAAAGAAAGCTCCCTGTCATCGTCGAAGACCCGTATCCTGCCCTTTTCCATCAGATAGGCCGCCTCTATGAGCGAAAGAAAGAGCTTCCCGTTCACAACCTCTCCAAAGTAGCGCTTGTTGTAGAACTGGTTTATCGCCTTCTCCCTCTCGCTGAACGCCCTGTCCCCGCTGAGCTTGAAAGTTATCGGTTCCTTCAATTCCTGCCACCCCACTCCTCGACGGGAAGGAGCATGTAGTAGGCATCCTCACCGTCGGAGTAATAGCCTATGACCCTCTTAATCCTCTTGAAGCCGAAGCGTTCGTAGAGGTTTATAGCGTTTTGGTTGCTCACCCTCACCTCGAGTCCGATCCATTTTGCGCCCCTCGCCGCGAGCCGCTCTATGACCTCGGAGAGGAGGGCCGAACCTACCCCCTTCCCGCGGTATTTCGGATCAACCGCTATGCTCATGATGTGCCCCTCGAGGTCCGGCCGCAGGTATGCCATGACGTAGCCGATGACCCTGCCGTTGTACTCGGCCACGAGGAACGTATCCGGGTTGTTCTCAAGGAAGATAAGAAAAACGCCACGCGGGTACTGCTCCCTGAACGAGGCCCTCTCTATTCTAACGATCTCTGGCATGTCGAAGAGCTTCGCGGGTCTTACCACCACCATCGATAGGGGCAGTCGTCCCCCGAATTCTCGGCTGGAGGTGCTCATGTTCTAAAGTACTCGGGAAGCTTTTTAATCCTGTCGGGGTTACCCAAAGACGCAGAGAGGGTATCGGATTATTCGGCCAGTACCCTCACACCGAAGGCACTTTTCAAGAGGAGAAAGTAAACCTTATAGCCATCAACGGGAAACTAACGGCGGTGGTGACATGAGGGTTAAGGAGGAAGAAGTTGGAATAGTAACCGGTGAAGCAAGCGTTAATTCTTTCCAGTTCTACGCCCAGCCGGACGTTGACTTAAAGTTCGGGGATTTCGTGGTTGCGAAGCTTTGTAAGGAGTCCCGCGAGAGGGAGTGCAGATGGAGCGACGATACGGAGTGGGTTATAGGGACAGTTCGCGGATTAAAGAACATAAACTGGCTTCTCAGTGAGGGAAAGAGCACCTACCACTCCCTGGAACTCGACATACGGGAGTACGGGGAGAGCATAGGAGAAAACGAAGCCATGATCGTGAGCGTCCGGGTCCTCGGAAGGGTCAGGGTAAACGGCGAGCGGGCAGAGGTAGTCCCCAATCGCGTGCCCATCCCGAACGGGAACAGGGTTTACAGGGCCAGTTCGGAGCTTCTGAAGGCCATTTACTACGGGGGAAAAGCGTTCATAGAGATAGGGAATCTCCTCCTGAGGGAGGACGTGCCGATATACCTCAACGCAAACGAGCTTGTATCAAGGCACTTCGCCGTCCTGGCAGTCACGGGAGCGGGTAAGTCCAACGCCGTTTCCGTGCTCATCGGCGAGACCGTTAACAGGCTCAGGGGGACGGTGGTTGTCCTCGACCCCCATGGCGACTACACGAAACTCCGCCTGCCCGGAACAGGAAGGGAGTACGTGAAGCTTATCGAGGCCAAGATCACCCCAGAGGAGATGGACAGTGAAGAACTAGCGGACCTTATAGAGGTCGCCAGCAACGCGACGATACAGAGGGAGTTCCTCGCAAAGGCCTGGGAAACCGTCAGGCACGAAAACCAGGGTGTGGGGGGACGCGAGCTCATAGAGCGCCTGATGGAGACGATAAACGAGTGGATAAGAAACAGGGCCGCGTATTTCTGGGACGAGGGAAAGGGAGGCTACATCACGGAGGACCTAAAGGGTGAGCGCATAGAGACGCTGCGTGGGGTCGTTTACAGGATAAGGCGCTTTTTACGGAACTACGGTTCCCTTCTGACGAGTGAGGACCTCGTGTCCCAGATAGAAAGCGGAAAGGCCAACGTTATCGACCTGGGTCCCCTGGACGAGGGACAGATGAAGGTCGTCGTCGGCAAGCTCCTCGGGAAGGTGTTCGAAACTCGCCTCGACTACGAAAAGGCCCGAAAAACCCTCTCCAGGCTGAAGGACGACCTGGCAGGGAGCCACAACTCGGCAACGGCGGAGAGGATAAGGGAGCTGGAGTCGTTTATGAGGGCCATCGAAAGGAGGAGTCCCGCCCTCGCGGAACCTATACTCATAATAGTAGAAGAGGCACACATCTTCGCACCGCAGGGAGAACACAACGATGCTGTCCGTACACTCAGCAGGATAGCCCGTGAAGGACGTAAGTTCGGTGTGGGACTGGGCATCGTCTCCCAGAGACCCAACAAGCTCAACGAAGACGTTCTAAGCCAAACGAACACCAAAATAATCCTCCGTATAGTCAACCCCAAAGATCAGGACTACGTGCTCAAGGCCAGCGAACAGCTGAGCTCTGACCTCCTGGGCGATATCGCTTCCCTCGGAAAGGGAGAGGCCGTCATAGTGGGTCAGGCGATAAGCCTGCCGGCCCTTGTGAAGATACACCACTTCAAGTCCCTCTGCGAAAAAGGGGTATGCGGTGACTACGGTGGGGAGGACATCGGCGTCGTGAACCGCTGGCTGGAGAGGGTAAAACGGGAAGAGGAGGAGAGGAAGCTTGAGGAGGTCTACGAGGAGGAAGGCGTTGACATCGATTTCTGAGGTGTTCGCATGGTGAAGTTCGCACACATAGCAGACGCCCACCTGGGGTACGAACAGTACCGCCTGCCCTACCGGGCCGCCGAATTCGCGGAGGCGTTCAGAAGGGCCGTTGAGATATCCGTACGCGAGGACGTCGACTTCATCCTAATATCCGGCGACCTCTTCCACCAGAGTCGGCCGAGCCCCGAAACCCTGAAAGAAGCCATAGAAATACTCTCAACCCCACGGGATAGGGGTATACCCGTCTTCGCGATAGAGGGGAACCACGACAGAACCCAGAGGAGGATCTCCGCCTATCACCTCCTTGAGGGACTGGGTCTTTTGAACCTGGTGGGCCTGCGCGAGGAGGGAGTCGAGAACGAGCACCTGAAGAGCCGCCGCCTCGGAAACAAATTCCTCGTCAAGGGGGTATTTGAAAAAAACGGAGAAAGCATTGAAATTCATGGGATGCGATATATGAGCGCTGCCTGGCTTGAGAAGAACCCGCTGGAAGGGATGTTCAGGCCGAAGGGGGACGCCATCCTCATGCTGCACCAGGGGATAAAGGAGCTGGTCGAGGAGATGATGGGGGTTCTGCCAGAGAGTCAGAGGGACTACTTCGAGCTCAAGCTGGGAGACCTCCCCAAGGGCTACCTCTACTACGCTCTCGGCCACATACACAAGAACTTCGAGACAACCTACGACATCGGAAAGCTGGTCTATCCCGGATCACTCCAGCGCTGGGACTTCGGTGACTACGAGACAAGGTACCGCTGGGATGGCAGGGCGTTTAAGGCCAGGGAGGGTACCAGGAAAGGTTTCTACATCGTAGAGGACTGGAACCCAAGGTTCGTTGAGCTTAAAGTCAGGCCTTTTGTGGACATCCGGATCGAGGCCGACGAGGAGACCGCCAGGCGTGAGCTGGAGCGCCTTGGAAAGAAGATACCCAAGGAGGCCTTCGTGCGCCTCGACCTCAAATGGGAGCGGCCCTTTGATGTGTCCGCTTTCTACAGCCTCCTTCCAGTTCGCTACCTGTACGTTAGAACGCGCTTTGAGAGAAAGTCCAGGAAAGGAGAGAAATCCGGAGAAGTGCCGAAAGTCGAGGACTACTTCCATCCCATAGAGCTGAAGGCCATAGAGCTGACGGGGGTAAAGAAGCTGGGGAACGTCGAGGGGGTGATCGAACTCTTCCTCGAAGGTGAGTGGGAGCCGAAGGAAGATGGCACTGAGGGGAAAGCGGAGGAGCCCAGAGAAAAGGCGGAAAGAGCCGAGAAAGAAGCCAAAAAATCACCGAGAGAGCATGAGGAGGAAAAGGTAAGGGAGAAGAAAGCGCCCCAGAAGAAAGGGAAGGATCTGCTCGCATGGCTCGGTGGTGAGAGATGAGGATAGAAAAGCTCTTGGTCAAAGATTTTCGGTCCCATAAGTTTACGAGGGTAACCTTCACCGGAGGCATAAACCTGATAGTGGGGCAGAACGGGAGCGGGAAGAGCTCACTTCTGGACGCGCTTCTTGTAGGTCTCTACTGGCCCACGAAACCAAAGGACCTGAGGAAGGAGGACATCCTGCGGATAAGGGGAAGCGACGCCGATAAGACCTCCACGGAGATAACGGTCTTCTTCGAAAAGGGTGGAGTCAGGTACCAGGTACACCGAAAGATAACCCGGGGGGTAGCGTACATCAAATACCTGGATGGCGACACATGGAGGGCCCTGGAGAGCGGTCAAAAGGGAGTACGGGATTGGATAGAGAAAACGATACCCTACGACGTTTTTCTCAACGCGATATATATAAGGCAGGGGGAGATAGACGCCATCCTGGAGAGCGACGAGAGCAGGGATAAGGTTGTGAGGCAGGTTCTGGGTCTGGACAAGTACGAGAACGCCTACCGGAATCTGCTGGACGTCAGAAAAGAAATCGAGGGGAGAATAAGGTCCATAGAGGATTACCTGAAGAGCACGGAGAACCTTGACGACCTCATATCCTCCATGGAAAAGGAACTCTCGGAAACCCTGAGGGAGATAGGGGAACTCTCCTCTGAGATTCCAAAGCTCACAAAAAAACTCCAGAAGGCTGAGGAAGAACTGAAACGGCTGGATTCCCTCGAAAAAGAAATAAACTCCCTGATGCTCACCATAAAAAAGAAAGAAGGCAACCTCAATGCTCTGGAAGCGAGACGGCTGGAGCTGAAGGAAAGGATAACAGAAGCACGGGAGCGCATCAAGGCCCTGGAGAAAAAGGTTGAAGAACTGAAGGGACTTAAGGACAAGGCAGAAGAGTATACACGGCTCTCGGAGTTCAGGAAACATTACGTGGATGGGAAGGCCAGGAACGAGAAGCTCATGGCGGAGTACCGGGCCCAGATCTCGGGGATAGACGAGAGGCTCAAGGAACTGGAGGGCCTCAAAAAACGCCTTGGAGAACTAACCGGCAGGAAAGAAGAGCTGGAGAAAAAAGCGAAGGAGCTTGAAGAGGACGTTAAAGCCTATGAAGAGGCTAAATCGCTGACCTCCAGCCTTGAAAGGCTCCGGAAACGGTTGAAGTTGAAGCCCGAGGAAGTGGAGGAGCTTGAGAGGAGCGTTGATGAGGCCAGGGACCGGAAAGAAGAGATACAGAGAGAGTTCGAAACCATAAAAGAGAAGCGTGGTGAGCTGAAAAACCTGGCAAAGGAAAGGAACGGGGCGATACTGGAGCTCCGGAAGGCGCGGGGGAAATGCCCAGTCTGCGGCAGGGAGCTCACCGAGAAGCACAAGGAGGACATCATCAAGAGGTACCAAGAGGAGCTGAAGGAAGTCGCTGCCAGGGTAAAGGAGCTGGACGAACGGGAACGGGCGTTGAGAAAGGAGCTTGTAAGGGTGGAAGAAGTTCTCAAAAGGGAGAAAGAGCTGATAGCCGCAAGGGAGCTTTTGAAGCAGATTGAAGAGATAGAGGGCAAGCTGAATAGGTACAACCTGGAGTCACTTGAGAAAAGGGCGAAGGAACATGAGATGCTGAAGGGAGAGCTGGAAAAGCTCAAAGGCGAAATGGCGGGCATTCAACGGGAGCTGGAGCGCGAGAGCACTCTACTGAAAAAGAAGGATACACTCAACAAAAAGCTGAAGAAAGCTGAAGAAGAACTTCTAAGGCTGAACGAAGAACTAGAATCCCTCGGTTTTTCAAACATCAAGGGTCTAGACTCCCGGATAAAAGGGCTGGAGCCGGCGTATCAGAGGTACCTGGAGCTTAAGTCCTCACCCGCGGAGCTTGAAAAAGAGAGGAAAGCTCTGGAGAAATTCAGGAGAGACATGGAGGGCCTGGTGAAGAAGCTCAAGGATGAGGACAGAGAGCTTAACTCATTGAGGAAGGAGCTGGAGGAGAAGAGAGGTGCCTACGACCCGGAAAAACACGCCGAGGCCAGAAAGCACTTCATCGGGCTCAAAGAGGAGCTCGCCACGAAGAACGCTGAACTTGAAGGTGCGAGAAAGAAACACGACGAGATAATGGGGAGACTGAAGGAGTTCAAGGAAGAAAGGAGAGAACGTGAACGGAAGCTTCTGGACCTACAAAAGCTGAAAAAAGCCCGTGAAAGAGTCCAGGAGCTGAGGGAAAAGGTAAGACGATACAAAGCAATGCTGAGAGAGGACGCCCTGGCAAAGGTCGGCGACGTGGCCAGCAAGATATTCGAGGAGCTGACGGAGGAGAAGTACTCTGGGATAACGGTCAAGGCGGAGGAGAACAAGGTGAAGCTCGGCGTCGTTTACAGCGGAAGGGAGCACGGTCTGGGATTCCTGAGCGGCGGCGAGAGGATAGCCTTAGGACTGGCGTTCCGCCTCGCACTGTCTCTGTATCTGGCGGGGGAGATAAGCCTGCTCATCCTGGACGAACCAACACCTTACCTCGACGAGGAGAGGCGTAGGAGGCTCGTGGACATAATGAGCCGCTACCTGAGGAAGATACCGCAGGTCATAGTCGTCTCCCACGACGAAGAGCTCAAGGACGCGGCGGACCGCGTGATAAAGGTAAGCCTGGAAAACGGGGTCTCCGTGGTGAGGGAGGTAGAACTGGGGGTGTGAGCATGTACCGTTTGATAGACAGAAGGAGCGTTAACAGGATCAAGAGCATGCTGCAGAGGGGCTATGAAGAGGCAAGGGGAAAGATGGCCGAGGTGGAGTGGCGGCCCCTCCCCAAGGAGAGGGAAAGCTGCACGGTATACGCCGTTGATGGGAGCCAGGGAAAGCAGCGGCTCAGCGGGACGATATTTTACACCGTCTCCTCCTACGCCTTTGGAAACGGACCAAGCTACCGTCTGGTGTACACGAACGCCATGCTCTACAACCAGGGGATATCCGACCAGATAATCCGCCTCCAGATGGAGACCCTTGAGAACAAGCTGGGATTTCTGGCCGCAGAGCTCGGGGAAGTTGAGTACGTCATGATGGACGGAACGCTGACAGGCTCTCTCACAAGGCCACCGGTTTATCCGGAGAGTGTGAGGGGGATAAATGCTCTCCAGGTCGTATTAGAGGACGAATTTACTTCCATGATAGAATTCGTACTGAATAGACTTGATCAAAACTATCAAAATCTTGAGTCCCAGCTCAAAAAAGAACAAAAAAGCTATGATGAAGTAATATTCGCAGAGTCTCTTATGAGAGATGTTTTCAGAAAGTTCTTCAAAAACAAGCTCATTGCTCACTCTAAGGGAATCAGAATAAGAAACTGTGAAACAGCACCAGAAAAGGTATTAATACCCCTTGAAGCCCTTGAGAGATACAGAGGGAAAAGTGTTGAGGAAGCCGTTGAGAATTTAAGGAAGAGGTATTGCAGAGAGATAGTAATCGAAGACATCAAAGAAGCTATCCATGTAGTTTTAAGTTATCTCGAGTATCTTTACTCCCTAGAACAACTGCTTAACATTAATCTAATTTACGTCGCTAAAAGCTTTTATACAAAACGATTCGCAAAGAAAGCAGGTCTTGGCCTTCCGGATGTACCATACCTGGATTCATATATTAGAAGCAAATTCGGCGAAGAGATTCCAGGGTATCTCCCCTTTCCAGAACCAGTAAAAGTTGAGCATTCACTTCCAGAACCACTAAAAGGGTTCTTTCCAAAAATTGAAAAACTGGGCTCTACAGGCGTTCCTTCTTCATACATCCGCACTATGAAGGGAGGGGTGATATACCTCCTCCAGAGCAACAGGACGATAGACGACGAGCTCCTGAGCAGGGTACTGTGGCACGAGAGCAATGGGTACTTCAGACCGCTGCAGAGGGCCCATGAGGGTGTTAAAATAGAGAAAAAGGCGTTTGAAGCCGAACTCGCTGCACTGTTGAACATAATAAAAAAGGAGAGTCCGGAGCTCAGGGTCTTCCTGAAGTACGGACGCTCACCCCTGGAATGAAGGGGACTGGGGCAAAGGGACGATCAGCCCCTCACGGTCGCCTCAAAAGAGGCCACCATACCCGCGTAGTCAGGGCCAACTCCCCTGAGGTACCCTTTCACTTTCCTGGCCGTGCCCCAGCGATCAGGGCCCGCGAGGACAAGGACCACCTGTCCATTGGACCACACGTCGCTTTTGATGATTATCCCCCTCGTACCGGTCCGAATGGAGTTCTGCTCGTCCGCGGTAAGGGCCTCCCTGACGTAGGCCCCAACACCGTCGTATGCATCCGGGCCACCCAGGATTATCACGAAGGGGCTCTGCTTGTAGGCATCAAACTGAGCCGCGGTCACCCTTTTGACCGAGAAACCCAGGTTCTCAAGCTGGGCACCCAGGAGATCGCCCTTGATGTCCCAGTCTATATCATTTGCCAGTATCACAACGTCAGGGGTCCCCTTCGAACCCCCCATGACCCAGTTAACGAGGTTATCAAGGACGTTAAGCTCCGCCCCGTTTCCTTCCTCAAGATCAAAGGAGGTATAGACCGCGCGGTAGGGGCCGTCCATGCGGAGGATTCCTCCCGTGTAGTCCACGGTGTGCGCAAAGACTTCGGGGAAATGCCTTCTCGCGGCCCACAGGAACCTCCACATCTCCAAGTCAGGTGGAGAAGGCAGAACGTTAACATCCCGACCGTTCACAGAGACCGAGACGTGATCGTCCATAAAAACCGCGTTGGAAACCGCATCGGCGAGGGGGAGCTCGGCGGTCATGCTGAAGTTGAAGGACCTGCCGCTCATGTTGGCCATCACCGAGGCGAGTCCCCGCAACAAGGTGCCGTTGTCTTCCACGAACCTGTTAAGCGCCCTCCTGGCCATCGCACGCTGGCCGTCGGAGAGCACCACCTGCCACCCGACGGTGTCGTAGGAGGAGGGGGAGATCCCAGAATCCCCAATCATTAGGGTAGAGCCCGTGTTCACGTAGGGGAGCATTACGGAAACGTTCTCAAGACCGCAGGATGAACGGACGACCTCCTCAAGCTGAAGCAGACCCAGCCCCAGCATTCCCGCGATGCTCGACTCGTTCGTCGAGTTGCCGATGTGAAGGGGATTGGCCCCGTCGAACAGCGTCCCCCCAGTCACTATCAAACCGGCGTGGCTCGCCTTCAGGTAGCTCTCCAGGGCACGCATCTCCTCGGAGTTGAGACCCCAGTTTGGGAGCCAGAGGTCGGCGAGTATGATCGCCTTCGGTCCGATTTTTGATATGGCCCCCGGCAGCTCCGAGGGGGAGATTACCGTTATGTCGTACTTCGCCGCAAGCTGCTCCCAGTGGTGCTCCCCTATCATCCAATGGGGAACAAGTTTCAGGGGGGTCACCGCGGCCTCGTAGTCGGAGAGGTTGTAGTTATAGAACTCCCGGGAGGCGTTTATCATGTCCACAACCGAGTTCAGGGAATCAAGATAGGATCTGGCGTCCACAGACGGGTCAACGATGAGTACCCGCTCCCCGGAGGGGTTGACAACGTAGAACGTATAAACCGGGCTCACGGAAACTTTTCCCGTCGGTCCCGTGACCACGACCTTAAAGTCAACCTTAACACCGGGCTGCTGGGCCGGTATGGTGAGCTTCTTGTAGTACACGTAAAACTTGCTGGGGTTGTTGCCGTAGTAGCGATTTATTATGGACTGGTATACGTCCCAGCTCTCGCCGGCGGCGGCATCCTTAACGAAAGCGGTTTTCCATTCACCATCGTTCACACGGTAGTAGGCGGTGATGTTCTTCGGCGGAAACATGTCCGCAACGTAGAAGTACACGACCTCCTCGGTACCGGGCTGTATGGCGTGGCCACTTGGGGCGTTTCCTACGATTATCAGCGGCGGGTAAATCTTGTTCACGATAACGGTGGCCGAAGCAACTGCCATCACGGAGCAGAAGAGAATTAGGATAAAGAACAGTGCGGGAACCCTCCCTCTCATCACGCATCACCATCCAGAGTAGGTCATCGAAGTATTTATAGGTTCCCTAGTCCTCGGAAGGCGTTCCGAAAGATTTAAACGAATGGACAAAAAATCCAGGCACATGAGAAAGTGGCTCCCCGCACTGGCATTCCTTTCACTGGTATCCCTCTTCCTGGGCGTTTACGTTGGTTCGGTGGGAGTCCCCGCGTCGCAGGTGAGCACCGGGATAGCCTACGGCGTGGCGAGGGCCCTTCACCTAACCACCACATCGAAACCCCCGAAGTTCTTCGTGATAATATGGGAGATCAGACTCCCGAGGGTCCTGCTCGCGTACCTCGTCGGCCTGGCACTCGCGTCCGCAGGTGTTGCAGCTCAGGCACTGTTTAAAAACCCCCTGGCGGACCCGTACATCATAGGCGTGAGCGCGGGCGCCAGCATCGGGGCGGCGATAGCGTCAGTCTACGCCCCCTCACAGATGGGCCCCTTTGCCCTGGTCTTCGCGGTGTTCTCGGTTCTCGTTGTTTACAGCGCGGCAAAGGTCGATGGTAACGTTCCTGTGGACACATTGCTCCTGGCGGGGGTCGCGTACGGGTTCATGGCCAGTGCGGTAACGTGGTACATAATACTCAAAGAGGGCGAGAGGGCCCGCGTTACGTGGATGTGGATGATGGGAAGTTTCAACGGCGCATCCTGGGCCAACGTGGGGCAGATGGCCGTGGTAACCCTTCTGGGCACCGGCTTCTTGATATGGAAGTGGCGCGAGCTCAACCTTCTGCTTCTCGGGGAGGAGAGCGTGGCACTCGGTCTCGATGTCTCCCTCTACCGGAAGCTCACAGTGGGTGCTATTGCACTGTTAACGGCGTTTGCCGTCTCAACGGCAGGCATAATAGGGTTCGTGGGGCTTGTGGCGCCGCACATCATGCGCATCCTCCTTGGACCCAACCACAGAAGGCTGACGCCCGCCGCTGCGCTTCTCGGGGGGGTGCTGCTAGTCACGGCGGACCTCGTAGCCAGGGTACTATCAAGGCCGACCGAGATCCCTGTCGGGATAGTAACGGCACTCATGGGGGCACCCTTCTTTCTTTACCTCCTGCGGAAGCACAGAAAGGGGGTGTTCACCGCATGAGGCTCGATGTTGATATATCCTTCTCGTACGGCGAGGTCGAGGTTCTAAAGGACGTTGAGTTCTCGGCCCGAAAGGGGGAGTTGCTTGCCATAATCGGGCCAAACGGAGCAGGGAAATCAACGCTCCTGAAGTGCATGGTGGGCATACTGAAACCCCGGGGACACGTAACGGTGGACGGGGCGGACGTACTCTCACTGAAACCAAAGGAGAGGGCAAGGATGATAACCTACGTTCCTCAGAGCGCCCTCCCCGAGTTCACCTTCACGATAGAGGAGTTCGTTGAGATGGGGACCTACGCAACAAGGGGGAGCGTGAGAAGGGCCCTGGAAACGGTAGGACTCTGGGAAAGGAAGGATGAACCTGTGACGAACCTCAGCGGTGGGGAGTACCAGCTGACCCTGATAGCGAGGGCACTGGCACAGGACAGCAGGGTGGTACTACTGGATGAACCTACCTCCCACCTGGATATAAACCACACCCTCCAGGTGATGGAACTGCTCAGGGGGATGAAGGAGGAGCACGTGACAATCCCCGTCCTCCACGACCTGAACCTCGCGCTGACCTACGCGGACAGGCTGATACTGCTCCACAGGGGCAGGAAAAGGTGGGAGGGAAAACCGGAGGAGCTCGAACCATCCGTTCTGGAGGAGGTGTACGGAGTCAAGGTCAAAATCCTGGAGATCGAGGGGGAGAGACTGCTCCTAGCAGCACCCTAGCAAAGGTTTAAAACATGAGGAGAAAATAGGCTCAGGGGTGAGAGAATGGAGACCAAGAAGACCGGAACCACCACCGTGGGAATAAAGGTTAAAGAGGGGGTTGTGCTTGCCGCCGACACCCAGGCTTCACTCGACCACATGGTCGAAACCCTCAACATCAAGAAGATAGTCCCGATAACCGACAGGATAGCCATCACAACAGCCGGAAGCGTTGGGGATGTGCAGGCACTGGCCAGGATGCTGGAGGCCGAGGCACGGTACTACCAGTTCACGTGGGGCAAACCCATGACGACGCGGGCCATGGCCAACCTGCTCAGCAACGTCCTTCAGGAGAACAAGTGGTTCCCGTACATGGTGCAGATAATAATCGGCGGCTACGTCGATGAACCAACGCTGGCGAGCCTTGATCCCCTCGGTGGCCTGGTGTTCGACGATTACACGGCAACTGGCTCCGGGAGTCCCTTTGCGATAGCCGTTCTTGAGGACGGTTACAGCAAGGAGATGAGTGTTGAGGACGCGAGGGAGCTGGCGGTAAGGGCCGTAAAAACCGCCGGAAAGAGGGACGTCTACACCGGAAGCAAGAAGGTACAGGTCGTTGTCATAACGAACGCGGGCATGAAAGAGGAGTTCGTGGAGTTCAAGGACTGAAAATCTTTTAACCTTTTCACCCCATCAGGTTCCATGAGCGGATCCGGGAAAAAACTGGTCGCAGTGGCGCTGGTGCTTCTCTTCTTCACCACCACGTACGCCGCCGTTAGGGTAAGCTGCGAGACCGAACCCGTTCTCCAGCAGGCCAGGGAGATTCTGAAGGAAGTCCAGGAGATAAGGGGGCTGAAGTTCAAGGAAGAACCCCAGATCATAGTGATAAGCAGGGCGGAGGCCCTGGCGATGTGGAAGCCATCGAAGGAAGACCTGGAGACCATGAGGGTGATGGAGCACGTGTACAAGATGAGCCTCCTCATAAGGCCCGACTATCCCTTCCTGAGGAGGAAGGAAGAGCAGAGGGCCGGCTGGATGGCGGCGACGGTGGGGGACAAGATATACATAATCCGGGAGAACTTTCTGGGCAACCTGGACACGGCCCGCAGGGCGCTGGCCCACGAGTCCGTACACGTCCTTCAGAAGCAGTGGTTCAACGCAAAGTACGGGGCAGATACGTTTGATGGAACGCTCGCAGTAAGGGCGCTCGTTGAAGGAGACGCGGATCTGGTTGCGGACTTGTACTGCGAGAGAAACGGCATCCCGATCCACAAAATAACATCCCTGAGCGGCGATCCCGTAACCGACATAAACATCTTTCCCTACGTCTTCGGAGACTCCTTCGTACGCTACCTCTACGAAAAAGGCGGATGGAAGCTAGTCAATGGGGCGTACAAAAGGTATCCAGAGAGTACAGCGCAGATAATGCATCCACAACTCTACCTCGCCAACGTGACGCCTGTGAACGTGAGCGTTCAGGTGCCTGGGGGCTGGGACGTCCTCTACAACGACAGGATGGGGGAGTTCTACGTTTACATCCTGATGAGAGACCACGGGGTTAAGAACGATACCGCCTGGCGGATCGCGTCCTTCTGGCGGGGGGACCGGCTCGTTCTGGCGAAGAAAGGTGACGAATATATCCTCCTGTGGAAGGTAGAGTTCCAGAACGGGAGCGCGGCCAGGGAGTTCACGGAAGAACTCGAGACGCTCATAAAAGGCAACACGTACGCAAACTACACGGTAAACCTGGAGGGAAGTTCCGTCACCCTGAAATCGGAGAGGAGGGAATGATATGAAACTCAAATGTTCCCTGTGCGGCAGACAATACGACGAACCTGTTCAGAGGTGTGAATGCGGCGGGCCGGTCGAGTTTGAAAGGTTCACCGGTGAACCGTACATAGGAAAGAGCGTCTGGGAGCGGTTCTGGGACTTCTGGCCGGTGGAGCCGGCACTGGAGCTCTCCCTCGGCGAGGGCGACACGCCCCTTGTGAAGTCGGGGCTCGGCGAAGAGCTTGGAGTGAAGCTCTACCTCAAGAACGAGACGGTGAACCCGACGTGGAGCTTCAAGGACAGGGGCACCTTCCTTGCGATGAGCTACGCCCTAAAGGCCGGCTACAAGACCGTTGGAACCGTCTCCACAGGAAACATGGCGGCGAGCGTTTCGGCCTACGCTTCCCGCTTCGGGTTGAAGGCGAAGATTCTCGTCTCCGAGAGCGCGAGCGACGAGAAGCTGAAGGCC
>Ga0256834_1001542_pt1 | contig 15380 bp, 11 predicted proteins | sample 4281140metaG_FD_190536 | JGI IMG/M metagenome (GOLD analysis project Ga0256834, IMG submission 190536) | Hydrothermal vent microbial communities from East Pacific Rise, Pacific Ocean - 4281-140 | ecosystem: Environmental > Aquatic > Marine > Hydrothermal vents | place: Pacific Ocean: East...
CCACGCCAGTTAAGAAAGTGGTAATGGAAGCGGCAGTGGTGGGTGGGGCCACTGAATCCAGCCCACAGTGGAGCTGCTGCTGTAACCGACTACCGGCTCCCTGAGTGGTGAGGTAATCATAACCCAGGCCATCCAGCACCAAAAGCACCACATTTTGCGCCGCCGCTATCCGCTCTGAGGTGAATTCCCGCAGTTCGGGGTAGAGAGTGCTTTCGCCACCACACCCCTGGCGAATAGAGCTGACCAGGTTAACAATCGAGCCACCGCTGTAATCAGGAATGCGCATAAAGTTTTTGGTATTATGCCGTTGTGATGAGTCGTTCAATACCACCCATGTAACCACGCAACACCTCTGGCACAACCACCGAACCATCCGCCTGCTGGTAGTTTTCAAGAATCGCCACCAGAGTGCGACCAACCGCCAAACCGGAACCATTCACCGTGTGTAGCAGCTCTGGTTTACCGGTTTCCGGGTTACGCCAGCGGGCTTTCATGCGCCGTGACTGGAAATCTTCACAATTTGAACATGATGATATTTCACGATAGGCGTTCTGCCCTGGCAGCCATACTTCAAGGTCGTAGGTTTTCGAAGCTGAGAAACCCATATCACCAGCACAGAGCACCATCTTACGGTAAGGCAGTTCGAGTATCTGCAAGATCTTTTCCGCGTGGGAGGTTAACGCCTCCAGCGCCTCGTAAGAGTCAGCTGGGCGCACTATCTGCACCATTTCAACCTTCTCAAACTGGTGTTGGCGAATCATTCCCCGGGTGTCGCGGCCATAGGAGCCGGCTTCGCTACGAAAACAGGGGGTGTGCGCGGTATAACGCAGCGGCATCCGCTCATCGCTGATAATCTCACCGCGCACCATATTGGTTATTGGTACCTCTGCGGTAGGAATCAGGTAGTAGCCCTGGTCATCACCAATATAGAAAAGATCCTCTTCAAACTTGGGCAGTTGCCCGGTCCCCTTCAGGCTATCGCGATTGACCAGATAAGGGACATAACATTCGGTGTAGCCATGCTCGCCGGTGTGGGTATCGAGCATCAGTTGAATCAACGCCCGATGCAGGCGTGCCAGTGGGCCAACCATGGTCGAAAAACGTGAGCCAGTCAATTTGGCTGCGGTTTCAAAGTCGAGCCCGAGTTTTTCACCCAGATCCACATGATCTTTCACTTCAAAGTCAAATATGGTCGGCTCACCCCAACGGGAGGTCTCAATATTATCCTCTTCATTCACCCCGGCAGGCACCGATTCATGGGGCAGATTCGGTACTCCCAGTAAAATCCCATCCATCTGCTCTTGAATCGCACCCAACTGCTGTTCTGCTGCTTTCAGCTTATCACCCAGTGAGGCGACCGCATCCAGCAGAGGCTGCACATCTTCACCTTTGGCCTTGGCTTGACCAATGCCTTTGGAGCGGCTGTTGCGCTCGGCTTGAAGTGCCTGGGTCTCAACCTGTATGGTTTTTCGCTGGCGTTCCAGCTCGGCGATGCGTGCCGTATCCAGCGTAAAGCCGCGCACGCTCAAGCGCTGTGCGATACCGTCCAGATCAGTTCGTAACAGATGGGGATCTAGCATGTTTTTCTTCTCTAAAATTCACAGTAAAAGTTGGATTAATGCCGGTAGATGATTCAACTATTGACATTAACCGACCACCATACCAAATGGCCAGGTTTCACCAAAGGCCCGAGGTGCTCAATCGCTTTTTCAACCTTCTCAGGGGTATCAAAAAATTCAACCACAATCGGCAGGTCGAGTGAGAGGTTAACCAGACTCCAGGTGTGAATATCACCCGAACCCCCAAAACCGCTGATCCCTCGAAATACGGTGACACCCCGCAGTTTTTCCCAGTCATGCAACCGCTTCATCAGTGTCGAGAGTTGGGCTTCGCCCTCACTAAGATAAATACGAACCATGGTGATGGTTTCGCCGTTCATAGCTGCCTCCCGGTTATCATGCCGACCCATGCGGCGGCAATACACAATACCACACTCAGCAATACATTCAGCATCGCTTTGGCCAGCTCACCGCCCTCAATCAGCGCGATACTTTCGATAGAAAAAGTGGAGAAAGTGGTAAACGCTCCCAGCAACCCCACCAGCAGTGCCGCCCGCCACTCTGCCGACAGTGCCGAGCGTTCGATTAACCAGACGTAGAGAAACCCCATAACCAGTGAGCCCAGCACATTCACCACCAGCGTGCCATAGGGAAAACCGCGTCCCCACTGAGCATAGACCCAGCCAGAGACCCAAAAGCGCAACAGAGCACCAGTTGCACCACCCACTGCAATTGCTATCACCTGGTTCATATTGTCCTGGGTCCCTTGGTTGATTACACCATGGTTTCGCCATCTAAGGATGGCTCCTACATACCCCCACCTACCCCGGAGGTCGAGGCTTTAGCCGATACGTTACGAAAGATGTTAATGTGACGAGCGGCCACGTGGTGCAGCATTGCCACTTGAGCGCCGCTGCCCTTGGCCCTGGCGGCGACGCGGTGGTCTTTTCGCGGTATCTGCCGAAGGTGCTGATGCCTTATCTTTTGGCTCGAAACCCTCAATAATATTCCGCTCAAACTGGCGTCCAATCACCCGTTCAATCGCCTTCAGCTGTTTGTACTCATCGATACTCACCAGCGAGACCGCCAAGCCATCAGCCCCGGCCCGACCGGTACGACCAATCCGATGCACATAATCTTCAGGCACCTGTGGCAAATCAAAGTTAACCACATAAGGGAGCTGGTCAATATCGATACCACGGGCTGCGATATCCGTCGCCACCAATACTAGAATATTACCCTTTTTGAAATTATCCAAGGCACGGGTGCGAGCACCCTGACTCTTATCTCCATGGATTGCCGCAGCTTGAATACCCGCTGAATCCAGCTGGCGTGCCAGACGGTTGGCACCATGTTTGGTACGACTAAAAACCAACACCTGATGCCAGTTATTCTCTTTGATAAGATGAACTAATACTTCACGTTTTTGGGACTTATCCACTGGATGAATAATCTGTTTTATGTTGTCAGCGGTACTGTTAGCTGCCGCCACTTCCACATAAATCGGGTTGTTAATCATCCCTTTTGCCAGTGCCTTTATCTCTTTTGAAAAGGTCGCGGAGAACATCAGGGTTTGACGTTTTGCGGGTAATAATTTTTGAATGCGGCGAATATCATGAATAAAGCCCATATCCAGCATCCGGTCTGCTTCATCCAGAACCAAGACTTCCAGATGATCAAAATCAATCGCCCGCTGGTTATACAGGTCCATCAAACGACCCGGTGTTGCCACCAGCACATCCAAACCACCCCGTAGCTTCGAGATTTGTGGGCCAATTTTTACACCACCAAATACTACCGAAGAGCGAATATTCAGGTGACGACTGTAATTTTGAACGCTCTCCGCCACCTGGGCCGCAAGCTCTCGGGTGGGAGTTAACACCAGAGCACGCACTTGCCTGGCCCCTGGTCGCTTGCCATTGGCCAAGCGCTGTACCATTGGTAAGGTAAAACTGGCTGTTTTTCCGGTGCCGGTTTGGGCTGCGGCCATCACATCGCGATGGCTCAATACTGCGGGAATTGCTTCCAGCTGAATCGCTGAGGGTTTTTCGTAACCTTGTTCGGCAACGGCTTTCAGCAGCTCATCACACAGGCCGAGGGAGGAGAATGACATAGAGAATATTCCTTGGATCAATTAACAGGTTGTCCAGAAATACCGTTTGAGCGCTACTCTCGACCTAATGTCGCGCAGTATACGCTAATTTGAAGAGGCTCTGAATAAGCCGAGTTGAATTTAAAATAAAATTAACAAATCTGGCTAAAGCCTCGACCTCCCTTTTGCCGGGGGGATAGAGACTTTAGCCGGGTCTGTTATAAAAAAAGGGCGTGAACTCAACTGTTCACGCCCATGTCATCCTATATCATTTAAATACGCTCTAATTTACAGGCGGAAACGCGACACAATAGTCTGAAGGTCACTGGCAAGTTTAGAGAGCTCATCAGTTGCGCCCACCGTGTGTAGCGCGGTCTGCTCGGTACTTTGAGAGACCTCGGTTACCTCGGTGACACTTTGGGTGATCTCATCCGCCACCGCAGACTGCTCGGTAGCTGCCGTAGCAATTTGCTGGAATCGACCCGAAAGGCTGTCCACCACCGCAACAATTTCCTCCAACGCTGCGCCCGCTTTAGCAACTAATTCAACGCCGCTCTCCACCTCTTGCTTACCAACATTCATCGAGTTAACCGCCGACTCGGTACCGCTCTGGATATTTTTAATCATCTCCGCAATCTCTTGCGTCGCCACGGTTGTCCGGTTCGCCAGTGAGCGCACCTCGTCGGCAACCACTGCAAAGCCCCGACCCTGCTCACCGGCACGGGCCGCCTCAATCGCCGCATTCAGTGCCAACAGGTTGGTCTGATTGGCAATATCTTCAATGACTGAAATGATCTGACCAATCTGATCTGAATGTTTTGCCAGCTCGCCAACATTATCAGCGGTATCTTGAACCGCAGAGGAGATACGCGACATGCCATCGACACTCTGTCGAACAATCTCACCGCCCGAGGTTGCCGCTTGGGAAGCCCTCTCGGCCGCCTGTGCCGCCTCATTAGTATTGTTACACACCTCAGTGGAGGTAGCTCCCAGCTCATTAATTGCCGCAGAAACACTGTCCATCTGTCTACTCTGGCTTTCAGCACCACTGGCCATTTCACGGGATGAAACCGCAATCTCTTCTGTCGACGATGCCAACTGTTCAGCAGAACCTGATATTTTAGCCACCATCTGATTCAGGTTAGTGGACATACTGTTCAATGCCGTTGAAAGACTGCCTATCTCATCGTTGCTGTGCACCTCAAGCTGTTGACTCAAATCCCCTTTTGCAATGGCATTTGCGACACCGGTTGCCTCTTGAACCGGACCAATAATCATTCTACTGGTCAGGAGATAAAAGACTGCAAATGCGAACAACGCCATCACAACCATGCCGATAACCGCCCACAGGATATAGCTATGCTTTTTCCTCGAAAGATCAACAAATCGAGAAGTCATATCATAACTCAGCTTGAGCAGATCGTTGGATTCCGTCAAAATTTCCTGTTTTGCCAGTGCAAATGCATCGGATCCAATGTCAGCAGTCTTTAACCGATCGACTGCAGAGACAAATTGCGCCAATACCGCTTCCACTTCGGAGACTTTAGCCAGCACCTTGGCATCATCACTACCAACATATGTTGACATTTTACTTAGCGTAAAATCGATTGGGTATTCACCACCACTCTTTATCGCCTGTAAGGTTTTAGTGAAAATAGTCAATGCTGCTTCATACTCTTCCAAACTGGGGTTGAGACGCTCTTTTCCCAGTGCAATATTGTCGGAGTAGTGCATAGAAAAGCGACGAACACCTAGCATATCGCCCACGTCAAATGGTCGCCCCATCAGCCGGGTATGGCAATCAGCACAGGCAGCAACCGTCGCCACATCAGCGGTATAAAAGCTCAAAAAAAGCGAACCATTTTTTTCAACTTCTTTAAAATAAATCTGATTAGGATCTCGACTTAACGCAGCAAAGGCATCTCGATCAACCTGATCACGCAGAGCCATCATCGAATTAATGGGATTTTTAGCAATAATGTCTACCGCAAGATCCGTTTCATTAGAGAATTTTTCTGCAATGACACGGGTAAAGGTTGCCGGAAAAGGAATTGCAGGGGAGGCTTCATCAGCAGGGTGCATTGAAATGATCAGCCCTGCAGACTTGGCGGCACCAACCACTTCAGAGGTGTAAACGCCGCGCATTTCAGTAATATAGCGGTCAACCTCCATAACCTGTTTTTTGGCACCCTCCAGATCACTTCTGGCCAGGGCGTAGGCCAAAATGGATTTACCCATCGTCTGGCTCAGCATGCGCTGTTTACCCGCCGCATTGACAATTTCAGCATCATCCTGACTGTTAGACAACGAAACAAAGACAACCACACTGCACAGAACCATCAAGGCACTGAAAAAGAGTGAGAGTGCCAAACCTTTCTGTTTAAGGTTAAGGTTTCCCATATACCCCCCTGTTAAAATAGATTTAAATATTCAAATTCCACGCGGTAGACGGTAAGCCTTGCCCATGATGTAGGTAGAGTAGCGGCCAATTCGTTTTCAGCTTTATATCAACCACCAAAAACCCTATCCACAGCATTAATCTAGCCTCCTGAAAACTGGACTGACATATCGAGCGAGACCTTTGCACGAAAGATAGTTTTCGTGCAAAGGTCTCGGAGCATTAAGCTCTTTTTGACTAGGAGTCTGCCGGAGTTAGGGAATCGTAGCGAGGGAAAGTCATTTTGAGTCCATTTATTTGATCGTTTGAGGCGAATATTGGGCATATTCAACGAAAAGGATCAAAAAAATGGGCCGAAATGAGTTTTCCACAGTAGATTCCTAAACCCGACGGACTCCTTGAAGTCTGTCAGCGATAAACAGGCAAAAAAAAACCACTCAATTTGAGTGGTACTTTTTTTGCTCTGCTACGATGAATAACCCAAATTGGGCGCTAGCCACCTTTCAGCTGTTTCCAGGCTCATTCCCTTGCGCTTGGCATAATCTTCAACCTGGTCTTTGTGGATTTTGCTGATCGAAAAATATTGAGCCTCCGGGTGGGCAAAGTAGAAGCCGCTCACAGCAGCAGTGGGTACCATTGCATAGCTCTCTGTCAGCTCGAGGCCAATGTTATCGGCTACATTCAGTAGCTTCCAGATCAGCCCCTTTTCTGTGTGTTCCGGACAAGCCGGATAACCAGGAGCCGGGCGGATACCTTGGTAATCTTCCATAATCAACTGGCTATTGCTGAGTGCTTCATCGGCACCATAACCCCACAGCTGCTTGCGTACTTTTTCATGCATCAGCTCAGCAAAAGCTTCTGCAAGACGGTCGGCCAATACCTTCAGCATAATGGCATTGTAATCATCATGATTCGCTTCAAATTCACGCAATCTGGTTTCAATACCCAAGCCTGTTGTTAGCGCAAAGAAGCCCATATGGTCCGGCTGGCCACTCTCTTTAGGGGCGATAAAATCGGCCAGTGAGCGGTTTGCTTTACCCCTTGGTTGCTGTTTTTGTACTCGCAGGAAGTGGAAGGTCTCTAACAGCTGTTCTCGGGATTCATCATCATAAATTTCAATATCATCACCCACAGCATTGGCCGGAAATAGGCCAACGATCGCATTCGCTTTCAGCCATTTTTCATCAACAATTTGTTTGAGCATCGCCTGGGCATCGGCAAAGAGTTTGCTAGCCTCCTCACCCTTCACTGCGTCGGTGAGAATATTGGGGTAACGCCCCTTTAACTCCCAAGCCTGGAAGAAGGGAGTCCAGTCGATATACTCAACAAGCTCTGCCAATGGGTAGCCATCAAAGATCTGCACCCCGATTTTGTGGGGAGCTGGTGCCACGCCTTTACTCCAATCAATCGGCACCCTGTTGGCACGCGCAGCGCTGATGGAGATACTGCTCGCCTCTTTTTGTCGTGCCGCAAAACCTTCACGTACTCGCTGATAATCTGCTTGCAGGTTTTCAACAAACGGCCCCTTCAACTCGGGTGAAATCAGGCTTTGTGCCACACCAACGGCACGGGAGGCATCTTTCACCCAAACAATCGGATGATCGCACTTATTGGCAATTTTCACTGCGGTATGTGCTTTTGAAGTTGTGGCACCACCAATCATCACCGGAGTATTCATACCAAGGCGTTGCATCTCTTTAGCGATATGGGTCATCTCTTCCAGCGAGGGTGTGATCAAACCAGAGAGGCCAATCACATCCACCTGGTGTTTTTTTGCCTCATCCAAAATGGTTGCCGTAGAGACCATGACCCCCAAATCCACCACTTCAAAGTTGTTACACTGCAAAACCACACCAACAATATTTTTCCCAATGTCGTGCACATCGCCTTTCACCGTGGCCATCAGGATTTTCCCATTGCTCTTATTGGCCCCTTCCGCCTTCTCTTCCTCAATAAAGGGAATCAGATGAGCAACCGCCTTTTTCATCACCCGGGCCGACTTCACCACCTGGGGCAGAAACATTTTACCCTCGCCAAACAGGTCACCGACCACGTTCATACCATCCATCAATGGTCCTTCAATCACATGAATCGGACGGTCAAAAGAGAGCCTTGCCTCTTCAGCATCTTCGGTCACATAGGCATCAACGCCCTTCACCAGCGCATGCTCAAGGCGTTTGCCCACTGGCCATTCACGCCAGGCCAGGTCCTCTTTTTTCGCCTCGACACCATTACCCCGGTACTTCTCGGCAATCTCCAGCAGCCTGTCGGTACCATCCGGGCGACGATTGAGCACCACATCCTCCACCCGCTCACGCAATTCATCTGGCAGATCATCATAGACTGCCAGCTGACCAGCATTCACAATCCCCATATCCATACCGGCTTTAACACAGTGGTAGAGAAATACCGCGTGGATCGCCTCACGTATTGGGTTATTGCCTCGGAAAGAGAAGGAGACATTGGAGACACCACCACTCACCATCGCATGGGGAAGATTCTGTTTAATCCAGCGGGTCGCTTCGATAAAATCTACTGCATAATTATTGTGTTCATCAATACCGGTGGCGATGGCAAAGATATTGGGATCAAAGATAATATCTTCAGGTGAAAATCCCACTTCATTAACCAGAACATCGTAGGAACGCTGACAAATTTCGATCTTGCGTTGGTAAGTATCGGCTTGACCACTCTCATCAAAGGCCATTACCACGGTTGCTGCACCATATTTTTTGATCAGCTTGGCATAGTGGATAAATTGCTCTTTACCCTCTTTCAGAGAGATAGAGTTGACCACACCCTTGCCCTGAATACACTTCAGCCCAGCTTCAATGATCTCCCACTTGGAGGAGTCCACCATCACCGGTATTTTGGAGATATCTGGCTCTGAGGCGATCAGGTTCAGGTAGGTGACCATTGCCTGTTTACCATCCAGCATCGCCTCATCCATATTGATGTCGATGATTTGTGCACCGTTTTCAACCTGATTGCGGCAGACATCCAGGGCTTTGTCATACTCCCCTTCCAATATCAAACGCTTGAAAACAGCAGAACCGGTCACGTTGGCGCGTTCGCCAACGTTAACAAATAACGATTCAGGGGTGATGTTCTGGGGTTCAAGACCGGAGAGACGACAGGCCACCGGCAGCTCAGGAATATTGCGCGGTGGAATATCGGCAACCACATCGGCAATCGCTTTAATGAAGTCAGGTGAAGTGCCGCAACAACCACCGATAATATTTAAAAAACCACTCTCGGCCCATTCTTTGATCAAGCCAGCCATATTCTCGGGGGTATCATCATAGCCGGTAGGTGCCAATGGATTCGGCAGTCCGGCGTTAGGGTGTGCACTGACATAACAGTTAGCCACCCGTGATAACTCTTCGACATATTGGCGCAGTTCATCGGCACCCAGCGCACAATTCAGACCAATGGCAATCGGTTTGGCATGGGCCAGTGCGTTGTAGAATGCCTCTGTCACCTGCCCTGAAAGGGTACGACCTGAAGCATCTGTAATGGTGCCGGAGATCATGATTGGCAACTCGACAGCCAGCTCTTCATAGACACTCTGTACTGCAAAGATTGCCGCTTTTGCATTCAGCGTATCGAAAACTGTCTCAATCAAAATAATATCAGCGCCACCCTCAATCAAACCTTTGGTTGCGGCTGAGTAGGCTGTCACCAGCTCATCGAAGGTGACGTTGCGGGCACCGGGGTCGTTGACATCAGGTGAGATCGAGCAGGTGCGATTGGTGGGGCCCAACACACCCGCCACATAGCGGGGGCGCTGTGGGGTTTCGTAGTCATCACACGCTTCACGTGCCAAACGCGCACCAGCCACATTCATCTCATAGGCCAGATCCTGCATATCATAATCTGCCATCGCGATGGTGGTGGCACCAAAGGTATTGGTTTCGAGAATATCGGCACCCGCTGCCAAGTACTCAGTGTGGATCGCTTTGATAATATCGGGCTGGGAGAGCACCAACATGTCGTTGTTACCCTTCAGGTCACAGTGCCATTCTGCAAAGCGCTCCCCTCGATAACCCGACTCATCCAACTCATACCCCTGAATCATGGTACCCATAGCACCATCGAGAATCAGGATTCGTTGTTTCAGCGCATCATTGAGTTGCTGGGCACGGAAGGAGTGCGTAGACATGGGCAATTCCAATCTATGATTAAGGGGATCTGATGAAAGCGCGCCATTATATATGAAAGTGGTGGGGTATTAAATGAGACCTTTGTACGATTCATATTTTCCGCCACAGTAGCGTTAAAAATGATCTAAAAACCCTAATTTACGCCAGTAAACTCCGATTTTTCGATCATTTTTGCCTTACTGGAACAAAAACTATTTTTCGTACAAAGGTCTCTAAATGTGAGTGGTCATTCTCTCTAGGAGTCTAAAACAGCTCAACCTCACCTTCATCCATACCTTCCTGGGTGACTGGTGCTTCGCGCACAGTCAACATAATGGTATTGAGCTGAATACGCAGTTGCTCAATACGTTCGAGATAAGGCATCTGTTGTTGGCCATCAACAGAGACCATTATTTCAACCATATCACCCTCAAATTGAGTGATACAGCCAATCATTTGACTCAAACTCTGGATACGATGTTCCATGTGTTCCAACAACTGCCGTGAAATATCTTCAAATTGCAGTGAACGCACCGCATTACCTACATCAACATTCAGCTCTTCAGAGACGGCAGACACCTCATTCAGCTTCTGTGCAACATCGGCATTAATATCATCAATATCTTTCATTAAACCGTTAAGGTGATCTTTCGAATTCAGCGACATACTCATGTCACGGGAGGCCATTTTGCCCACCACATGACTGGCCACATCCATCTCACCCTTAACCATGGTGAATTTACCCCTGACCTGCTCACTAAAGGCATTGCTGCGTTTCGATAACGCCCGTACCTCATCAGCTACAACCGCAAAGCCACGCCCATTTTCACCCGCCCTTGCTGCTTCAATTGCCGCATTAAGTGCCAACAGGTTAGTCTGAGAACTAATACCGTCAATCTCTTGAAGTAATTGATCAACCTCAACAAGATAGCTCTTCATTGAACTCAACGAAGTCACCATGGCCAAGCTATCATCCCGCATCATGGTCAGGTTTTCAGTAAACATGTCCATGATATCAGAGACTTCATCCCCCAGATTTTTTCCATCAACACTGTGCCCAGGGGCGAGTCGCTGCATCATCTGCATGGTTAAATCGAGCTGCTGGCGTGATTTACTCTCCATCCCTTGAAAGCCCGTTGACAACCCCTCAACAGCACTGGAGATAATACGCTGCACACTCCCCAGCTCATCAGAAATCGAATCAGCCTGGGTGGAACTAAAGAGAGAGGCATCCCGATTAGTGTCAATAATCTGCTGTTTTATATTCTGACACGTGTCACTGAACATCATTTCAGCCCGGAGTTCGAGCCCTTTTTTCATTTTAAAAAGAGTGTAGATCCAATACCCTGAAATAACAAAGAGTAGCGAAACACTGTAGAGAGGAGATGAAAACTGAAACACCACCCCTGCAAACAACAGTGTCAATACCGCCCCCAAAATCACCTGTTTATTATCCGTCACACAGCCCCCTTCAGACTATCCTGCACACTATTTCCTCACCCATAGCCACTATTATCGTCACCACACTCCATTCGCTTACCTTGAATTAGATACTTTTAAATCAATTGCCTGGATCGTTAAAAAAATTAACGATAATGCCAGCATGCTCTTTTAGGGAAACCCCAAACAAATCATGATTATTTGTAACCACTCAGCGCGTTTAGATTTTGCCTCAAATTGAGACAAATTCGCACGCAAAGAGGGAACACATAGAGCATATGTGACCGATTGAGTACGAAAACAACCAAAAGTTGCGGCAAAAGATGAATACGCTGAGTAGTTACGATTATTTTATGCTGGCTGAAATTGCTCTCATCTGCTCCAAAAATTGCACCAATAGAACCACTATGGCTGCGCATTTCGAAACAAATGAGAACAATTTCCGCTTAGCCTAAATCTAACCTCACTTATTTAGAACTTCCCTAAAAAAATAAGCCTGGAACAAGCCGTCATAAATATGTAAAATTTCGGCCACATTTTCTTAACAAAGCCCCTTCATAATCTGTTTTTTCAGGGGGTGTTTGGTACCGCAACACACCTTTGTTACAGATACCACTATGACTAACGACCGAGGATATAGAATGAAGAAAACAATTTCACTGCTTGTTGGCGCTGTTGTTGCTCAAGGCTTTGCTGTTAATGCGATGGCTAACGGCCCAATCGACGGCACAGTATATGGCAAAATCAATACTGCCATTATTATGGAAGATCCGAAATCGGGTGGAGGTGACACCTACCTGAGCAACTGGTCTTCACGCCTGGGTTTTAAGGGAAAAACTAAACTGGATGGCGGCCTGTATGTTATCTATAAATTAGAGTACGGCATCTCCCCTGATGAAAAATCTGAAAATGCAGATGATCCCAAGCAGTATCGCCAGATTTTCAAACAACGTAACGCCTACGTTGGCCTGAAAGGTGATTTTGGTAAAATTCTCGCAGGTACCCACGACACCCCATTTAAAAAGACTGCGGGTAAAATTGATATGTTTGATCGCCTTCCCCAAGGTGATATCAAATATGTCATCGTCGGCCAAGAGCGTATCAATGACCTGGTTCACTACACCTCACCAAAAATAGCCGACTCCATCACGGTTAAAGTGGCTACCCAACTGCAAGAAAATGGCGATGGCGATAACGGTACTTCGTTTGCAGCCAACTATGAAAAGGGCGCTATATTCGCCGCCATCGGTGTTGACAGTGATGTTGTCGGCTATGATGCTACCCGCCTAGCCTTCCAATACAAAGGCAAGGGCTTCAGCGCTGGTGTTATCTACAGCATGTCTGAAAAAGCTGAAGCCAATGCTGATAGTAAAGATGGCTTTGTCGTCAGTGGTTCGTACAAAGTTGATGCGTTCAACCTGAAAGCACAATACGGTGCCGGAGATGGAAAGAAAGAGGATGCTGAACTGCTGGCACTGGGTGCAGATTACAAGCTGGGTGACAAGACCAAATTATATGGCTACGTCTCCAACTATGAGTACTATGCCACAGACAGCCAGATCACTACCTTCGGTATGGGTTTGGAGCACAACTTCTAAGCACTCATTAACAGCTGCTTGGTTTTGCTAAAAAAGGGAGCTTCGGCTCCCTTTTTGTTTCCGCAGAGACAATCATGCTTCACGGATTTTGTTAAGAAATTGTCAACCGACGTCGATAGCTAGTACTCTACCAAGGTTATATTTAAGCTGAACATAAAATAATCATGACTTGTTCAGGGCTTCCTTAAAAACTACCGTAAAAAACAGGCCTAATCAAAGCCAATAGAGTGAGAGTGAGATGCGTTTTTCGTTAGTACCAGTGCTATTTGTATCGGCATCACTCGCGGCATGTAGTGATTCAGATCACTACCCAATGCCACCGGAGTATGATTATGATATTCCCAAACCCAAAGCAGCTGAAGAACAAGAATCAACGCCCTCAAACAACATGCTATCTATTGCACTCTCCATGGCCGAAGAGCCATCAATAAAGCCAGAGCCACACCAACCTGAAGAACCCGTAACACCACAAGTGATAAAAGAACAGCCCGTGATAACTCCCAGCGAAAAAAGCAAACCCGTTCTGGTTACAAAACAGGTGGCCGCTATACCACCACCCGTGGAGAAAAAACCGTTACCCCCCTCCGTAGCTACAGTAAAAGAAAAACCTGTAGCCAAAAAGCCCACCAGCAACGGCTTTAAGGAGTTAGATTTTTCTTCAGTAGCCAAAGAGAAAAAGGTCACAACCGTTAAATTAAAAAACGAGGAGTCAACACGCAGCCGCAAACAAGAAAAGTCACTCTACAGCTCAAGTGAGCGGGGACGCTTCCAAAAAACAGATAGGCGAGGTGCAGTGATTTCGACAGAGAGCGAACAGTGGTTCTGTGTAAAGGATAATACCAATGGCGTTTTATGGGAGGCTAAAACCACCGGCAAACAGCGCCATTCGCAACACACCTATAGCATCGAAGGCAACATAGGCTCCTGTGGTCAATCACAATGCTCACCCCAGCAATACATTAACCATCTGAATAAAATAAAATTATGTGGCCGCAGTAACTGGCGTCTACCTAAAAAGAGAGAGTTAACTTTATTGGCTAAAAACCAGCACAACGAGGATGAGACCGCTATTGATGGCCACTACTTCCCCAATACTCAAGCCAGCTATTACTGGAGTTCAACACCATTTGAATACGCCAAAAATCGCACGTGGGCGGTGGACTTTTCATCCGGATTTGAAAAATCCCAGGCAAAAACCAGAGCCTTCCACCTGCGCTTAGTCAGTAGTGATTAAGCACCATACTCATTGCTGATCAGGAGGGATTTCTGATTTGATCTGCGCCATTGCCTGTAAAATACCCCTCCCCAATCGAGCATAGCCCTCCATTGCCTCTGAATGTAGCGCCAACACTTGGTCAGTCACCACCTCAAAACTGCGGTTATCATCTCTCAGTTGGGCGTAATACACCCTTGCCAGCTTGTCACTGGCAAAAAAACTTAAAACCATTACCATAGATGCCAGCTCATCTTGCATCTCATCTGGCACATACTCCAGCCACAGCTCCTCCAACCAGTCATGGCCACTGACAAAACCAGCACACCACTGGGAAAAGGCCGCATCAACCTGTAGATTGTCCATGACCGTCGCCACCGGCACACAAGCTATCGGCAGCCCGACCGATTTATCATTAACCTGTCGAACCAGATAAGCCAACAATTGCCGCATCAGCCCTATTTCAGGTTTTTCAGTTTCTGGTTCTTCGTTTAACCCACATTCGAGTACAACCGGCAACCACTCCGATTCAGCAATCTCCTCTGGCGCAGATGCCACCGCAAACAGAAAACCACACAATGCGGGATAAGAGACACTCTCCTCCGAATGGTGATCAGCCAGAAAATGAGATAGTTGCGTAACTTGTGACTCAGATAGTGGACCATTATTATTCATAAATTCTTCTCAGTAAGACCATTGCATGCCGTATGATAACCACTTCGCAACAGGCAGAACAGCTTGTAACTACTCAGCGTGTTTAGATTTTGCTTCAAATTGAGGCATTTTCGCACGCAAAGAGGGAGCATATGTGACATATGTGACCGATTGAGTACAAAAATAACGAAAAGTTGGGGCAAAAGATGAATACGCTGAGTAGTTACAACAGTTTAAGCATGGATATATTCACCACTCCCCAAGGTCAGTTTCACCTGAGCCGC
>Ga0256834_1001544_pt1 | contig 15367 bp, 21 predicted proteins | sample 4281140metaG_FD_190536 | JGI IMG/M metagenome (GOLD analysis project Ga0256834, IMG submission 190536) | Hydrothermal vent microbial communities from East Pacific Rise, Pacific Ocean - 4281-140 | ecosystem: Environmental > Aquatic > Marine > Hydrothermal vents | place: Pacific Ocean: East...
GTGTACACTTAGGGCACTGGGAAAATCGGAGGCAAATTTGGGCTCTGTAAGCGTAACAGTACCTGCAGGTTTACCGTCCATGGTGGCATCTACAAATAGTATATTGGGGTACTCATCAAAATAGTTCATTAGAAAAAAACCACCAGTGCCACCATCTAATGCGTTAAGATAGGTTGGGAGCGGCATTTTTTCCAAGGCTTGTGCAATATGTACCCCAACGCCTTCATCACCCATAAGGTAATTGCCAACCCCCATTACCAGCGTATCTGCTGGTTGCGTTTTACTACCGGAATTAACTGGCTTGGCTTCAATCATTCAAATCCTTTTTTGTATCTACTCTTTCTTTTCTTACAAACTTGAACCCCCCAAACATAGACGAAACCTCACCTCTTCCTTCGAGCCAGTCGTGGTAAAAAACCAAATAAACGTGCACAATGGAGAAAATTATTACAAACCACATTAGGATATGGTGAACCAAACGCACTAAGGCATCTCCACCAAAAAGAGGCACTACCCAGGCAAATAGCTTGGGAAACCACCAGGTTGCGTTATCGGCATATAAGGCAAACCCGGTAGCAATTTGCGCTAAAACCAATATAAAAAACACTAAATAGCTAAAAGAAGCTACGGCATTATGGCCAACACTAATGTTTGAGAAATCAGAATTCTTAGGGTTTTGCAAAAGGATATCTGATTTTAACACATGACCCATATTCTTCCTTCTTTTTTTAGAAAAGGGGAAAAACACTTTCCAATTGGCATATTTATTACCCATAAAGCTCCAAAACACCCTGTACACCAGGTTTAAAGTAAATATATAGCCGGCAGCAAAATGAATAAACCGATTGATGCCAAACCAGTACTGGTTGGTAGCTTCAGCCCCCGACATGAGTGCCGGAGGGTTTCCGATAAGGATTCCAGTAGCAATGAGTGCAAAAAGGGCTAAAAAATTAACCCAGTGAAATATACGAACGGGTACTTCCCATACAAACACCCTTTTATATTCATGCGATATAGTTGTCATAGTTTAGTTCTTTAAATTAAACATTACAGGAAGCTGTATTTTGTACTTGCGAAATATGTTTTCCATGCTCATCGTATAAATGGACAGCGCACGCAATACATGGGTCGAACGAATGTATGGTTCTTATGATTTCCAATGGTTGTTCGGGGTCTGCAACTGGCGTACCGATTAATGTGGCCTCATAAGCCGACATTTGCCCGCTTGGGTCGCGTGGAGATGCGTTCCAGGTAGATGGTACCACTTGCTGATAGTTGGCTGTTTTTCCATCTTTAATAACTATCCAGTGCGCTAAAGCACCACGTGGGGCTTCCATATAACCAACACCTTTGCATTCTTTTGCCCAGGTAGAAGGGTCGCGTTTATCTGTATTTGCCATGCGTTGGTCGCCATTTTTAATATTGGTCATTAAGGTGTTATAAAACTCCATCGTCCAGTTTGCAACCAGTTGTGTTTCTAACCCGCGAGCGGCTGTTCTACCCAACGTAGAAAATAGTGCGGCAACAGGCACATTTAAAGTGCTTAATGCACTATTTACAATTTCTGTAAACTCTTCTCTTCCATGCGCATAACCCACCAACATTCGTGATAATGGGCCAACTTCCATAGGAAGTCCTTTCCAACGAGGGGTTTTTATAAAGCTATATTTCCCGTCCATATCCAGATGCTCGTAAGGAGGTTTAGGGCCGGTGTACTTAATATTGGTTTGCCCGTCCCAAGGGTGCAGGCCGTCTTTGTCTCCACCGGTATATTCGTACCACGATTTGTTTACAAACTCCGTAATTTCCGTACTGTCTCTATGATCTATCGGGTGAACCTTAGAAATATCAAAGTCTTTAATAACGCCACTTGGAAATTTAAAGCTTGATGGATCGTTATACCCATTGGTAGGAAAATCGCCATATACCATATAATTACCAAAGCCTTTGCCAATAGCTCCCCAATCTTTATAGAAGGATGCAATGGCCATTAAATCAGGAATGTAAACCTGCTCCACAAATTCTTTTCCATCCTGTATTAATTGACCCACATAAGCCAATCGTTCAGCATTTAAGCCACCGGGGTCATCGGTATTAATAGCACAAGCCATGCCACCCACCAAATAGTTAGGGTGAGGGTTTTTACCACCAAAAATGGTATGCACTTTTACTATTTCTTTTTGCCATTCGAGGGCTTCAAGGTAATGGGCAACTGCTAACAGGTTAATTTCAGCAGGTAGTTTCATTTGCTTATGCCCCCAATAGCCATTGGCGAAAATTCCCAGTTGCCCGCTGTCAACAAACCGCTTAATACGTTTTTTTACATCGGAGAAATACCCGGGAGAACTTTTAGGCCATTTTGAAATGCTTTGTGCAATACGCGATGTTTCTGCGGGGTCGGCACTTAGTACCGAAACTACATCTACCCAGTCAAGTGCATGCAGGTGGTAAAAATGCACTACATGGTCGTGCATATAAAGTACACCTTCCATAATGTTACGCACCATTTCGGCATTAGGAGGCACTACAATGCCAATAGCATCTTCCACTGCTCGTACAGAGGTAAGTGCATGCACGGTGGTACAAACCCCACAGGTACGTTGTACAAAAGCCCAAACATCCCTTGGGTCTCTTCCTTTAACTATTTCTTCTATTCCGCGTACCATGGTTGATGAACTATAGGCATCTACTATAACACCGTCTTTAATTTCTGCTTCTATTCTTAAGTGCCCTTCAATTCTTGTGATAGGATCAACTACTATTCTTTCAGCCATTATTTTTTAATTTTATTGGTTCTAACTTAAAGATTAATCAACTTGTTTTTCTACGTCTTTTCCTGAATCAACCCGTTCTTTATGTTCTTTTCTTTTAGACATAGTGGAAGCAATGGCATGCCCGGCAGCAGCACCTGCTACTACACCGGCAGCTACCATGCCTACTTTATCGGCATTGGCTTCTATGCCAAAGCCCGGCACATTAGTTAGGCGTTCGTATATAGGTCCATTGTCCCAGAAGTTATCTTCGCTACAGCCAAAACATCCATGGCCTGACTGAATAGGGTAGCTTACCCCGTTATTCCATTTAATTGACCCACAAGAATTATAAGTTACAGGCCCTTTACAACCTACTTTATATAAGCAGTGTCCTTTTTTAGCAGCTTCATCATCAAATTCTTCTACAAACAAACCGGCATCAAAGTAGGGTCTTCTGTAGCAGCTATCGTGTACACGTTTTGCATAAAATGCTTTTGGTCGTCCTTGTCGGTCGAGTTCAGGTAGTTTGCCAAAGGCAATAACATGTACAATTACACCGGCCATAACTTCACCAATTGGAGGGCAACCGGGTACTCTTATAATAGGTTTGTCAGTTATTATTTTATGTATAGGGGTGGCGTTAGTTGGGTTTGGCTTTGCCGATTGCACACATCCACTGGAGGCACAACTGCCCCAGGCAATTATTGCTTTGGCTCCGGCAGCAGCTTCTTGCAATTGCTGTAGAGCGGTTTTACCAGCTACACAACAGTAAATGCCGTCTTCACCCATAGGTACCGAGCCTTCAACACAAAGAATGTACTCCCCTTTGTATTTTTCCATAGTGGCTTTTTTTGCAGCCTCAGCCTGATGCCCCGAAGCCGCCATTAGGGTTAGTGTATAATCCAACGAAACTTTATCGAGTATTATATCGGCTACAATAGGGTGGTCGGTTCTTATAAATGATTCGCTACAGCAGGTGCACTCCTGGTAATGCTCCCAAATAATGGGTAGCCGGGGAGTGGTTTTAAGGGCTTCGGAAATTTGACCGATGGCCGATGTTTCGTACCCAAGGTAAGCTGCCATAAAGGCGGTGAATTTCATAAAATCCCTACGAGAAAATCCATTTTTTATGATACTTTCATAATAGGTGTCTGGTTTTTTTTTGCTGATACTCATGGCGATAAATGTTCTTTTCGATAGATTAATACAAAATAAAATTTGTTATTTAGAATGATTATCAATAAATAAGCTATTTTACTTGCACAATTTAGAATTATCTATTGTTGCATATAATGATAAAAGTCAGTTTTACTAATAAATAAATTTTCTAAATTGCTGCAATATTTAAGTAATCATAAAATTGTACTATTATGCGAACCCGAATTTTTACCCTCTTTGCTTTTTTTGCATTTCTTTTACCAACTGTTGTTTCGGCACATGCCGGACACGGCACTTTTGATGGAATTAGCTTTTGGCATTACCTTACTTCTCCATTGCACCTTATTTCGGCAATGGTAGTTTTAGGCCTTGCTGTTATTGGTATTTGGTACCTGATAAAAAGAAGAAGACAGATTAGCTAAACCTGTTGGCATGCATGAATTGTCGATAGCTCTTGGAATTGTAAAAATTGCTGAGGATGAACGGCAAAAGGCAAAGGCTCAAAAGGTTGACCGGATAGAACTTGAAATTGGTGCTTTATCTGGTGTTGAGTTAGGGTCTTTTGAGTTTGTTTGGCCTATGGCAGTTAAAGATACGGCTTTGGAAAAAGCAATATATGAGGTAGATTATGTAAAAGGAAAGGCCGAATGTTTAGAATGTGGCCAGGCATACCCCATAGAAAACCTGTTTGATAGTTGCCCAACCTGTAAAGGCTACTTTAAGGATATAGTATCAGGAAAGGAGTTGAGGGTAAAAGCATTGGAGGTTTCATAAATAAATGATTCAATGAGAGAATGATTTAATGAGAGAATGGGTGATATTATTCATTTATGCTCTCATTTTTATCTTAGTTATACATTTTTTAATTAGAAGTAAAAATTATGTGCAGTACTTGCGGTTGCAGCGATTCAGGCGGAGAGGTAAAAATTACCCTGCCCGGAGAAAAATCAGATAACCATCATCATGGGCATGGGCATCACCATGAGCATACTCATCATGATCACCATCATCATTCCCATGAAAAAACCATTTTAGAAATTGAGCAGGATATTTTAAGCAATAACGATTTACTTGCACAGCGAAACAGGGGGTATTTTGAAGCAAAAAACATAACGGCCATTAATTTGGTGAGTTCACCGGGGTCTGGTAAAACCTCGTTGCTTGAAGCAACTTTAAGGGATTTAAAGGCAGAAATTAAGTTTAGTGTTATTGAAGGAGACCAGCAAACTGCCAATGATGCTGATAGGATTGATGCATTAAAAATACCTGTGGTGCAGGTTAATACAGGTAAAGGTTGCCATTTAGATAGTGATATGGTGTATAAGGCTTTTAAAAAAATGGAGTTGAAAGACGATTCTGTTTTGATGATTGAAAATGTTGGTAATTTGGTTTGTCCGGCTATGTTCGATTTAGGCGAGCAGTACAGGGTAGTTATTATAAGTACCACCGAAGGGGATGATAAGCCTATGAAATACCCGGATATGTTTGATAACTCTGCTATTTGCATCATCAATAAAATTGATTTGCTGCCGTATGTATCGTTTGATGTTGAAAAAGCAAAAGACTATGCGAGAAGAATTAACCCAAACCTTACCTTTTTTGAGTTATCGGCTACAACCGGTGAAGGCATGGATGCCTGGTATAGTTGGCTAAAACAAACCATTTCTTCCAATAACTATAAAGACTTAAAAAAAGCATAATTATGTGTTTATCAATACCGGGTAAAATAGAAAGTATAGAAAACCAACTGGATGATATTTTCAGGGTTGGAAAAGTTTCTTTTGGTGAAATAAAAAAAGAGATAAACCTATCTATGGTGCCAGATGCAAAAGTGGGCGATTATGTGCTGGTGCATGTGGGTGTTGCTATTAGCATAGTAGATGAAGAGGAGGCAAAAAAAACCTTTGATTTACTGTTACAAATGGGCGAAGTGGATGAAATGAGAGGGGAAGAATAACAAAAAACCTGAGCTCGAACTCAGTCCATTAATTGGAAAACCCCATATTAGCTATTTGAATAACCGTAAACATTTTAGTTATATGTTACCTGTAACCTTGCTATTTGCAATCATCTAGGCAATTGACGAACTTTACCAAATGATTAGAAGGGTATATATTGACACTTCTGTTTTTGGTGGATATTTTGACTTGGAATTCAAGGAGCAAACTAAGCCTTTCTTTGATAAAATTAATTCTAGGCAGATTAAAATCTTAGTGTCAGGTATTTTAGAATTGGAAATATACAAAGATCCTGAACATATAATTGATTTTTTTGAATCCTTACCAAAAGAGCTTATTGAGCGAGTTGAACTAAACGAAGAAGCCAATCAATTGGCTGTGATGTATATAGCTGAAAGGGTTGTTGGCCAAACTAGCTTAGCTGACTGTCAGCATATCGCTTTGACCACTATTAATAAAGCAGACGTTTTGGCAAGTTGGAATTTTAAACATATTGTTAGGCAACATTGGGTACGGTAAACCTTCTTCCTTTCCAAATTGATTTCAATGGCTATAACGTCAAAGTAATGAAAAGAGTAAATATGAGAGTTAAAAGCAAAATCTGTAACACGTTGATAATCAGCAACAAAATTTGACGTTAGTCAGTATTTCCAAAGTCAATGTTTAAAAATTCCATACAATTATTAGCCATATTACTGACCCTATTCAGTTGTGAATATCAATACAATTACACTTATCTTATTGAAAATGTAACAGATAAAACGTATAATGGCAAATTGACTACATTAATTGATACGACAAACATTACCCTTTCTGCAAATACGACTTCGGAAGTATTTACATTTTTTGGAGGAATAGAAGGAAAAAACTTTCAACTAGGTGATAGACGAGACTTCAAATGGGAGTTGGACTCGTTATATCTCAAAACTTCTGATACAACCAGAAGCAAAAATCTGGCAGATAAAAATTTATGGGATTTTGAATCGAAGAATCGAGAGGGTATTTATAAATTAACCTTAACTGAAGCACTTCTAAATTAACAGTTTTATAGTAAACGATATTTGAAAAATGGATAAACATTGCCTAACAACAACTATATTCCATTGGGTTTTATCACACAATTCTAACTTTACATTTTTTAGCTAATCCCGTCAAACCTTTGATTTGATTAAGTGTTATTTCTTGATTTGTGCCAAATCAAATCTTTGCCTCGTTGGGTTATCAAAACTTTTGTACATTTAACTCCCAACGGCATATAGTCATGTGCGTTAACCTTGAACGAATAAGAGGATATAATTCTGTTAACTTTAGGGAGGGGTATCAAATGTTAGAAATTAGAACACCTAATGAAATATTTAGTAATGAAGAAAATAAATAAATCAACAAAAATGGTCGAGCGAATGAGAGAAATTCGCGATTTAGTAAGTAAAGAGATTATGAATATGTCGTTGGAAGAAGAAAAGGCCTATATAAAACAACAATTGAACGAATTGAAGAATAGGCGATTGGCAACAGGTAACAACAGCTAAAACTTTATGGAGGGAAAGCTCATTCTGACACTTCACTTATTTACGAACTTTAGTGATTTTTGACAATTTACCTTAAAATACCGCCACGTAAGTTTAGCCATGAGTGATAGGTTAAAAAGAGGCCTGCTAACGGAAGCCTCTTTTTTTGCAAGCCGAATAAAATTTACTTTTTCCTATTTGCCTCAATTACAATTTTAATGGTTACCTCATCTCCAACAACTGCGGTGGCAGCCCAGCTTCCCGTGCCTACGCCATAATCGTTTCGGTTAATTTTAAAACCTGCTTTAATGGCCATTATTTCCACACCTTTTTTCATAGGATGATCGCCTGTTCCTAATACCTTAAAAGGCACTTCAACAATTTTAGTTACATCTCTAATGGTAAGGTTTCCTTTAGCAATATAGCCGTTATCGGTTTTTGAGATGCTTTTTGATACAAATTTCATTTCAGGAAATTTTTTGGCATCAAAAAAATCAGCCGACTGCAGGTGCTTGTCCCTCTTTTCGCTATCGGTTTTTACACTTGCTACTTGTACGGTAAAGTGTACCGAGCTTCCTTCAAGGTCTGCTTTATCAAACGCTAGCTCTCCTGTGTACTCATTAAAAAAGCCTTCAACAGGTGTAAAAAAGTGATTTATTTCAAAACTGATTTTACTGTGGCTACTATCGATTTTCCAGGCAGGAGCCAGTACCTTTGTGGTTGAAAAAGAGAATAAGAATGCTATAAAAGCAATTTGGGTTGTTCTTAAAAGTGTTTTGTTCATGATATATTAATTTATTGTTTAAACATTTGTTTATTTGTAAACTGTAAACAACCCCATAAAGTTCCCTCCCTATGAATAATAAAGTATATATAATTTCAGGCACTAACCGCCAGCAAGCGGTTTCGTTGCAAGTGGCCAAGGTGTATCAGCAAGAGTTTAAGGCGTTAGGAGTGGAGGCTGAAATTATAGATTTGAGGCAGCTTCCGGCTGATTATCTTTTTTCGGGGCTTTATGAAAATGCCGGAAAAAGTGAAACCACCATTGATTTCAGAAAAAAAATGAAAGAGGCAAGCAAATTTGTATTTGTAATTGCCGAGTATAATGGCTCTTTTCCGGGCGTGTTAAAGGCTTTTATTGACGGGCTGGAGTTTCCGGATTCATTTACCAATAAAAAATGTGCTTTGGCAGGTCTTTCGGCAGGTGAGCAGGGAGCAGTGTTAGCTATGAGCCACTTAACCGATATTCTTAATTATTGTGGGGCACATGTGCTGGCAAAAAAACCTAAGCTGGCAAGCATTGGAGCCAATATGAAAGAGGGCGTTATAACCAATGAGCGTTATATGAAGCATATTAAGTTGCAGGTGCGGCAGCTGATAGAATTTTAGAAGACTAAAGATTATTAGATGCTAGATATAAGACTTGTTTTTTGCATCTTATGTCTAAATGTCTCAAGTCTTCTTTATCCTGCTCGGGTTATCAGTGATAAATGCTTTCCACGAAGAAGACCCTTTCTTTTGTGTACCTCCCTGAAAATGATGACAAATAGCCACACCTAATGCATCAGTGGCATCTAATAATTTGGGCGTTTCATCAAACTTTAAGAGTTGCTTAAGCATTGCCGCTACTTGTTCTTTACTGGCATTACCATTACCAGTAACGGCCACTTTAACTTTTTTAGGTGCATATTCGGTAATAGGAATGTCTCGGTACAAAGCGGCCGACATGGCCACACCTTGGGCTCTGCCCAACTTAAGCATCGACTGTACGTTTTTACCAAAGAATGGCGCTTCTAACGCTACTTCATCGGGGTGATACTCATCAATAATGGAAAGAACCCGCTCAAATATTTTCTTGAGTTTTAATTCGTGGGTAACATATTTTTTAAGGTGAATTACGCCAAATTGTAATAAAGTTAATTTTTGGCCTGTTACTTTTATCAAGCCATATCCCATTACATTTGTTCCTGGGTCTAACCCTAAAATTATTTGCTCTTTTATTATAGCTTTACCCATCGGTGCAATTTAGTAGATATCTTACATATAGAAAAAGTAGTTCCCTAATTCGTTTTTGGCCTTGGGTGTTAAAAATCGGATTGGCAGCAGCTTCATTCTATTATGTATTCTCTAAATTACTGGAAGAAAAACTTCTTTTAAGTGAAGTTGAAGACCTTTTCAAATCCTTTGATTTTACATTTATAATTTTATTGGTAGTTATATTAATGATACTAAACTGGTTTTTAGAAAGTAAAAAATGGCAGCTATTAGCGAAGCAGTTTCAATCAATTTCAATAGTACAAGCCTTTAAAGCTATTTTAGCAGGAGTATCACTCGATGCTGTTTTACCGTTTGGAGCTGGTGCTATAGGTAGTAAAGTACTAAGTCTAAACGGCAGTGGCAGACAAAAATTAATTGGACCTGTTATTATAGCTCAAAGTATTCAATCCTTTTTTACCATAGCGTTTGGTGTAATAGGAATTGCTCAGTTGGCAAAAATGACAAATGTATTATCACTTTATAGTGGTGTACAAGTTTCGATTCTGATACTAGTATTAACTGGTTTATTAACTTTAGGTATATCAAAACTGCTTCCTGAAAAAAAGGCTTATTATGTAGAAGCCATTAAAGAGGTTTCCAAAACTGTATGGATTAATATAGTAGTACTTTCATTTTTTAGGTATGTTATTTTTTTAGTTCAGCTACTACTAATTGCTACTTATTTGGCTCCTGAAATACCTATATTAGTTTTGGTGGGCTGTATTACTTGGATGTTTTTTGCGAAAACCATTGTGCCAAAGCCGGGTCATTTAGGAGCGGTTGGAATTCGAGGGGCTTCTGTGGTATTCTTTTTAGGTTTGGCAGGCTACAGCGCAGGAAACGTGGTGTTAGCAACTTTAATTTTATGGGTTATCAATCTGGCCATTCCATCACTTTTGGGGTTGTTTTTTATTAAAAACCTCTCTCTTAATCCTGAAGTGTCCAATGATTGAGTGGGGATTTATCATCTTAATAATTAGCTATTGCCTATTTATCGTTTATTTATGGATGGGCTGGGAACGGATTCCTGTTTCTCAGGATGAAGATTATAAGCCTTTCGTAGCGGTTATTATTCCTGTACGAAATGAGGGGGCTAATATTCAATCATTGCTTGAGGAGTTGAATGCTCAAACCTATCGAGGTGAGCTTGAAATACTTATTATTGATGATCACTCGGAGGATGGCACAAGAGATTTAGTGGAGGAATATATCACAGGTAAGCCGAGCTTTAAATTAATTTCTCTACAAGATGCTTTTGGAAAGAAGAATGGTCTCACAAAAGGAGTTATAAGCACTAAAGCTGACATAATATTGACCATAGATGGAGATTGTCAAGCTCCCAAAACTTGGGTAGAGGTAATGGTGCAATCCTTTCAAACGCAAACCCAGTTTGTAAGTGGGTCGGTAGCTTTTATAAAAGAGCAAGGTTTTTTTAATCAAATACAGTCCATAGAATTTGCCTCCTTGATAGGAAGTGGGGCGGCACTTATAGGTTGGGACAAGCCTGTAATGGCCAATGGAGCCAATATGGGCTTTAGGCGAAACGCATTTTTAAACGTAAATGGTTTTAAAGGAAATGAGCAAACTGCATCGGGCGATGATGTTTTTTTGCTTCATAAAATAGCTAAAAAATATCCGCAAAGCATTGCTTTTGTAAAGCAAGAAGGGGCACTTATTAAAACGAAATCACAACCAACCATTAAATCATTTGTACACCAACGAATTCGCTGGGCAAGTAAATGGAAGGCCTACACAGATATGTTTACGAAAACCACTGCAGTTTTAGTTTTCGCACTATCGCTGAGTATAATAACATTTCCATTTCTAGTCAATTTTGATTCATCAGCCTTGTTTTTATGGGCCAATTTAGTGGTGATGAAAGCGTTTTTCGATTTCTTTTTTATTCGCCAAATTGCTCGATTTATGGATGAAAAAATAGCCTTGTTGCCGTTTGTTCTGCTTCATATAATTTATCCTTTTTATGTGGTATTTACTGCCTTATTTTCATTTCGAAAATCGTATGTTTGGAAAGGAAGAAATGTAAGTTAAAGAAAGTGAATTATGCTTCTTTCAGTATCGTCTCTATTTGAACTTTGAGATTGGGAATTTTATTTGTTATTACATCCCAGACAATGGAATAATTGATTCCGAAATAGTCATGGATTAATTTATCTCTCATTCCAGCCATGTTTTTCCACTCAATTTCTGACCATTTAAGCTTAACATCAGCAGGTATTTTCTTGGTGGCTTCACCAATTATTTCTAAACTCCGAATAACAGCTCGCTTAAGAGTTTCATCATCTATTAAATCTTTTTTTGAGGAATCAGAAGGGAAAGATGTAAGAATGAAATCACACTCATCGAGAATATGCTTTAGCAATTCGACATAAATCTTAGGCATATTCGGTTTCTTTTAAAATATAGGAACCTATATGTTTACTGAGCCCGTTTTTTGTAACAATGTCAACCTTGTTGTTTTTGAAACTTTTTTCTAGCACATCGTAAATTGACATTAGGTTATCAAACGTTTCTTCGGAAGATTTAAAATCGACTAAAATGTCGATATCGCTATCACTTTTTTGATTATTACCAACAAAAGACCCAAACAACCCAATATTATTTACACCATAGGTAGCAAGAAGACTTTTTTTTGTCTTTAACACTTCTAATATGGTATTTTTGGTGAGCATCTTCTTTTTATTCAAATTTACATACTTTTTAGTAGTGTTGCTAACATTCTATTAATGACTAATCAAGAATACGATATACTAGATGAGCTTTATTTTTTAACAAGCTTTACATTCTTGCAAGAAAATGTGGATGTTAAATCACTAGCTCTTGAGCAAATTCTATGGGAACTAGTAACTAAAGAGTGGGTGCTTTGCCACCAGGATGGAGATGTAGAAATTACACCAACAAAAACCGAATTTGAATCTGAATTTGGCAATTATCATTATCTTGCATCCAAGAAAGGACTGTTAGCTCATAATGCCAGATAAAACCAAAACATCAGAATCAGACTACAAGCAAAAATATACGCTTAAGCAAATGGAACTCAATTCGTTGCTTGAAATTACTCAAGCAATTAATAATAATATGTCGGAGGATAACCTCTATAAAATTTATGAGTTTACCATTAGAGCTAATCAAAATATTAGTCAACTGGTGCTAATTGTTAAGGATGAAGGCGACTGGGAGCAACGTGTAATTTATGGGGTGAATTCGGTGGATGACTTGCTTCTCGACCAGTCTTATTTTACCGTAGATGAAGTAACCCCAATCCCAAATCCTCAGGAGGCAAAGGGGTTTGAGTGGGTGGTGCCAGTTAAACATAAAGATACGATGCTGGCCATTGTGTTGGTGGCGCAATCAAAAGAGCAGCCTGAGGAACTTAATACTACCTTTTTACAAGCCATTAGTAATTTAATTATTGTGGCCATTGAGAATAAGCGATTGGCACGTACTCAATTGGCAGAAGAATCTTTTCGAAAAGAGTTAGAAATTGCCAAGGGTGTCCAAAAACTATTGTTCCCCGATAAGTTACCTGATGGCAATCGACTAAAAATGCAAGCTAGCTACTTGCCGCACCATTCTATAGGTGGCGATTATTACGATTATATTCCAATCAATTCCAACCAATTTTTAATCTGTATTGCGGATGTGTCGGGCAAGGGTATTCCTGCGGCTATTATGATGTCAAATTTTCAGGCTTCGCTTCATACATTACTTCGGCAAACTTCTAATTTAACAGAAATCGTGGAAGCACTCAATTTTCAGATTATGGAAAATGCCAAGGGCGATCAGTTTATTACTTTTTTCGGAGCCATTTACGATCATAATTTAAGCACCTTGGTGTATGTTAACTCAGGGCATAATCCACCACTATTGGCTAATAGCAAAGGAGAAATATTGACTCTTACCGAAGGAAGTACGGTACTTGGGGCATTTGATGAGCTTCCGTTTATCAATGAAGGCTTTATAGATGAACTAGATGGATTTACACTTTTTGCCTACACCGATGGACTAACTGAAACGGAGAATGTGTTAGGAGAAGAAATTGGGAGTGAACCCATTGAAGATTATTTCAAGGAAAACTATGCTAACCCACTCACTCAAATTCATACCGATATGCTGGAAATGATTGACACGTTTAGGCAATCAAAACCCTACCGCGATGACATTACGATGTTGAGTTGTAAAGTAGAAGCACGCTAAGATGCTCCATCGGATTCCACGTTGGTTTCAACATTTATTTCCTAGATATACCTGGAATCTTGATAGGCAAGAAAAGATAATTTATCTCACATTTGATGATGGGCCTATTCCAATAATTACAGAATGGGTACTAGAAACTTTAAAACAATATGCAGTAAAAGGAACCTTTTTTGTAGTAGGAGAGAATGCTTCAAGGCATCCACAAATCATTAATAAAATAAATGCAGAGGGCCATTCCATAGGCAACCATACGTTCCATCATTTAAAAGGGTGGGGTGTATCTACTCACAATTATTATAAAGATGTTGAGAGGTGTTCGGATGTAATAAAAGAGCAAACTGGAATTCTTCCTAAATTCTTTCGGCCACCTCATGGTCGTATAAAGCCTTCTCAAGCAAAGTTGCTTCGCGAAAAGTACGAACTCATTATGTGGGATACACTTACAGTTGATTATGACAAAAACCTTGATGAAAAGAAATGTTTAACAAATTCCATTCGAGCCACAAGGGCAGGCTCCATTGTGGTGTTCCACGATAGCATTAAAGCAGAGAAAAATTTAAGATATGTACTACCAAAATACATAGAACATTTTCAAAAGTTGGGCTATATTTTTAATGCTTTATGATCGAGTATGTAGCCATAGCGATCATAGGAGTAGCCATTAGTACTGAATTACTATTGATTGTTTTTATGTTGACCAATTTTAAAGACCATAGTAATACAATAGAGGTTTTTCCTTCGGTTGCTATTTTGGTGGCTGCCAGAGATGAGGCCGAAAATATTGCTGATTGTTTAGATTCGCTTTTAGCACTTGACTATCCTGATGACAAACTGCAAATTTGGGTGGGTGATGATGCTTCTTCGGATGCGACTTGGCAGATTATAAATAAGTATGCTAAGAAGTATTCAATAATTAAAGGATTCCAAATAACAACAAGCATTACCAAAGGAAATGGCAAGGCTAATGTATTGGCACAACTTGCTAATGCGAGCAAAAGTGACTGGATTTTTATAACCGATGCTGATATTCAAGTTCCAAAGTTATGGGTGAAAAATATGTTAGCAGCTACAGAAAACAGAGAGGTTGCCTTGGTAACAGGTACTTCGTTGGTAAGTGGTAATGGGGTTTTGGCCAACATTCAACGACTCGATTGGTTGTATGCTACAGCAATGTTAAAAGTAATTTCTGATATAGGAACTCCAGTAACTACTATGGGGAATAATATGGCTATCAAACGAAGTGTTTACGAAGAGGTCGGAGGCTTTGAGAATTTGCCATTCTCAGTAACCGAAGACTTGGAACTATTTAAGAAGGTTAAAAAGAATTATGATACCCTCAATCTATTTTCTTCAGAAGTACTTAATATAAGTGCTCCTCAAAAATCGGTGGTAGAATTGCTCATCCAACGAAAACGGTGGATGCGAGGCGCTTTTGAATTGCCATTTCAATTATTAGGAATCTTACTTGTGCAAGCCTTTTATATGCCAGCAATAATTATCCTTATACTAATAAATCCATTATTCGGAGTTGGGTTATGGACTATGAAATGGGTGTTGAAATTTATTTTTTCGAGTATATCTGCTAAAAAGTTAAAGGAGAAAGTTTCTTTATTCGATAGCTTTGCAACTGAACTATTTGCGATGTATTTTTCACTGGCTTCGGTTGTGTATTATTTGTGGCCAAGAAAGGTGTATTGGAAAGGGAGGGCGTATTAATCCGTCAATGGCAGGGCAGAAT
>Ga0256834_1001545_pt1 | contig 15365 bp, 8 predicted proteins | sample 4281140metaG_FD_190536 | JGI IMG/M metagenome (GOLD analysis project Ga0256834, IMG submission 190536) | Hydrothermal vent microbial communities from East Pacific Rise, Pacific Ocean - 4281-140 | ecosystem: Environmental > Aquatic > Marine > Hydrothermal vents | place: Pacific Ocean: East Pacific...
AGGATCTTTATCTTCAATAGCATTAAAATAACGAACCAGATTTGTTGGTAGAGAAAGTAACTTTTTCATAAAAAGCGATTGATAACATAAAGAAACAACCAAAAATTTAAATGAACAACTGATTGTACTGTTTTTATCGTTTTTTAAATTTAATTTCCCTGAATTAATACATGGTCTATATCATATGTTGTGGTTTTATCAGGGTCACTTCCCTGATATTTGAAAGCAATGTTAATTTCACCTTGCAAACAACTTAAGCTTACTTTTCCTGAAGAAATAAATGTCTTGTTTTCACTTCCTTTAGACCCTTTTGAAATTTGTACATCTAATTGTTGCCAGATAGTGTTTTGAATGTTTTCATTGTAATTATTACTTACCCATACGGTTAATATGGTACCGGTTTCAAAGGTGCTTCTTGTTTGAAAGGTTAAAACCTCATCTGTTGATTGTGATAAGTCTATTTTAGGGGTTACCAGCCAGACTTCCATATAATCTTCTGCAGAGTTATAGCCGGAGACCTGCATGTAAACATTACCGTTTTTACTTCGTTTTTTAAATTTACCATTACCAAAGTTCACATTGATATTTGACCATCCCATTTTTGCGAGATCACTGGTGTTTTTCATTTGATCAAAGTCTTCATAAAAAATATTATTGGTGTTATTTTCAATATTTCCATTGCAATTCAAATATTCTGGATCACAACGTTCGGTATTGTTAAGTTTAATTTCAGAGAGGTTATTTACTTGTAAAATATACTTTTTACCATAATAATCCTTCGTTAATACAGCATTTATGGTTCCGGTTTTATCACTTATCATATTCATTTTAAAATCAGCATAAGTACTTGTACTTAAAATAGTATTCCACAAACTGGAACATTGCTCAATTACTCTTTCAGCACTGTATGCATCATATGATTCTCCGGCAAAGGTTCTGCCAGTTTCATCTTTTTTAAATTGTATATTTTCAAGTTGTATATAAGTACCAATATAATCCTCTGAGAAATCATTAATTTCAAGTTTTACTGGATGAATATCTATTGTTTCCGTTGAACGGAGGATAAAACTATTGATGAGAGAGGAAGGAATCACCTCAAGTTTGTTATTTGATAAATAGCCAAGTTTGTATTTGCCATTTTCATTGCTCATACTTAGTCCGGCTAGTGTGATATATAATTTTCTCCCAAAATCATATTTTGTGAATAATGCTTTTTGATCAATCATGATCTCAATTCCTGCGGTTGGATTTTCAAAATTATCCTGAACAATAAGTGTTTTGTAAAAATTACCGCTTTCATCACTTGAAATGACATATCCTTCGATAACTGAGTTGTCATTTTTATCAAAAGTATAAATCTTTTCAGTGGATTGCTTGAATACGTTTTTTATGGCTTTTATATTCGTTGTAGTAACAATATTTTGACTTTCCATTTCTATTTGTGGAATTTCAAAGTCATTTGTTTGAATACAGGAAAGAGGAAGTACAAAAACTGTAAGGTATATTATAAATTTTTTCATGATATTGGTTATGTTATTTCCATATCGCAAAGTTAAAACTGAGTTTTGCAAAGAAAACCTTAACGGTTCTTTGAAATTTCTTAGCAATTATTTGCAATATTATATTAGTGAGTTTTGCATTCCTTTTCATATTTATTCTTTAAAACCTAAAATAAACCGAGGTATAATAACTTGTACCATACCCTAACCAATATTTAGATCCAAAAAGTGGTTTTTCTCTTGTTTTATCTTCTAAAAGAGTATGGTAATTTGCATTTCGTGATTGCTCAAATCCACCGGTTTTATATTCGGTATTTAATATATTTCCCACATTTAGAAAAAATCCAAAATAACACTGGTGGATCTTCCATGATTTTCCACCAACAATATTGATCAGATAATAAGGATTGAATTTTTCCTGTTTTAATAGTTCTCTTGCAATTTCCTCATCATAATCTGTTATGGGAAGTCCGTCATTTTCAAGATAAAAATTCTTTGTCCGGGTAATTGGAGCAATATTTATATAAGAATTGTTAAAATAATTACCTGTAACCCCAAGCCACCAATAATCCGGACTATTATATTCTATGCCAATGGAATATGCTTGCTGAGGTCCTTCGGATACAAAATATTTTTTTAATGAAACTTCACCATAGTTTAGTGGTTCGGTAAAATTATCAGAGGTTAAATACAAATTTGGGTTTGAGCTGTAAACAGACTGCCCAATAGCAGCAACACCTTTTAATTTGAAACCAACAGTTATTGGGATTTCTATTCCAAATTCAAGTCCAAAGTTTTGCTTATCAACTCCGGTCAAAACTTCCTGAACAAAAGCGGTGGTTTGTGAATGTTCAATTCCGGTTAAACCGTCGGCAAAGTAAAAGGAAATATCTGTCTGGTCTTTTAAATTTATACCATAAAGAGTTAACTGGGCATTTATTTTTGGAGACCGTAAATGATAGCTGAAATCAATTCCAGTAATTTTTTCATCGGTTAAACCGATCACGATATCATTATTTTCACGGGCATTGGAAAACGTGTTTTGCAGTGTTGGTGCTTTGGTATAATATGCAGCACTGGCAGATAAAATATGTCTTCCGGAAAGTTTGTAAATGACACCACTTTTAATTCCAAAATTTTGAAAATGAAGCATTTCACTTTTTCCTAAAGAAGCATTTCCGGGATAAGCACCATTTTCATAAAAGCCGGTTCTTTGGTATTTACTATTACTGTAATTTATTGCCACGTAAGCATCTGTTTTACGATTGGTATAGGCGGTTTGTAAAAATCCATTTAAAACAGATGTATCAAAGTCAAAGTTGTATTTAAAACGATCACCAACCCTTATAATTCTATTGGGGTTTTGCAGATCACTTTGTGCTTCATCGATATGATCTGCATAAATATCAACATCTAAAAATCCATTTCCTCCAAGCAGATCAGTCATTTTTGCAAAATTTTCTGATCTTAATTTGGTGTAATTTATCATTGCATTTATTGCAAAATTTTTATGTATCTTTTTATAGAATATAGAATTAAAAATCAGCTGTCTATCATCATTTCTATCTTCATACAAGGCATAAATACTGTTGTTTCCTGTGGTTGTTGTAATTTGATTTACTTCATATAAATCCAGCCAGTTGATCTGACCGTTTTTGATAAATTCCTGTTCGGCCAAATAAGCATTTTCATAATCCGGTTTATCTGTATCCCGTAAAAAATAGCTGGGTAATTTTTGATAGTAACTTGGATCAGGGTTAGTACCTCCGCCAATAATCGTTTGGTTATCACCTTCTCCTACAATTCTTGCTCCTCCATAATCCAGTCTACTATTGCCTGTTTTACCAAACTGATAGGTAATATTGCTTTGAAGAGTAGTATTATCATTTATTTTCCAAAAGTGACTTAATTGTAGGATGGGTTCTGCAATACTTTTAAGTCGGGAGTTTCTGATATCTTCTTGCTGATTACCCCAGTAGGCATTGTATTTTAAACTTTTAAGATCATATACTTCTTGTGTATTGGGAGATGATTTTCCCCGGGTATTAGATGCGTATATTCCTATAAAATTCAATTGGTGATTCTCATTGATCTTCTTTTCTACAGATACAAAAAAGGAATTTGCATCATAAATAGTGCCTTGTCTAAAACCTTCTTTGGCAAACCTTTTAGAAGCTGAAAAAGTATAAGCCCAGCCAGTTTTTAATAAGCCGGAGCTATAACTGGCCATTACCCTTCCTTTGTAACTTCTATTGGAAGCGGCATAGGATATTTTGGTTCCTTTTCTATAACTGGAAGCTTCTGTATGAAAATTTGTCGAGCCGTTCAATCCACTAAAAGAGAAATCAGATGCATGCAAATTCTTGGTGAATTCTTGATTTCTCAATACGTCATTTAAACCTCCCCAATTACTCCATTGTGGCCTTCCGTTGAATAATTTATTCATTTTTACCCCATTGAGTAAAACCTCTGCATGCTCACTGCCTAAATTTCTGGGTTTGAAAAAAGTCGGACTAAATTCATATGCAACTGTTTTTAAAAAGACATCTTTTGTTGCACTTAATAATCCGGCTATAGAATTGGATTCTCCTTTTTCATTTTCATAAAGATCATCATTACTAAGTGAGATGATGCTCAAATCAGGTTTATTCTCATAATTTACAGATAATTGAATGATTCCAAGATCCAGTAGATTGGTGTTTTTATCCGTATTAAAAGGTATTTTCTTTGTGGTATATCCTGAAAAGGAAATCTGTAGGATATGTTCTCCTGTTGAAACAGATTCTATGGTAAATTTCCCATTTAAACCCGAGTATGTTTTTTGCTTTTCTTTTAAAAGGAATAGCTGTACTCCTGTAAGTGGTTTACCTGTATAACTATCTATAATTTTACCATTGATGGAGGAATAGGCCTGTGCTTTTACACTTTGAATAAAAAGAACCAGAAAAAAAAGATATAAAATTGCTTTTTTCATAGTTATTTGGGAGGTGATGGTTAGTTGATATTCTTTTATGCTTCTTGTTGGAAAAAGTCAACATAAAAAAAGTTGAAAAAAAATGTTAACCTTTTGTATTAAATGTTACTAATAGGAAAACAATCCCTTTTGATTGTCAGTAAAAAGCTACATATCGTTCTTATTTTCTCTGTTTTTCATTATACAAATCCCTCATTGTCAGAATTCCAAATTTAAAATAAGGACGGTTGCTTTTTATAATGTGGAGAACCTTTTTGACACTATAAATAATCCCGATACTTTTGATGATGACTTTACACCTAAGGGTAAAAATTCATATAATTCAAAAGTTTATCATAAAAAAATTGATCATATTGCAAAAGTGATCTCTGAGATTGGATATAATACTACCATGAATTCACCTGTGATAATAGGAATGGCTGAAATTGAAAACAGAATGGTTATGGAAGATCTGGTTCATTCAAAATTTCTTAGCAACAGGAATTACAACATCATACATTTTGATTCACCAGACAGAAGAGGAATTGATGTGGCACTCATCTATCAGGAGAAATATTTTGTACCTGTTGAACAGAAGAAATTTGAAGTAAAAATTTGGGATGAGGAAGGAATGAGAATTTTTACACGTGACATTCTTTGGGTACATGGAATTTTAGATGGAGATCCTGTGCATATTCTTGTAAATCACTGGCCTTCCAGGCGTGGCGGACAAAAAAGAAGTAATGCTAAAAGAATGAAAGCTGCTTATGTATGCAGGCAAATTATTGATAATATTAAGAAGGAGTATGAAGGTGCAAAGATCATTGTGATGGGTGATTTTAATGATGATCCAACAGATAAGAGTATCAAAAAAGGACTTTTAAGTATAGGTGAGCAAAAGGAAATAGGTGTAGACCATTTGTTTAACCCTATGGAAGAAATGTTTAAAAAGGGATTAAATACACTGGGTTATAGAGACAAAACAAACCTTTTTGACCAGTTTTTAATAAGTTCTGCAGGGGTAAGTATTGATAAAAATCATGACAATTATAAATTTTATAAAGCTGGTATTTATAACCCTTCTTATATGATTACAGCAAGTGGAAAATATATAGGATATCCTTTTCGGAGTTTTCAAAATAGTAATTATGCTGGTGGTTACAGTGATCATTTCCCGGTTTATATCTATCTGATAAAAAGAGCTAAAAATGAGCCTAAAAATCAAAGTACAAAAAGGATCACCAAATAGTAGTACCCCATAAAAAAACCCCAACGAAAGTTGAGGTTTTTTATTTGCATTAAATTAATTTTATTCAAATAACCATACACTTTTTACCGAAGTAGCTTCATCCTGGTTTATATTTGAATTCGTATCTGCCTCTGATAAAGGGTAAATAGCTCTTCTGAACCATAATCCAGTATATTCACTTTCAGAATCTTCTTCTAAACGTAGTTCAAGTCCTTTAAATACATCATTTGAAAAGTTATATCTACGCATATCGCTAAATGTTTCTGTATTATGAATATTTGCTATATACTTCTCTTTCATAATATGGTTTAGCATCAAACCTGTTTCACCAACAGCTACTACAGGGTCTGACATATAATCAGAACCACTAACACCTACGGCATTCATGTTTGCAGAAATTCCCTCCATATAAGCTGCATAGGCATCAGCAGAACTTCCTATGCTAGTTGTTGTGCCTCCATTTGCTAAAAATGCAGCTTCAGCTTTAATAAACATAGCTTCCGCATAGGTAATTAAAATCAATGGTGAATTTTCTTTCGTATAATAACCACCATCTTTATAATAAGTATTTGCAGGATAATAAATAATGTCAGCTGGATCACTATCATCTTCAATATCAGAAGATTCCCCTGTACCACCATTCATAAACCCTCTCCAAGGATCTCCTTCAGCACCTTCATTTTCAAAAATCGCAGGTAATCTAGGGTCAATGTTAACAACCCCACCTTCAAACGGATAAGTTTTACCATTCATCATAGTAATCAATTGATCATTAGGTGCACGAAAAAAATTATGTGTATTTCTACTCAGAATATTTGTTGAATAATATGGGTTGATCTTTCCTTCCGGGAAGAATAATTTCATATCATCACCATTTGAAGTAAATCCGTTTGCAATAGAAGCTAAAACATCATTTGCAGATGTACCTCCATTTTTCATCATTTTTAATTGCATACGAGCTTTAAAAGTATAAGCAGCTCTTAACCATTTATCATAATCTCCATTATAGATTAAATCTTCTTTACCCATACCAATTAATGAAGGGTCATCACTTTCTAAGGCTGTAATTGCTTCATTCAAAAGAGACATGGCCTTACTGTAAACTTGTTCCCCATCTTCCAGTTCAGGATTTGGATACTTGAAAGGTTGTGTAGCTTGTTCATAAGGAACATCTCCCCAACTTTCAACAGCAAAACTCATATTGATAGACTCTAGTATTTTCGCTACAGCTTCGTAGTGTTTTGCCCCCTGAGCATTTGCCTTGGATTCAATAACAGTAATATTAGGTAAAACTCGTGTGTAAATATTACTCCATGTAGTTGATGCACTTGTAAGACCAGCAGCACCACTACCGTAAGAGCCAAAATACTGAGTATAGTTTCCAAAATACACTTCAGCATAGTAGTTTCCATAAATGGTGTTTAACATCACAGGACCCATGATATCTTTCATATTTAAATCATCTACATTTTGTGCATCCGACGGTGTGTTCACATCTAAATAGTCATCGCATCCGGTAAAAACAACGGAAAACAATACTAAAATAACGATATTTTTAATTATATTTTTCATCTTATTTTTCATTTTTTAAAATCCTATGGAAACTCCAAAAGAATAGTTTTCTGTTAAAGGAATACCTCTTCCTGTAAATCCATATTTATTACTTCCTGCAGCAAAATCACTTCCCTCAGGATCAAACCCATCAAACGGTGTCCAAAGTAAGATATTACTTGCACTGGCATTCAATGTGAATCGATCAATACCTACTCTATCCAAGAAATGACCTGCAATATCATAAGAAACACCTATGTTTCTTAATTTAATCCATGATGCATCTTGTAAAAGAAATTCTGCACTTCTTCTTCCTCTTGAGGTCCAGTTGAATAATCTATAACCCGTATTTGACTCAACTGACATATCAGCAACATATGTATTTGGTACAAATCCACCGTTTCCATCATCCATTACTCCATCAAAAACATATTCACCATTGGCACTTTCTCTGTATTCCATTGTAAATTCAGATTGTCCCATTCTGTTTAAAATATATCTTTGCCATGAGTATTTGTCACCGCCTTCTTTCCATTCTACCAAGAAATTAAATCTAAAATTTTTCCAACGGAAGTTAGATCCTAATGACATGGTAAAGTCAGGAGTAGCATCACCAACGATTAACCTGGCATCGTCGCCATTTTCTTCGTTAAACTTTGTTCTTGGTAAACCGTCAGATTCAATGATTAAATCACCTCCATCAGTTCTGTTAAAGTTGTAACCATAAATAGATCCAATAGGATCTCCTTCTCTTGGTTGTAGATATAATCTTGCACCAGTAAGATCCGTAGAAAAATTGATATAAGGAACTTCTTCGGGTAATTCAACGATTTTCCCTTTATTTTTCCCAAAGTTATAAATCATCTCCCAGTCAAAATTAGTTGATTTGATTATATCACCACTAATCAATAATTCATGACCTTCTGTTTGATAAATACCAGAGTTTCTATTAAAAGCTAAAATACCTGTAGAAACTGCTGTGCTTGTATTAAAAATAGCATCATGTACTTTATTGTTATAATAAGCATAATCAAAACGCAAGCGATTTTTAAAGAAACGTAAATCAGCACCTACTTCATAACCTTTGGTTCTTTCAGGACCTAAATCAGGATGACCAACGGTTGTATCAGCTCGATATCCACCAGAACCTCCCCAAGGGAAATTCGCATCTGGGTAGAAAAAGAATCCAACTTGTCCGAATGTAGTACCATTTCCTACTTCAGCATAAGATCCTCTTAATTTTCCAAAAGTAAAGAAATCTCCATCTCCAAATAAACTATGCACATCAAAAGCCAAACTTACCGAAGGATAAAAGAATGAATTATTATCTGGTGGTAGGGTGGAATCCCAGTCATTTCTTCCGGTAACGGATAAGAAAAGGATGTTGTTATAATCTATTTTAAATTCTCCAAATAATCCAACCTGTCTAATTTGACGTTTGTAATTTGAGATAAGATGGTTTTCCTGGGTGTTACTCATATGATTATAATGAGGAATATTCAGGCTCTGACCATACATTCTATAAGATTTTCTTGTATTATCTAAAATAGTATTACCTAATAGTAATGAAGTGTGAATTTTTTCACCAAAGTCTTTATTAAAAGTAACAATAAGGTTAGATTCCAACCCGAAAAAATCATAGGTTTGATCAATAATAAATCCACCCACTTTTGTACCTGTATCTAATTCTGGTGGAACAAAACGATTGATAAAATTGGTAAAATTATCTACCTGAGCAGTATAATTTACATTTACCCATTCTGCTGGAGCCCAGTTTAGATTTAGATTTCCAATCCATCGATTGTTATCTTCTGTTAAAGCACTAACTTCTGAATTGTATCTTGGGCTATCTATCCAACCTGTATGAATACGTTGTGTACCATCAGCATTTTTATAATCGTTTATAGGAAATGTAGGAGAAAAATATCCCAATGCACTTATTACTGATTTATCACCACCTGTTGGTTGTCTTGAACCAGAATTCGTATATTGAATAGAGGAACTAATTTTAAAATTATCAGTAACCTGGTATCCGGCTTTAAATCGGAATGACATTTTATCAAAATCAGTATCTGGAATAATACCATCAGTTGAATTGTTTCCAACGGAGAAATAATAATCCATTTTATCTGTAGCTCCTGAGATATTAAAATTGATATTGTTGTTAACTCCTGTTACAAATAATTCATAAGGATCATAAAAGCGGTCATTTCTCAAGTCTAGTTCAACGCCATCCTGAATTACAAAATCTTCTGTATATCTTACACCCCAGTTATATGGACCTGTAGAAGAACTTCCTGAAATTTTTTCAAATCCTGATTCAAGATCTGGTCTGTAAATGGTATTTGTTTCCCCATAAATACCTTGTCTGAAAGTTTCTTGTAAATCTGGTGTTTGTTTAACACTACTAAAAGTTGTAGAAGCATTAAAATTGATTTTAGCTTTTCCTATTGTACCTTTTTTGGTAGTTATCACAATTACACCATTTGCACCTCTAATACCGTAAAGCGCAGTTGCTGCAGTACCTTTTAATACATTGTAGGTTTCAATATCATCTGGATTGATGTCACCAGCCCTACTTGAAAAAGCAAACTGTTCATTACTTCCGGATGCGTTTGATCCTTCCGGAGGTAAAATATCTCCTGTAAAGGTATCATTATTAATAGATACTCCATCAACAATAATCAACGGCTGGTTATTTTGATTTGGATTCATGGAAGACATACCACGAATTAAAATATCAACACCTCCACCTGCAGTACCTGATGTTTGTGTTATTTGCAATCCTGCAACCCTACCTTGTAAAGCTGCAACACCATTTGTTTGCCCTGTTAGATCAAGATCAGAAGTTTTTAACTGGGTTACCGAGTAACCTAATTCTCTTTCTGATTGTTTGATACCAAAGGCTGTTGTAATTACAACCTCGTCCAATTCATTTGTATCTTCTTTTAAAGATACATTTACAGTATTACTGGTTACTGTAACTTCCTGGTTTGCAAAACCGACAAAAGAAAATACCAAAACATCTCCCTGCGAAGCGTCAATGGTAAAATTTCCATCAAAATCGGTTGCTGTCCCCTCTGTTGTTCCTTTAACAAGGATATTTACTCCTGGCAAGACAGCTCCAGATTCATCTGTAACCGTTCCCTTTATTGTTGCTTGTGCAAACAACATTTGTGAGGCCGAAATAAATAATACCAGTAAAGAAAACAAATACTTTTTTCTCATAATCTGATTAAATTTAAGTTAATAATTAATAATATTTGGGTTAATAATGAAGCTAATATAGGACATAATTGTTAATAATTGCACAAAAATGCACAAAAACGTGCAGTTATCAACAATAAATGGTATCGGATTCCTGTTAAAACCCTTTTTTTATTCTATCTATCTATGTATAAAGAGATATTATATTGTTTACTTTTGAAATTTAAATACACAAATAATTGGATACTAACAGAACAGATCTACATTGATAAAAATGCATTGGAAAAATAAATATACACCTGATAAAGAGAAGCTTAATAAGCTAGCCAAAGAGTTAGGTGTTGATACTACTATTGCTACATTACTTCTTCAACGCAATATAGAAACTTTTGATGAGGCAAAATTGTTTTTCCGACCCGATTTAGATGATTTACATGACCCTTTTTTAATGCAGGATATGGATCTTGCAGTAAAAAGAATTGAAAAAGCCATAGAACAAAATGAAAATATCATGATCTATGGTGATTATGATGTGGATGGTACCACATCAGTGGCTTTGGTATACTCTTATTTATATGAGAATTATCCTCATGTTGCTACATATATTCCAGACAGATATGACGAAGGATATGGTATTTCTTATAAAAGTATTGATTTTGCAAAGGACAATGATATTTCTTTGATCATCGCTTTAGACTGTGGAATCAAGGCAATTGATAAAGTTACTTATGCGAAAGAGAAAAGTATTGATTATATTATTTGTGATCATCATCGACCTGGAGATAGAATTCCTGATGCAATAGCAGTATTAGATCCTAAACGTATAGATTGTAACTATCCATACGATGAATTATGTGGTTGTGGAATTGGATTTAAATTAATTCAGGCTTTGGCCAAAAGTAGAAACCAAAACATTGATGAACTATTACCTTATTTAGATCTGGTTGCAACAGCTATTGCGGCTGATATCGTACCAATTACTGGTGAAAACAGAATACTGGCTTATTATGGATTACAAATAATTAATAACAATCCTCGTACTGGTATCAAAGCATTAATTAAAAACTTAAAAAAAGATATTTTAACAATTACCGATGTGGTTTTTGTGATAGCTCCCAGAATTAATGCTGCAGGAAGAATTAAACATGGTTTGTACGCGGTAGAATTATTAATTGAAGATGATTTTGAAAAGGCGCAAAAATATGCATATGAAATTGAACAGTTTAACATAACACGTAAAGATCTTGATAAATCTATTACCAAAGAAGCATTACAACATATCAAAGAAAATAATGAGGAAGAAAATTTCACAAGTGTTGTATTTGATTCTGCATGGCACAAAGGTGTAATCGGAATTGTAGCCTCCCGGTTGATAGAAACTTATTACCGGCCAACCCTGGTGTTTACAAAAAGCGGTGATTTTTTGGCAGCCTCTGCAAGATCTGTAAAAGGGTTTGATATTTATAATGCTTTGGAAAAATGTAGTGTATTTATTGAACAGTTTGGTGGACATAAATATGCTGCCGGACTCACATTGAAACCAGAGAACTATCAAAATTTTAAAAATCTTTTTGAAAAAATTGTGAAGGAATCTATTCCGAAAGAATTACTAATACGTGAGATTACTATTGATGCTGATATTTTCTTATCGGAGATTACACCAAAATTTAACCGGATTATCAAACAATTTGGACCTTTTGGACCAAAAAATATGAAACCTGTTTTTAAAGCAAGTGGTTTACGAGATAATGGTTATGGTAAAAAAGTTGGTCAGGATGGTGATCATTTAAAGCTAAATATTATTTCAGGAGCTGATCAAAAAACCTATAATGCTATTGGATTTGGTCTGGGGGAAAAATATGAAGAAATCAATAATGGTAAAGCTTTTGATGCTGTGTTTACGATAGAGGAAAATCACTGGAATGGAATTACTTCTCTACAATTGAATCTAAAAGATATCCGATCTGAAGACTGATCTACCTATATTATTTTCTATAATTGATTTCTAATAATTCTTTATAATTCTCTTAGTGAAACTTTTATATTTTCTTTGAGAAACTTTGAGTAATAGCTATTTCACAAAGTGACGCAAAGGATTTTTTAAGTTGCTCAAAGTCCACACTATTCTACAATACAACTTATCTATTTTAAATTTTTAAGATTGCTAATCGTTTTCAAAGGATCTTTACTCTTAAAAACAAAACTACCAGCTACTAAAACATTTGCACCAGTAGCAACTAGTTTTTCAATATTTTTATCATTTACTCCACCATCTACTTCAATCAATGCACTGGATCCTGATTTTTCAATCAACTGTTTTAATTGACTGATTTTTTTATAGGTATTTTCAATAAAACTTTGTCCGCCAAATCCAGGATTCACACTCATGATTAATACTAGGTCCAGATCTTTGATAATATCTTCCAACAGGGCGACAGGAGTATGAGGATTTAAAGATACCCCAGCCTGCATCCCTTCTGCTTTTATAGCCTGAATGGTTCTGTGTAAATGTTTACAAGCTTCATAGTGCACAGTTAAAATATCAGCGCCAGCTTTTTTAAAATCTTTGATAAACCTATCCGGATCTACAATCATCAAATGTACATCCATTGGTTTAGTTGTATGTTTTTTAATAGCTGATATTACTGGCATGCCAAAGGAAATATTTGGTACAAAAACACCATCCATTACATCAATATGAAACCAGTCGGCTTCACTTTGATTGACCATTTCAATTTCTTTTTGTAGGTTGGCAAAATCAGATGCCAAAATGGAAGGAGCAATAAGATGTGACATTATTTTAATTTTTTTTGTAAAAATAAGGGAAATTATAATTTAAAATCTAACATTTAAAATTGTAAAAATATGATTATAAAAAAGCCCATGAATTTTCATGAGCTTTGATTTGTCTAATATAATATTTATTAACCCAAATAGGTTCTTAAAATTTTACTTCTTGAAGTATGCTTTAGCCTACGGATTGCTTTTTCCTTGATCTGGCGAACACGTTCACGCGTTAGATCAAAAGTTTCTCCAATTTCTTCTAAGGTCATTGGGTGCGCATCTCCCAGTCCGAAATATAATTTAACTACATCTGCTTCTCTTGGAGTAAGTGTTTCCAGTGCTCTTAAAATTTCTACTTTTAGAGATTCGTGCAATAAACTTTTATCTGGATTTGGTGATTCACCTGAGTTTAAAACATCGTATAAATTTGAATCTTCACCTTCGATTAACGGAGCATCCATAGATACGTGACGACCGGAATTTTTCATAGATTCTTTTACATCTGTCACGGTCATATCCAGTTCCTTAGCAATTTCTTCTGCAGAAGGAGGTCTTTCATTCTCTTGTTCTAATCGGGCAAAAGTTTTATTGATCTTATTGATAGAACCAATTTTATTCAATGGCAATCTTACAATTCTTGATTGTTCAGCCAAGGCCTGCAATATAGATTGACGAATCCACCAAACCGCATAGGAAATAAATTTAAATCCACGTGTTTCATCAAACCGTTTTGCTGCTTTTATCAAACCTAAGTTACCTTCATTGATTAAATCCGGTAAGGTCAATCCTTGATTTTGATATTGTTTTGCAACAGATACCACAAATCGTAAATTTGCTTTTGTTAATTTCTCTAAAGCTATCTGGTCACCTGCCTTGATACGTTGTGCTAACTCCACTTCCATGTCTGCAGTAATCAGATCTACTTTTCCAATTTCCTGAAGATATTTATCTAAGGAGGCGGTTTCACGATTGGTAACCTGTTTTGTTATTTTAAGCTGTCTCATTCAATCTTTTTAAATTATTTTATATACCTGTATTAGCTTATACGTACAATCTAAACAAAATGTTACAAAAAAGGCAAGAAATAAAAAAACCACCCGATAAAAGGTGGTTTTAAAATCATTATAAAGAAGTGAATTAATCTCTTCGTCTGTCACGATTACGATTATCTCTTCCTCTGTTATCTCTTCCTCTGTTGTTATCACGAGGTGGTCTTTCAACAAAACCTTCAGGCTTATCTAACAAAGCTTTACGAGATACTTTCTCTTTACGTGTTCTTGGGTCAACTCCAAAGTATTTTACTTCAAGAATATCACCCATATTTACAACATCACTTACATTATTGGTACGTTCCCATGCCAATTCACTTACGTGGAGTAAAACTTCATTACCAGGAGCTTCCATATACTCAACAACTGCACCAAAATCTAACATTTTGATCACTTTTACTTCGTATACATTTCCTTTTACAGGTTTGAATAATAAAGAATCTATTTTGGCTAAAACAGCATCAATTCCATCCTGATTTGTTCCTAAAATCTCAACAATACCTTCTTCCGTTACCGGATCTTCATTGATTACAATCGTACATCCGGTTTCTTTTTGTAATTCCTGAATTACTTTTCCACCAGGTCCAATCAATGCACCAATAAATTCATTAGGAATTGTTCTGGTAACCATTTTAGGAGCATGTCCTTTTACATCTTCATTTGGTTTAGAAATTGTATCTGTTATTTTACCTAAAATATGTAAACGACCTTCACGAGCCTGTTTCAATGCATTTTCAAGAATTTCATACGATAATCCTTTTACTTTGATATCCATCTGACAAGCAGTAATACCTTCTTCAGTACCTGTTACTTTAAAGTCCATATCACCTAAATGATCTTCATCACCTAAAATATCAGATAAAACTGCGTATTTTCCTGTTTCTGCATCAGAGATCAATCCCATTGCAATACCCGAAACAGGACTTTTCATCTGCACTCCAGCATCCATTAATGCCATCGTACCAGAACATACGGTTGCCATAGATGATGAACCATTTGATTCTAACACCTCAGAAACTACACGAACTGTATAAGGACAATCGCTTGGAATCATACCTTTTAAAGCACGTTGT
>Ga0256834_1001546_pt1 | contig 15361 bp, 14 predicted proteins | sample 4281140metaG_FD_190536 | JGI IMG/M metagenome (GOLD analysis project Ga0256834, IMG submission 190536) | Hydrothermal vent microbial communities from East Pacific Rise, Pacific Ocean - 4281-140 | ecosystem: Environmental > Aquatic > Marine > Hydrothermal vents | place: Pacific Ocean: East...
CAAGAAAAGAGAACATTAAATAGGACGTTTTAGGGAGTTATTATGTATTTATCGCGCATTATTACATTGCTGGTAATGGTTTTTGTGCTTCTTACCAGCACGGCTTGTACCAAGCTAAACACAAAGGTAGGTGGCATGCTGGATCTCGATTCAGATCTGCTTATCTCCTTTTTTGTTGATGCTGATGTAAACCCGGATGACAATAAAATTCCGTCACCGCTTATCATCAGAATGTACGAGCTGAAATCACAAAAAATGTTTAGAAAAGCAAACTTTATTGATATCTATGAAAAGGATGAAGAGGTGCTTGGTGCTGATCTGGTGGTCAAGCAGACGCTTAAACATATACAGCCGGGTGAGAATCGAAAAGTCAGTTTTGTGTTAAACAAAGAGACAGAGTATGTCGGGCTGTATGCTGAATTTTTGAAATACAAAGATGCAAAATACAAAGTCATCATACCCATCGCTCAAACCAATGTATTTAGCTCAACAGCTGATGTAAGACTGTTTAGGAATCAGTTGGTTTTCGTGAGTGACAGGAATGATAAAGCGATACAGAAAAATGCTGATGAGCCTGACAATTAGCTCTGTTGATTTGACTATTCTCCACAAACCACCCACTAATACAGTTAGTACACTAAATTTCTGTATGTGTACGTATAAGCATTCTATAAATAATACCCAGGCAGGATGTCATGTCACTAGATAATAGAGTCATTTGGTCAGAGGGAATGTTTCTCAATCCCCACCATTTTCAGCAACAGGAGCGCTATATTGAGCGCTATATTGATGGCAAATGTTCAGCATACAGTGCGTACGGTTGGGGAATTCATCATCTTGAGGTTGATCAGGAGCTACTCAAGCTGGGGAAAATTTCACTCATAAACGCCAAGGGTATTTTTCCCGATGGAACCCCGTTCAGCTTCCCGGACCAAAATGATCTGCCGCCTGTCTTTGAAGTCCCTGAAAATACGCATGATAAAATTGTTTATCTGGCAATACCGGTTAGACGCCCAGGAGCCATTGATGTCTTGCCTGAAAAAGAGACACAGGGGCTGGCACGTTATTATTCTTCAAAACAGAGTGCTCGGGATGTCTCTGTTGAAGGGGGGGATAGCGTAGAAATTGATATTGGAAAACTCAGAATGCGCCTGCTGCTGGAGTCTGATGATATGAGTGGCTATGCCGGCATCGGTATTTTGCGAATATCGGAAGCACGAGAAGATAAAAATATATTGCTGGATGAAGAGTATATTCCAACCTGTTATGACTGCCATGCATCACTGAAGCTTTCTGGGTTTCTATCTGAATTAGCCGGTTTGTTGCACCACCGTGGTGAATCAATTGCCGGTCGCCTAGCGGATACCCAACGCGGAGGTACCGCTGAAATTGCGGATTATATGCTATTGCAGCTGGTCAACCGGCTGGAGCCACTCACCACCCATTTGTCACAAATGCAGGGATTGCACCCTGTTGAACTCTATTCTGAAACCGTGCAGATGGTGGGCGAGCTATCAACTTTTGTTACAAACAATAAGCGTTCCCCGGCTTTTCCACCCTATCTGCATGATCATTTACAAGCAACGTTTTCTCCTGTCATTAATGCACTACGTCAGTGTCTCAGCATGGTCTACGAGCAAACGGCAGCGTCGCTTGAATTGGTCGAGAAAAAATTTGGCATTCGTGTTGCGCAAATAACGGATCGCACATTGATTGACAGTGCCATGTTCGTTCTGGCTGTACGTGCAAATATTCCGGAAAATAAAATTCAGACGCTCTTTCCTGCTCAGGTGAAAGTGGGGCCGGTCGATCGCATCAGGCAGTTGGTGAATGCCGCAATGCCGGGTATTCCCTTAAAGGTGCTGCCGGTTGCGCCTCGTCAAATACCCTATCACTCCGGTTACACCTACTTTGAATTTGAACGAAATAACGATTACTGGAAAGAGCTCAGACATTCAGGAGGGATTGCCTTGCATATTGGTGGTGATTTCCCTGGGCTGGAGATTGAACTCTGGACGATCAGGCAATAATGGCATTAGGGCAATGCCGCCATTATTGATTGGGGAAAAAAAATGAAAGAAGCGGGTATATCTCATGCGATTCATCAAGGGCTAATGGATTTGAAGTTTTGTGGTGTTCCCTTCAATCCTGATATTGGATTACTTCTGGGGGAACTCCATCGCACAACAGGTTATGGAGGAAGCATAATATTGCCATCAAGTAATGAAAAAGGCTTTGAAATAGTGGAATATTCAGCGTCTGAAGCTGATATCAAAGATAATAGTGTGACGGTTGATGACTTGTGGAAATGCACAAAAGAGCATTATGGTTTAACTGTGGCCGCAGGCGTTATTGGTGCCGCCAATATACCGATTAAAAAAATAAAATTGGGGCATATTGTCTATCCAGGCACAAGCAAATATACAAATCTATCTAGTCATGTTGGTCTGAAATTTTTCCCCAGAACAAATTTGCGATCTGGATCCGTATCTGCAAATTCTGCAAAAAGAATATTTGGCACGACGAGAGTCTTTGGGATTATAGGTCGAGCACTGCCATTTGCAGCCGTTGGATTGGCCGTGTTTGATGCTATTAGCATTGGCCAGTGTGTGTATAAAAAAAACACTTAGGGTGCGCAAATGACTAGCAATGAATTAAGGCGTGAATCAGTCATAAAAGATGTTACTGCCATTTTTATAGATGTAATAGGTTTTCTCACTGATGATGAAAAAAAGATGGTGAATGGAAGAACTCACATTATTAAAGATTTTAATGTAGATGGTGATGATGCTACAGAAGTTGGTATGGCATTAGAAAAACATTTTTCAGTGAAACCTACTCTTGAAGAATGGGGTAAAGTGGCTCTAATTTATGAAATCGCAGACTTAATAATTAAGCATCTGGATAAAAAATCCTAACAAAATGCTCCATTGGATGCGGCAAAGCATCACGATTTTTGCGGAGCAAAAATAGATGCCTCTTTACCGCTCAAATGGGTACGGCATTCACAACACTCAGGAGTAGTTAATGTCTTCAGATAATGTAGACAAGACCGTCTTCAGGCAACCTGTTGATAAAGGGGATGGCACCGTACTTCGCCCAATGCCCGGCGGGCGAGCATCGAGTCATCACACGGATTCTCCCAGTTCTCCAGCGACTGCACAGCAGAATCCATCCTACATGAAGCAATCACCTTCATCAGGTTATTCCCGTTCTCAACATGCTGATTTTGGTGCAGCTCAATTCCAGACAACCTTTGGGCTTAATCCGCTGGTCAATGCTTCAGCTATGCTGATAGCGGTCTTTACGAAAACACGGGGGACCGTTACGCATCCCAATGTGGGTGGATTACACCAACAGTTGGTGAGTGAGATCAAACTGTTTGAGGCAAGATCAAAAGAGGCAGGAATTAAGCCAGAGATTGTTTTGGCTGCTCGCTATTTATTATGCACGATCCTTGATGAGGCTGTACTCAATACACCTTGGGGCACGGAGAGTGCATGGACCCAAAAAACACTGCTCAGTGTGTTTCATAATGAGACAAAAGGTGGTGAAAAGTTTTTTATAATACTGGACAGAATGCGTCATTCACCCGCTGAAAATATCGATATTTTGGAGCTTATGTATATATTTCTCAGCCTGGGATACGAAGGAAAATACCGTGTTGTACACCGGGGGAGAGACTTGCTTGAGCAGTTGCGAGATGAACTATTCCAGATAATCAGGCGTCACCGTGGTGAATATGAACGCACATTGTCACCCAGTTGGCAGGGGGTGGGGAAAATACGTAATACACTGACCGAATACGTTCCGATGTGGGTTGTTGCCAGCATTATTGGTGGAATAATGTTTTTAAGCTACTCAGGGTTACGCTATTGGATGCATGAATCGACTAACCACGCTACAAAACAGTTAACCGAAATATCGACAACTGACCTCACCAGCAAAAAAATCAGTACACCGTAACATTTATTCTCAATCCGAGTAGAAATATGCAATCCGTTATCAATTTTTTCAAAAATAGAGTTGTCATTTCAATTATAGGTTTGATAATACTCTCGGCACTCATCTGGTTTGTTGGCCCGGCATTCAAATTTGGCGAAAATAATTTTTCGCCACTGCACGGTGAGACCGCAAGGCTGCTCGCTATCATCATCATGGTCGTATTCTGGGGGCTAAATAACTTACGGATTCAGCGACAAGAAAATAAAAGTAATGATGAGCTGGTCACTGCGTTACAGAGTAACCCGGGAGAAAAATCCAATGATATTATTTCTGATCAAACGACCGAGGAGATGCAGCAAATAGGGGATCGCTTTGCACATGCCCTAACTACACTTAAAAAATTGAAGTTCAAGGGCAAAGGCACAACCAAAGCGCTATATGAATTACCGTGGTACATTATTATCGGTCCACCCGGTTCCGGAAAAACAACGGCTCTGATCAACTCCAGTTTAAATTTCCCCCTTGCGGAGCAGTTTGGCAAGGGTGCGCTGCAAGGGGTGGGGGGCACCCGAAATTGTGATTGGTGGTTTACCAATGATGCTGTACTGATTGATACCGCAGGCAGATATACCACTCAGGACAGCCACAAGGTTATCGACAGTTCAGCTTGGGAAAGTTTTTTAGCACTGTTGAAAAAACACCGTCGCAGGCGCCCCATCAACGGCGCAATAGTCGCCATTAGTCTGCAAGACCTTCTGACTCAAACAGAAGAAGAGCGAATTATTCATGCCAAAACCATTCGCTCACGTATTGATGAGCTGATGGACAAACTAGAAATTCGCTTCCCGATCTATTTAATGTTTACCAAGTGCGATCTGGTATCCGGCTTTTCTGAGTTTTTTGAGGATATGGGAAAGAGTGATCGTGAACAGGTCTGGGGGGTCTCTCTTCCAAACGCACCGAAACATTCACAGTCGCCTGATTTCGACTTCCTGGAAAATGAATATAGAAACATCATAACACGCTTATATGAAAGGGTTTTATGGCGGGTTCACCAAGAGAGGGATGTAAGAAGGCGAGGGGCAATCCAGGGGTTTCCCCAACAAATGGAAAACCTGAAAAACATTGTAGATCAGTTTACCCAGCAGACCTTTATCAAAAACAGATTTCGTTATCAGCCCTATCTACGTGGTATCTATTTTACCAGTGGCACCCAGGATGGCACACCCATAGACCGGTTAATGTCTTCGGTTTCATCGAATTTCGGCTTTAACCGTGAAGCCATGGCACCCCCCATAGGGCAGGGTAAAAGTTATTTTCTGGGGCAACTGTTTCGAGAGGTGATATTTCCTGAGTCAGAACTGGTTGGCTCAAATCGACGCTATGAAAAACTGATCACCTGGTCAAAAAGGTCGGCCTATGCCGGAATGGCCGGTATTGCCATTGTACTCTCTGTGATCTGGGCAGGCAGTTTCACCCGCAACGAAATGTATTTGAATGAAGTCGAGTCATATATTGCTGAGTTTAATGCGGAGAAAAATAGATACAATATTCGCTCGGGTAATATTTACGATACGCTGCCCACACTGAATGCCCTGGCAAAAGCAAGCGTGGTTTACGACCAGGAACAGCACCCCTGGTTATCAGCCCTGGGTATGTACGACAGCAATGTGGATGATGCGGCGAATGAGGCATATCACTCACAATTGAAAACTCTATTTTTTCCAAAGCTGATCAAACAGCTTGAAACCCACTTGAAGCATGGACACCGGGGCGGTGACCTTTACAGTACATTTAGAACTTATGTCATGTTTAACAAGCTAAAACATATAGATAAACAGCTTGTACAAAACTGGTTTTCAGAAAAATGGAAAAATGAACTGGAAGGACAAGCGACCAAAAAACGGGAACTTTTAAGTCATCTGAATACCTTGCTCAACCTTGGGTTAGAACCTGCAAAGTTAGATAAATACATTGTCTCATCAACACGCAGCCTCTTGTTGCGTGTGCCTGCCTCTCAACGCATTTATGAACGTATACGCACAAACCCGCTGTATACCCAGAAAGTTGATCTGTTAAACCAATTCGGTGAATCTGTTCGTGATCGTTATGTTATGACTCAGGATGTACGGGAGAATCTATCGATCCCGATTCTTTTCACTAAGGAGGGTTATGACGATATCGACTTCTCACCAGACTCAAGCGTAATATCCAGTATTGTTAATGAACAATGGCTGTTATCTGATAGTGACGATGAAAAGGTCGACTTTATAAAAGATGACCTAGACGACGTTAGTGAAAAAGTGAAAAAACACTATTTATCAGAGTACAGCACCGTTTGGAAAAAGGTGTACGACGTTCTAAATGTAAAATCATTTGAAAATCTGGAACAGGCAAATGATGTACTAACAAGCTTTACGGATCCGGTCTATTCCCCCATGCTCGCTATTCTTGAAGCAGGGTCGAGTAACACCGAACTCTCCAGCCAATTAGCCGCTAATTTAGCTGACGACAATCAAGAGGGTGTCTCCGGGCAATTGGCAAGTTTGGCGGCATCAAAAGCAAACTGGACCAAGGTTGACCGTGAATTCAGAAGCATCAACGTCATGCTGCGTGAATCATCCAGAAAGCCGGCACCCATAAACCAAGTGCTATTAAAAGTATCTCAATTACAAGAGTTCGTGAATGAAATAACCCTCGCCCCCGACCCGGCAAAAAAAGCATTTGAAGTGGCCAAAGTCAGATACCAGAGTGGTGCTGGAAATGCAATTTCATCATTGCGTGCCTTTGCTAAAAACACCCCCAAACCCATCAAACGCTGGCTCACAACACTGGCAGATGAAACCTGGCGAGTGATTTTACGGTCAGCCCATCAGCATATTAATTCAGAGTGGAAGTCGACTATTTACCGGCCTTATCAACAGGGGTTGGCCGGTCGATATCCATTGAAAAAATCATCAAGCGACGAACTTGCACTGCTTGATTTTGTTGATTTCTTTAAGCCCAGTGGCACAATTGATCTGTTTCGCCAGGAGTATATTAAACCCTTCATCAGTACTCGTGCAGGCTGGAAAAATCGTAGCATTGACAGATACAACCTTGGCCTGTCACAACGAACAATTAATCAGGTCAGAGCAGCCCTTGCTATTCAGAATATCTATTTTAGAAACAGCACAGAAACACCTAGCCTGACCTTCCAGTTAAAGCCTTACCGAATGAGTAAACATGATGTTCGTTTTAAGCTTGAAGTGGGTGAAAACAGCATCTCCTACAGTCATGGCCCCAAGTTCTGGAAAACCTTGAAATGGATCGGTAGTGACGATCAAAACAGAGTGCGGATTATCTTTGAAGACTTGAATGAAAAACAACATTCAAAAGCATTTGATGGGCCGTGGGCTTGGTTTAAATTATTAGACCAATCAATATTGTCTAAAACAGAAAAATCAAACGTTTACTTAATTACCTATAATATTTTAGGCGAAAAACGGGATGCAGAGGAGTCATCTTCATCAGTGACACCCATAAGGCATGACATCACCTATGAAATCAAGGCAAAGAGCATAAACAATCCGTTAGAAAACAATTTATTAAGTTCATTCAAGCTTCCAAAGAATATATAAATGAGCATAAAACAACAGTGTGGTGTTTATGGAAAACTCCCCATGCATGGCGATTTTTTGAATAGAAATTTGCCCGCTGCATTTATTAAAACATGGGATGAGTGGCTACAGCTATATGTTGCGAGTTCGAGAGAGCAGATGGGTGATGAATGGCTCGATATCTATTTAACGAGCCCAATTTGGCGTTTTGTGCTCTCATCCGGTGTTATTGACCAACAACACTGGGTTGGGATCATGCTGCCCAGTGTTGATCAAGTGGGTCGATATTACCCCTTCTCAATTGTTATGCCGCTTGACTCGGAACTAAACCCCTTTGAATTTATTTCATTTCATACGCACTGGTTTGAAGAGATTGAAGAGTTGGCCCTACAAGCACTGGACGAACAATTTTCAGTTGATCAACTTGTCGACGAAGTGAATAATGTGCACATCGATTTCACACTAAGCCAAACAAAAACAGAGCAATCATTCGATCTCAACTCGATACAGATGGATATGGCGTTTGATGAGCAATCTCCGCTATCAGTTTATGCCGGTCTTTTGGATTCGGTTATGCTGAAAACGATGAATTGCTATAGCATCTGGACTACTCGAGGATCGGAAAAAATTACTCCATGTTTCATGAATGTTAAAAATTTACCTGCAGCAAATCAGTTGCCCGCCATGATGGATGGGCAATGGAAATACTGGGGTTGGCCCCAACCTTATTCTGTAAATAGATGATGACCGATACAACAATAAGAAGACCCGTGCAATGGCTCAGTGCGTCAGCCACAAACGTCGGCATGGTACGGAAAATCAATGAAGATGCAATATTCTCAAAACCTGAGATTAATTTATGGGCAGTCGCCGACGGTATGGGCGGGCATGAAGCCGGCAATGTTGCCAGCAACATGATTGTCAACATACTTGATGACATTGAAACAAACATAAATCTTGATGCATTTGTTTCAACCATTGAAGATAAAATTTTGGATGTTAATCAACGACTTTTAGAATATTCCGAGATCATGCTGAATGGGCGTATCGTTGGCAGTACCGTTGCCATCCTTTTGATAAAGGGCCGTATTGGTGTTTGTCTGTGGGCAGGTGATTCTCGACTATATCGCCATCGAAATGGTGATATTGAACAGATGACGGTTGATCACAGCCATGTTGCTGAGCTGTTAAAACAGGGGGCAATTTCAATCGAGGAAGCTGAAAATCACCCGGATGCCAATGTGATTACCCGAGCTGTTGGCACATGTGAAAATTTATACGTTGATATTGATGTTTTTGATGTCAATATGGGTGACACATTTCTGCTGTGTACCGACGGGTTGTATAATGCGGTCAATGAAGAGAATATTATAAATTGCTTGCAACAAAATGATATTGAAATAGCCACAAACACTCTGATAGAAACCTCTTTAAACAACGGAGCTCCTGACAATGTGTCGGTGATTCTGGTTAAGGGTGTGCGCAGCACGACCAATCAATGACACTCTAACGGATAGCTAGCCTCCATAATGACCAGATCTGATGACCCCAGGAACAAAGGTGGCGAAAAAACACAAATAAAACACGGACTTCCCAAGGCTGGTGAGCAAGGGCAGATCGATGACCCAACAACTATTTCAGATAAAACCAGAATATCGAATCATCGGGAGAGCAGCGCTAAACCGGATACAGCGGAAGTGGCCGCAGCAAAAGGTGTTGTAGACCATGACAACAATGATGTCACACAGTTTAAAGCACCTAGTCAAAGCAGCTATGACAACAGTGATACCACACGTTTCAAACCATCAGCTCAAAACAAGCAACATCATGAATCGCCAAAAACACGCATAAAACAGGGCACTGTTATTTCAGATAAAGAGCCCGTCATTGGTGAGCCTGAAGATAAACAGAAAAAGGTACTGAAAGGTCGGTTTTTGCTGGAAAAAGTGTTGGGCGTTGGCGGCATGGGGGTTGTCTACAAAGCCAAAGACTACCTGAAAGTTGAAGCCCAGGATAGAGACCCATACGTCGCCATTAAGGTCTTGAGTGAAGAGTTTAAAACCCATCCAGAAGCCTTTATTGCGCTTCAGCGGGAGTCTAGGAAGGCACAACGCATTGCGCATCCCAATACCGTAAAAGTCTATGACTTTGACCGGGATGGTGGTGTTGTTTTTATGACCATGGAGTACATGGAAGGCAAGCCGCTGGATCAGCTGATCAAACAGTATCAGGCGACCGGCCTTCCACGGGATGATGTGTGGCATATTTTATCCGGCATGTGCTCAGCCTTGGCACATGCACACTCTGAAAAGATTGTTCACTCAGACTTTAAACCTGGCAATGTTTTTGTGACCAAGGATGGGATGGCCAAAATATTTGACTTTGGTATCGCACGAGCGGTGGCTAACATCGACCGGCATACCGGGAAAGAGCAAGACCAAACTGTTTTTGATGCAGGAGGATTGGGTGCATTAACCCCGGCATACGCCAGTCTTGAAATGTTGTTGGGGGAGACGCCAGATATTCGTGATGATGTTTACGCTCTAGGCTGTGTTGCCTATGAACTGTTTTCCGGTGAGCACCCGTTTAACCGGCTGCCAGCAGATGAAGCATACAATAAAAAACTTAAACCAAAACGCATAAGTGATATTAGCAAGCACCAATGGAGGGCGATAGAGACCGCATTATCGTTTAAACGTGAAAATCGCACCGAATCTGTTGATGCATTTTACAAACAGTTAACCATCAAGAAAAAGTCAAAACTTTTGTTGGTAACCTTCCTGTTGTTTTCCACTGCTGGCGCTGCATATTATACATCCGTACAGACAGATAATGTTGTACCACCAGTTCCTCAAATTTCGGAATCTGAGATCAGAAATGAACTGGAGTTTAATATACGCTACAACCTCTACAAGGAAAATATTGTAAAACTGGCTGCCAAACCCAGTTTTACAGCGGAGTGGGAAGAAAATATCTGGAGTGAAATGCAAGGCGTATTAGGAGTGCTTTCAGGACAACCAGATAAGTGGTATTTATCCATGCGTGATGGTATTTATCAAATATACCTGACTAAAATTAAAGCACTTGTGACCGAATCAAGTTACCCCCAAGCAACAATCCTCATCGGAAATGCTTATCGCTATACGGATGATGATAGTCTTTTGAACAACGAAAAAACGGCATTGGCAGAAACAATACAAAAAAAGGAGTTTCAGGATAAAAAACGCGCCGAACGAAATAGACGACTGGCCAGCGAGCGAGCGAGAGCGAGAAAGAGAGCAGATAAAAAAGAGAAGAAAATAGTAGAAGAGACAAAAACAACGGCTCTATTCGATGTGGCACTTGCAAACGTCAACAAGCAATTAAAGTGTTCATCAAAACTGAATATGCGTGATTTTAATATCGCTATCACTAAATTACGCTCTCTGGATATTAAGCGATATGGGAATATCGAAAATAGACTGTCAACAGAATTAGCTCAATGTATCACCTCCATAGGAAAGCATTACCCTGAACACGCACTGGATGCAAAACGCTATGCCCTGCATATATTTAAAGATAACCCCGCTCTAATGGCGGTTGTGATAAAAGAGAAGGATGCATGTAATCTGTCAATTGCCGGCTTAGGAGCACGGGGCGAACGCGCTGTTTGTCGTGATAAGTTTAAGGACGGTGGTATCGGGCCCGTATTAGTCGTTATACCCGCCGACTCTGGGATCGAGGCATTTGCCATCGGCAAATATGAAACATCAGTTGCTGAATTAAATGAATTTTGCAAAGTCTCCTCAGAATGTAACTTGCAAACGGGTAAATTCACTGATTTCCCCGTAACTAACGTCGATATATCGACGATATCAACGTATTTGAAGTGGTTGAGTAACAAAACGAAGAAAAAATACAGATTGCCAACAAAAAAAGAGTGGATCTACGCCTCTAAATCAAAACCTTATACTCTTGACCCAAATCGTAATTGTCAATTAAGTGTAAGAGGTATTGAAAAGGGTGGCTCGTTTGTTAAAGCCGCCACTGGCAGGCAAAATGGTTGGGGGCTGGTGAATTATGCGGGAAATGCCCAGGAACTTGCATCCGAAACAAACAGACGCTTTGTTGCTCTTGGCGGCTCACATAAATCATCGATGGATGACTGTACCGCTTTGACGGTATCAACTCATTCTGGACATGCCGATAAATACACAGGTTTTCGGGTTGTCAGAGATATTGGTGAAGATCAATAATGAATATTTTAGACGTTTCAATACAGTTACGTGAACTGTCAAATGGTTACTCCAATCAAAGAGTGACCTTTGATGAATACAGGTTAAAGAGAAAGTCTCTTCTGGATGGAATTGACCAAACACTTAATCAGCAAAACTGTAAAACTACGCCACAGGCTGCTGAAAAAATAGACGAATCAGGCCGTTAAGGTGATGCCAGGCCGGGGGCAATCACCCCGGACTTTGACGCCGACAAGAAAAGTGGCAACACCTGGACAAAAGATTAAACACAGTAATTAAGAGGGCATTTTGATGGAAGTTATTGAATTATTCCAGGCAGGCGGACCATTTATGTATCCCATTTTAGGGGTGTTTGCCATTGGTGTTGCAATAGCCTTGGAGCGGTATTTTTATTTAGGCAAAACAAGTCGGGTAACGGATAAAATCTGGACTCAACTGATTCCCATGCTCAAAGCGTTAGATTTTGATCGTGCCATTAAACTAACCGAGTCAGTCAAAACACCCATTGCAGTGGTGTTGAGTTATGGCTTCTCCCGATATGCTGAAAACAAACGCCGGGAAATAATCGAAGCAGCAATGGAGGAAGGGATGATGGATGTCATGCCCTACCTGATCCAGCGTACACACTACCTGGCAACATTTGCTAATGTGGCAACACTGCTGGGCCTGCTTGGAACCATTGTCGGATTGATTCAGGCCTTTACCGCTGTTGCCCATGCTGACCCCGCAGAAAAGGCTGACTTGCTTTCCGCCAGTATATCGGTCGCCATGAACACAACCGCCTTTGGATTAATGGCAGCAATTCCTCTATTGCTCGCCCACTCTTACCTAGTAACAAAAACAGCACGGCTGGTGGACAGCCTGGAAAAAGCCGCCATCAAGTCAATTAATTTGATGGTTAGAGATTAAAAAGTCGACCACACAATGAAAAAATCAGCATTCAAACATATTCATGAGGCAGAAGAGCTTAATATCACCGCTTTTATGAACTTGATGGTGATACTGGTTCCGTTTCTTCTCATTACTGCTGTATTCTCAAGAATGACCGTATTGGAGCTGAGTTTACCCGCTCTGGATGCCAAGGAGAATGCCCAGGAAAAAGTGGTGCTTCAATTGGAACTGGTTTTACGTGAAAACAGTTTTGATATACAGGACGCAAATCTTGGCATTATCAAAGTATTTCCTCGGACTCAGGGGGAGACACGTTGGGATCTGTTTACCGATCTATTGGTAGAAATCAAAACCCGCTTTCCTGACGCACAAGATATTACCTTGCTTCTGGAACCAACCATCAGTTACAAAACCTTAATCCAGGTTATGGATCGTGTACGCAGCGCAGATGTGGTTTCAGTCCTGACAGTAGAGACCATTGAGCTATTTCCAAACATCTCCATTGGGGATGCAGAAACAGATGTGGTGAAAAAGAGTCAGGGCGGGGGTCAGAAGTGAGCAGCTTAAAAATTTCCAGCCGCTCAAAAAGAATGGAGCACTTCAAAGGACTGCACAGCCGTAGTGCTTTAAACCTTGTGTCGTTAATGGACATTTTCACGATACTGGTGTTTTTTCTTTTAGTCAGTTCAGGCGCACAACAACTACCCAACAGCAAAGACATTACATTACCCACCTCAGTGGCGGACAATGTTCCAAAAGAGACACTGATTATAGCAATTACCAAAGTGGACATATTGGTTCAAGGAGAGAGGGTCGCTGCAATTGCTGATCTATTAAAAGACAAAGAGACAATCATTGCCGGCCTAGAAAAAGAGTTAAAATTCCAAGCCTCAAAACGTCAGTTTTCAACAATAGACAAAGAGGCAGGCCGCACCATTACCATCATGGGCGATGAAAATGTCCCCTATCAGTTATTACGAAAAATTCTCGCGACATGTCGCCAGGCAGGCTACACCACAATAGCATTTGCGGCCTTTCAAAAAGCAAAAGGCCAGAGCTGATGAAGGCGGCATCGTATCAAAGCCTTGCGCTCGCATGGCGGCCAAAAAACAAACACGACAAGCCATTTATACTCTTTACCCTGTTTATACTTGTCCTATTTTTAGGAACCGCTCTGTTTTTAAGTTCGATAGAAGTTCCAAAGGAAGAGCGGCGGGCAAAAGTTGACGTACCAGACAGAGTGGCCAAATTCATACTCAACAAACCCAAGCCTGTGGTTAAGCCCCAGCCAAAACCAAAACCAAAAAAAATTGAAAAACCCAAGCCAAAACCTAAACCTGCTCCCAAGCCCAAAGTAAAACGGGAAAAACCAAAAAAAGAGATCAAACTGACTAAAAAGCAGAAAGTTGCGCGCAAAAAAGCAGAGGAGAGTGGTCTACTCGCCCTCAGTGAAGAACTATCAGATCTGATGGACACATCAAGCATCGATTCAATGGTGGGTAATGCGGTCAGAAAACCAACAAATCAAACACAGATCGCTTCCATAGATACCGGCATTTTAACTGCAGAGTCACTGCCGGAAACCAGTGGAGCGAAAGATAGCCTGGGGAACAAGCAGAAAAAGTACTTATCAGCAATTATTAGCTCGACAATACTTGATAGTGAACAAGATACAACAGCACAAAAATTAATTGCAATACGTGCTGGAGGCGATGCAAGCAAGCCAGATTCAACTGATCCCACAAAGGAAAAGATGAAAAAGCAAGCAAGGGTTGGAAATTACCGCTCAGAAGAAGACATTGCCTATGTTGTCGATAAAAACAAAGGTAAGCTGCACGCTATTTATCGTCGAGTGCGTAGGAGTGACCCGGGAATTCAGGGGAAAATTGTGCTTGAAATTACTATTTTACCATCCGGAAAAGTGGAAAATGTCAAAATTGCCTCGAGTGAATTACAAAATACCAAACTAGAGGCACGCATTATTGCACGGGTGAAACAGTTTGACTTTGGTGCTCAAAACGTAAAGAAAGTAACGGTTACTTATCCCATCGAGTTTTTACCCTTATAACTATGCGAAATCTGCACCAATTTCAGCTCAACACAGACTCCTCCCCATTGGAAAAATCTCTCCTTTATCATCGATCCAATTCAGACATAGACTGCACTCAGAAGATAATTGGATAATTGCTTGGATACAAACAATCTGGAGAGCGCAACCCAAACGGATAGCACCCAAGCAACATATCACCTATAATATTCACACCTAAGAGATATATTTAACAAGCTCGATGAGAGTCAGCTTAAAGTCTCTTAGCCATTGGGGGCGACCTGGTTTCGACGTGGGTTACAAAACCTGAGGTGCATGCCGAGGATACAGATCTCCTCGTTAAAAAGTCTGTTACAACTATAGTTGCCAACGACGACAACTACGCTCTAGCTGCTTAGATCAGCTAGCCTCTGTCCGCAGCCGTGCTTATGCGTGCGGGTTCTCTCGGGAACATTCAGGGGTCATATCTCATAAGATCGTCATGACGTTCGTCTGGGGCCGATTGACTAAAACCTAACCAGAATCGCTGTCTGTCTTCCTCGCCCGTCGGGTAGCAGCCAGTTAAACACAATGACGCGGATAAGCATGTAGAGCCAACGGCAGAGGATTTGCGGACGCGGGTTCGATTCCCGCCGCCTCCACCA
>Ga0256834_1001548_pt1 | contig 15354 bp, 15 predicted proteins | sample 4281140metaG_FD_190536 | JGI IMG/M metagenome (GOLD analysis project Ga0256834, IMG submission 190536) | Hydrothermal vent microbial communities from East Pacific Rise, Pacific Ocean - 4281-140 | ecosystem: Environmental > Aquatic > Marine > Hydrothermal vents | place: Pacific Ocean: East...
TCGATCTATTTGAAGAACCAACACGTAAATTGTTGCAGATTGCTTGTGAAGGTAAAGGGGTCTTAGAGTACAAAAAGAATGATATCAACATCATCTGGCAAACCAAAGGCACAAGCTTTGAACACTATCTCCAGACGGTAGGTTTGAGTCTATGGCTGGAAATGCGTGGGGTGCCATGCATACATGCCAACGCCATAGCTACAGAAGCTGGTGTTATTGGTTTAATAGCACCAAGCCAGACAGGTAAAACGACACTCACGACCGCCTTGGCAATTAGAGGCATGGCATTGATGAGTGATGACATGATGGCTATACACAAACAAAATGAAGAATGGAGGGTCTACCCTGCTTGGCCGCATTTGCGCATGTGGCCAGATGTAGCAGAATATTTCACTAAGTCGTCAACTTCTTTAAAGCGAGTACACAGTCGGTTTGCTAAACGAATTGCAAAGCCCGGTGAAATAGAGGGTTTGAACTACGCGAAAAAAAGCGGCCCGCTTAAAAGGTTGTATTTGCTTGAGCGAATTAAGGATCGATTAGTTGACGTATCTATTGAGCCACTCACGGCAAAAGAATCAATGCTTGCACTGCTGCAAAACAGCATGCTTGCAGACGCATACAGGCCGTTGGGTCTTGAATCAAGTCGGCTGATGGCATTGGCAACGCTGTTGAATAAAGTTTCTGTTAAACGAATTGTCTACCCCAGTGGAAAATCGCATCTTGCCAAGGTGTGCAAGTGCATTGAAGAGGACCGGCAAGATTTGCAGTAGAATTGCCCATGCGTGTTGCTCAGTATGTAAAAGAACAAAGGATTAAGGGCTGTATATGCAAGACCAGACAAGTGGAATGATTCGGGCTCATAGTCCAAAATTGGAATTTTCTTTCCAGATATCAGATGTAGTTATTATCGGGGTAACTTTGTTCTTAGCTTTGTATATCCGTGGCATTACTCCCAATGAACAATATATCCTGCCGGTTTTAATCAGTATTATTTGCTTCTCGTTTTTTGGGCGTGGTCTAGGCATCTATTGCTCACAGCGTGGTGTTTCAATAAAACAGCTGATATGGCCAATGTTGGTGGCTTGGATCGCTTCAGTGGCCGTGCTTATTCTTCTTGGCTATCTCTTTAAGGTATCTAATGAATACTCACGAATTGCGATGGTGGTCTGGTTTTTTTCATCGATATCCTGCCTCATAACATGGCGAATAGTCGTTCGCTCAACACTCTCCTACTATCGATCAAAAGGATACAATACACGCTCTGTGGCAATAGTTGGAACAGGTGTTGCGGGTGATCGTATTGGGCGTGTTATCGACAATACACCCTCATTTGGACTAAAATTAATTGGTTATTATGATAATCGCAAGAATGAAGAAGAAAGAGTTTGTAGTGATCTTGTTGCCCCACTTTTAGGTGGATTTGACGATCTAATTTGCAAGGCAAAAAAAGGCGAATACGATCTTATATATTTAGCCATATCACTCAAGGGAGAAAAGCTAATTTCAAAACTGATTAAAGAGTTGGCTGATACAGGTGCTTCGGTACACTTAGTACCAGATTTTTTTATTTTCGACTTGCTTCATTCGCGCTGGATCAACCTAGGGACAGTGCCTACGATTAGTATCTCTGAAACACCATTCTTTGGTGTCGATGGTTGGTTAAAACGCATAGAAGATATCATCTTATCTAGTTTAATTCTTATCATCATTGCTATACCCATGCTTCTGATCGCAATTGGTGTGAAGCTCTCTTCTCCAGGGCCAATACTTTTCAAACAGCATCGTTATGGAATAGATGGAAAGGCAATGAAGGTTTGGAAATTCAGATCAATGACCGTCTGCGATGATGGTGACAGTGTTATACAAGCAAAAAAAGGCGATGTACGAATCACCCCATATGGTAGCTTTCTTCGCCGCACATCCCTTGATGAATTACCACAGTTTTTTAATGTTTTAATGGGTGAGATGTCAGTTGTTGGCCCACGTCCACATGCTGTTGCCCATAATGAAGAATACAGAAAAATAATTTCAGGTTATATGTTAAGGCACAAAGTGAAGCCAGGTATTACCGGCTGGGCTCAAGTCAATGGTTGGCGTGGTGAGACAGATACAATTGAGAAAATGGAACAGCGTGTTGAACATGATATGAGGTATATTCGTAATTGGTCACTATGGTTGGATTTAAATATTGTATTCCGAACTATATTTACAGGTTTTGTTGGGAAAAATGCGTATTGATAAAAGAAGTCGTTAGTCCCAAGACTTAAATAAAGCTGTCTCCGATAAACTCGGGGTGATTCATTATGGACAAGTTGAATAACCGCCCTAGAAAATGTCTTGAATTTAAAACTCCCAATCAGGTATTTTTCGGGATTAATCCACCGGTTGCACTTACGAGTTGAATCCAAGCGGTGGCAAAAGGCTAACCCGAAGGGGTTTGAGTAAATATCATGCTTTACAAAAAAATATTTTATATCTGTGGTGTGCTGAATGCAGGGCCTGCTTCTTCAGTTGAAAATAGTACTCCGTTCCCTGTGGTTCGCAACTAAAAATAAAAAAATGGAACTAACAGTATTTGAAATTGGATATGAAATTCAATTGTATTGGCTGAAAAAATGCCTATAACGCTTATAAAACGCTACGGACATATTAACTGGATTTTGTTGGACCAGGCGATAGTTAGTGCAGGTAACTTTATAAGTGTGGTTATTTTGGCTCGTGCTCTTGGTCTGGTGCAATTTGGCCAATTTTCGGTTGTTTGGTTAGTGGTTTTATTTACTAGTAGTATTGTTATGGCTGTTTGTGTGTTTCCTATGATGACTAATTATTGCTTGCTACCAGTTGAGAAGCGGCCACAATATTTGATTGGAACATTCGGAACATTTATTTATGCTGTTGGTATTTGGATAGTAATATCTTTGGCTTTATATTTAATGTTAGCTCTGTTGGATTTCAAGGAGTTGGAAGTTTTTGTATTTCCATTGATGGCTTGTGTTATAGCGATTCATTTCCAGGATTTTGTTAGACGTATGCTGATTACAATGGGGAGAAGAAGGTTGGCCGTAATATCTGATGGCCTAACATATTTACTTCGAATAGGTGTGCTTGCGTTTCTATGGGAAATGGAGGCGCTGGATATAGTAGTTGCACTAAATGTTTTTACGATGACTTCGTTTATAGGCGCCTTTGTTGTATATGCGCTACCTTTCAATATGAATTTACGGCAAACGACATGCTTTGCCTGGGCTGAGAATCGTAAGTCGGCGAAGTGGTTGTTGCCGTCAGGCTTGCTTCAATGGTCCTCGATTAATTTGTTTATATCCGCAGCAGCCTTTCTTTTGTCGCCTGCTGCTGTTGGTGTGATTAGGATATGCCAAAGTTTGCTTGCTGTTCTTAACGTTCTGATTCAAGGGCTGGAAAATATTGTCCCGCTAAGAGCATCAAAATTATTGAGTGAGCATGGAGCGCATAGTATGGTTAGGTACTTGGTTAGAGTATCGATGATTGGGGTTGTGCCGGTTCTTATTCTAATTATAGTTTGTTCACTCTTCGGTGGAGAAATTATTGCCTTTGTTTACGGTGAAGAGTATAGAGACTTAGCTTCTTTGCCGCTTGTTATTTATTCCATTGCATATATTTTTGTCTTTCTGATAGTTCCAGTTAGAGCTGGATTACGCTCACTTGACGAAACTCGCGAGTGGTTTAATGCATATGTAGCAAGTTCGATATTTTCATTAAGTATAGTGTACTTTATTGAAGTTAATTATAACGTTTTAGGGGCAGTTTGGGGTATTTTATTAGCTCATGTGGTCCTTATTGGGTACTCATTGGTGATGTTGTCGCGTAAATTAAAAATGGTGGTGCAGTAATGGAATATTTAGATGAGATTTATAGTGCAAAACTTGTCAATATCCTTCCAGCGAACTTTACATCATTAGTAAGTGATGATGCTACGTATGAGGTTGCACGTGTCCCAGCATTGGAGCTTTTAAATTCCAGTCGACTGGATATTGTAGCGAAATATATGTACGCTAAATATAAGAAAAAAAATATAAAATGTGGATTCGCACAGGAAGTATATTTAGAACATATTCGAGCATTTAACAATTATGTTGAAGCAGATGGATCCAATAAAATCGGAAAAGATAAATTTTTAGAGTCAATGGATGAATTGCAGGCTTCTATAAAAAAAACAGGATTTCTTGATTCTAGTCTAATCCCGTTAAGTCGTGAAGGTGTTATTTTGGATGGTTCTCATCGGGTTGGTATTTCTCTAGCGTTAGATCAGCAAGTTTCTACTGTTTTATTGGACGTGGCTTCCCCTCAATTTGATTATCGTTTTTTTCGTGGACGAGGCGTTCATGATGTGTACATGGATAGCATGGCGTTTGAGTATGCGAAGTTGAAGACAACTACAAGATTAGTAATACTCTGGCCCGCATCAGAAGGGCGACAGTCCGAGGTTGAAGATGTTTTGAGAGAGTACGGAGATATTGTGTATTTTAAGGAGGTTCACCTTAATCAGTCTGGCGCTCATAATTTAGTTAGAATTGCTTATAAAGGTGAACCATGGCTTGGTACTGTTAAGGATGGTTATGCGGGGGTGGCAAACAAAGCTCGCTGGTGCTTTTCAAAAAAAGGATCTCTGCGTATATTTTTGTTTGAGTCAACAAAAGATTTGATTGAGATGAAGGACAAAATTAGAAAAATCTTTAATGTTGATAAACACTCCATCCATATAAATGACACTCATGAGGAAACAATTGAACTTACAGAATATCTATTTAATGAAAATGGTGTGACGCTGCTGAATGGAATGGTCTGTCGTGATCTTGGCTGGTTTGAGAGGCTGTTTTCTCATTACCAAAATTGGTTACAGATAAATAGATTAGATAAGATGGATTTTTGTATTGATGGAAGTGGTGTTTTGGCCGTATTTGGTATTCGGGATGTTCGCGATTTAGACTTTTTATATTCTGGGGATGGCAGAGCTCCCAACACAAGTTTTAAAGAAATTGATTGTCATAATGATGAGCACCAGCATGAAGGCTTGGTGCCGGATGAAATTATTTATGATCCTCGTAACCATTTTTATTATTCTGGATTTAAATTTGTATCAATAAACTTGATCCGTGAGTTGAAAGTACGACGGGATGAAGTGAAAGATAGGGATGATGTACGATCAATTGATGGGGTATTGAGTGGTAATCCAGTTCAAATCCCATGGAAGAGCAAAGTCAAAAGAATATTCACCCCTTTTTATATTAAGGCAAAGATTAAGTTGATAGCATTAAAGTTGCGTTACCATTTTGTACGATTAAAAAACGGAATTAAATAAGAGACAATATGTTAGATATTACAGTAGTGATACTCACCTTTAATGAAAAAAAACATATTGAGCGATGCGTCGCTAATATGAATAAGCTTGTAAAACGAGTTGTCGTTGTAGACTCATTTTCCTCTGACAATACTGTAGATATTTGCAGGAAGCTAGGCGCTGATGTTTATCAAAATAAATGGATAAACTATGCCAGCCAGTTTCAGTGGGGGTTGGATAATTGCGATATCAGTACTCGCTGGACCATGAGGATGGATGCGGATGAGTACCTTGAACCTAATCTTATTGCTGAACTGAGCGAACAGTTACCAAGCCTGAGCGAAAAGGTCAATGGAATATACTTAAAAAGAAAGGTCTTTTTTAAAGGTAAGTGGATTCGGTTTGGTGGGTTTTATCCCCATATACTTCTTCGTTTGTGGCACACAGGGTCTGGCCGAATTGAGCAGCGCTGGATGGATGAGCATATGATTATTGACGTACCAAAAACAATTATGTGTAAACATAATCTTGTTGACGATAATTTAAATAGTATTGGTTGGTGGATAGATAAACATAACAATTATGCCACTCGTGAAATGATTGATCTTCTTAATATTAAATACGGATTTATTGCGCGAGACAGTGGTTTAAGTGTAACAGATGATCCACAAGCTAGAATTAAACGCCATATTAAAGAAAAAATATACTCTAAGTTACCTGTTGGTATTCGGCCCATAATTTATTTTTTATATCGTTATTTTTTCAGGTTGGGGTTTCTTGATGGTTCTAAGGGGTTTGTTTTTCATTTTTTACAAGGTTTTTGGTACAGATTATTAGTTGATGTGAAGGTGAAAGAAATTGAAGATGGCGCGAATGTCCCCAGTGATGTGCCTGATGCCATATATGCTAAGTATGGTATTAAGGTGAAGTAGTGGTTTTTTTGAAGGTAGATATTAAGTTTGTTTTCTTTGCTCTCTCAATTTTATCATATGGATTGTTTAGTCTTCCATTTCCAAGGAATCCTGGTCTGATTGAGGGGGCAGTTGCATTATTTCTTATTGCTACAGTTGGTTTAAGGGGGGCGCTTAATCTTGTGGCCTTTAACTCCAATGAGGGGGGGGTGCTTAAATATAGGTATGTTTTCTGGTTTTTATTATTGACTCCAACGATTATGATGTTCTTCAATAACTGGGGTTTAAAAACATATATCAGAGATATTATTCCGTTGTTGTATATCTTTCTCCCATTGTTTTTGCTGCCTATTTTTCACGGTTATAAATTTTTTAGGTATCTTCCTTGGCTTGTTGCCATTGTTGGTGTTTTATTTTCATTGAGATTTTTTCTCGAGACAAGTTCAAGTCCACTAGATATTGGGTCAGCTGTTTTTTGGGACAATAAAAAATATTTTTCTTATGACCCTGCCGTTTTGTTTGGAGCTATCTGGTTGTTTGTTAATGGGCTTCGACATCTTATCAGAACATACGCTAGTGCCTTTTTATCTTTATTATGTTTTACAGGGTCATTTCTTTGTGTTGCAGCATTGGCCGGTGTAGTTCAGAGAGCACCATTAGCTTTGTTTGCTTTATCATGCGTAATATATTTCTTATTTTCCGACATTAGAAAAGATTATAAGGTTGTATTCTTAGCTATTATGCTGTATTTGACGATGACGTACTTTTCTGGGTTGTTTTTTGATGTCACAGAGCTTTTTTATCAGAAGCAAAGTGAACAAGGGCTCAATAATAAAGATGCTGAGTTTGCCTCGGTACTTGGAGTGTTATCACTGGGACTAACAGAGGCCATGTTTGGGATAGGCTGGGGGGGGGGGTTTGTGAATCCAGCATATGGAAATATTCTAATGTATAACACTCATTCGGTTGTTTCATATATGTTAATAAAAGCTGGTTTCTTAGGGGCAGTCGCTATGAGTGTATATTATTACGGGGCTATACGATCCATTATCTGTGTTTTTAAATATGACCTCGGGCTAGCGTTATCTGCATCATCAGCATTTCTTATTGGTCTTTTGTTTCAGCCAACATATAAAACCCTTTCTTATGGATTGATATTAGTCATTGTGTTTGCATATCGAGTAGATAAATATAATAGATAATATGGATGGTCATTCCTATGCAACAGCTTGATATTTTTAAGATACCCCGTGGTTTCCGCGGACGTGGCGCGATGCTTGTTCAGTTATGGTGGTTAGTGCAGTCGACATTATTCGCTATGTCGCCTCAGTTTATGTATTCCTGGCGAAATATGTTACTTCGATTTTTTGGGGCAAAAATTGGACATGGTGTCATTATTCGTCCTACAGTTCGTATAACGTATCCTTGGAAATTATCTATAGGTGATAATTCATGGGTAGGTGATTATGTTGATCTTTACACCCTTGGTGAGATTGCTATTGGAGAAAACGCTGTTATCTCACAGCGGAGCTATTTGTGTACGGGAAGCCATGATTATCAAGTTGAAACTTTTGATATTTACGCAAAGCCTATTGTTATAAAAGATGAAGTTTGGGTGGCTACAGATGTTTTTGTGGCGCCTGGTGTCACAATTGGTAGGGGGGCTGTTATTGGGGCAAGAAGTTCTGTTTTTAGTGATATGCCAGAAAAAATGGTTTGTGTTGGTTATCCAGCAAAGCCAATAAAAGTTAGAAAGGAATGAATGCGTGAAACTTCTAGTGTATGGAATTAACCACGCGCCTGAACTAACTGGTATTGGTAAATACACAGGAGAAATGGTTTCGTGGTTTTCTGGGTCAGGTATTCAGACAAAGGTAGTAACTGCGCCACCATACTATCCCAACTGGAGAGTTTTTGATGGTTATTTATCAAACAGATATCAGATTGAAATTATTGGCAGCGTTGAGGTTGTTCGTTGTCCTTTGTATGTACCAAAAAAACCAACAACAATTACTAGGTTACTTCATCTTTTAAGTTTTTCTATTACTTCATGGTTTGCTTTATTGAAACATGTGATTTGGCGCCCTGACGTAATAGTGGTAGTTGAACCTAGTTTGTTTTGTGCACCTGCTACCTTGCTGTTAGGGCTTGTTACTGGTGCAAAAACTGTTCTTCATATCCAAGATTATGAAATAGATGCCATGTTTGGTTTAGGCATGATGCGTCGTGGGATCTTTTCTAAATTGGCTTTTGGTGCAGAGCGATGGATTATGAGACGGTTTGACCGGGTTTCTACTATCTCTTATAGCATGTTGGATCGTGCGAAAATGAAGGGAGTTGAGGCGGAGAAAATGCTGTTTTTCCCCAATTGGGTTGATATAAATTTTATTCATCCCAATGTCAATGGTGCTGCTTATCGAATTAAATGGGAAATTGCAGAGACACAAAAATTAGTACTCTATTCTGGTAATATTGGCAAAAAACAGGGGTTGGAAATAGTATTAGAAACTGCTCAGCTGTTTAAAGATGATAGTCGAGTGCAGTTTGTTATTGTTGGGCAAGGGGCACATCGGCTTGAGTTAGAGTGCTTGGCGAAGGAACAAAAATTAAGTAATTTTCATTTTAGGGATTTGGTTGCCTACGAAGATTTACCAGAGTTGATGGCTGCAGCAGATATTCATTTGGTAGTACAGAAGAGAGGGGCTGCTGATGCCGTGCTTCCCTCTAAACTAGCGAGTATATTGTCTGCAGGAGGGCATTCCCTTATTACTGCAGAGAAAGATACTGAATTAGGTTTCTTGGTTGAAAAACATCCTGGAATAGCTGAACGTGTTGATCCTGAAAACCTTGATGACTTTGTTCGAGGGCTAAAGGTATTGTTAGAGCAGGATACAAAAGTAGCTAATGAGACAGCACGAAATTACGCTGTTGAGTTTCTTTCTCGAGACTCTGTTTTGCCACGCTTTAGTCGAGATATTCATGAGCTTTGCGGTTTTTCTAGGGATGAATATGAGTCACTTTAATAATGCACTAAAAAAGCAGACGTTGCAGGGTTCTTTCATTAAATCTCTGAGGGTTCTATTCCCCGCAGCTTGCTGCGATTATAGGTGAATGAGCGAATATATACACAAAAGCCACAATGTTACGGTTTTGATGTACCATTTGGTTTTTCCTGCCAAATATAGGCGAATAGTATTTGATTCTGCAGTGGATGAAGTTTTACGGGGTATATGTTTAGAGATTGAAAGGCGCTACGAGATCAAGTTTCTGGAAATTGATGTAGATGAAGATCATGTCCATTTTTTGGTCTAATCAGTTCCCATCTACAGTGTTAAGAAGGTTGTCCAGACGATAAAGAGCATAACAGCCTGAGAGATTTTTTGTCGGTGCCCAAAAGTTAAAAAGGAGCTATGGGGAGGTAAATTCTGGAGTAATGGATATTTTGCTAGCATGGTGACGAAGCGATGATAGGGAGGTACGTCAAGGGTCAGGGAGGAAACTATCAAAAATTGCATAGTGACCACCAGTTGAAAATGTCCTAGTGAGGTAATACCCCGCTTCCACGAAGTGGAAGTCGAGCACTAAGCGAGATAGCTTGCTGCGGGGTAGTTTATTTGTTTGTCGCAAGGAGCTCACGATGCATGTGTCAATCATTAACATGAATGTAGATGTGACATCAGTGAATCACGCAAAAAAAATAATTTGTGGCTGGGCATTAAAATTAGAAAAGAATGGACGATATGTTTGTGTTTCAAATGTGCATATGTGCATGGAATCATTTGACGATAGGAGCTATGCAGAGATAATCAATCGAGCTGATCTTACTGTACCAGATGGAATGCCTGTATTTTTGGCTCAGCGAGCACTTGGTCAAATGAATGCACAGCAAGTACGTGGTGAGGACTTAACGTTGGCTATTTGTCTAGAAGCAGAAGAGAAAGGATTATCTGTTGGTTTTTTAGGCTCAACAACAAAACTGCTGAGTCAACTTGAGTGTGTGCTTATACGACAGTTCCCTAAATTGGATATTTCCTATATAAGTACTTTACCATTTGTTGCTCAAAGCGACGAGAATGACAGGCAATACGTTGGTGCTATTAATGATGCAAACGTTGATGTTTTATTTGTTGGTTTGGGCTGTCCAAAACAGGAAATTTGGATGGCAGAGCGTAAAGACCAAGTGGATTGCACGATGATTGGTGTTGGCGCAGCATTTGATTTTATTGCGGGGAATAAAAAACATGCGCCGCTTTGGATGCAGAAGTTGAGCTTGGAATGGTTGTTTAGATTTCTCTCTGAGCCTCGGCGTTTATGGTGGCGCTATTTAAAACATAATCCCCGTTTTGTTTATTATTTTATATTACAGTTATTAGGACGAAAGTATGACTAAGGTTGCGTTGATAACTGGCATTACGGGCCAGGATGGCTCTTATCTTGCCGAGTTTCTGTTGGAAAAAGGTTATGATGTTCACGGTATTAAACGAAGGGCTTCTTCATTTAATACTGAACGTTTGGATCATATTTATCAGGATCCTCATGCGGCTAATCAGACGTTTCATCTTCATTATGGTGACCTGAGTGATAGTTCGAATTTGACCCGTATTATTTCTGAGGTTCAACCTGATGAGGTTTATAACCTGGGTGCGCAATCTCATGTGGCTGTTTCGTTTGAATCACCTGAATATACCGCCGATGTTGATGGTATGGGCACACTTCGTCTGCTTGAGGCCATTCGCTTTCTTGGCTTGGAAAAAAAGACGCGTTTTTATCAGGCGTCTACCTCTGAACTTTATGGCTTGGTTCAGGAGATTCCGCAGAAAGAGACAACTCCTTTTTATCCCCGGTCACCTTACGCGGTTGCTAAGTTATATGCCTATTGGATCACTGTTAACTATCGTGAAGCCTATGGCATGTATGCCTGCAATGGTGTGTTGTTTAATCATGAATCGCCTCGTCGGGGTGAGACGTTTGTAACCCGTAAAATTACCCGTGCTCTTGCCAATATTGCCCAAGGTATAGAGCGTTGTCTTTATCTTGGTAATATGGATGCTTTGCGTGACTGGGGCCATGCTAAGGATTATGTGCGTATGCAATGGATGATGTTGCAGCAAGATAAGCCAGAAGATTTTGTTATTGCCACTGGGGTTCAATATTCAGTACGCCAATTCGTCGAGCTTTCGGCCAAAGGGCTGGGCATTACTTTAGAATTTAAAGGCTCTGGCCTAGATGAGACGGGTGTGGTTGTCGCGGTTGAAGGCGACAAGGCACCTGGGATAAACGTGGGAGATACCATTGTTGCTGTTGACTCGAATTACTTTCGCCCTGCAGAGGTTGAAACTTTGTTAGGTGATCCGACACGGGCAAAAGAAAGGCTTGGCTGGGTACCAGAAATCACCTTTGAAGAGATGGTGACGGAAATGGTCGAGCACGACCTTGATAATGCCAAACGCCATGCTTTGCTTAAGTCTCATGGACATGATGTGAATATGCCTACTGAGTCTTAAGAGAAGTCGTGAGTCATTAGTCGGAAATTGGTAGGGTGTGTGTGGTTGTCGAGAGACTTATGACTCACGACTTCAAAAGGTGGGCAGCGATCTATAAATATTGCTTGGGGTGACGGCTTGAACTATGCTGTACGGTACGTACAGTTGAAATGAGGTGTCTATTATGTTGGAGATTGGTGCTGAAGCTGCTAGGAAGAGATTGCCAGAACTCTTGGATCGGGCACATGCTGGCGAGACATCTATTATCAAGAAAAGAGGGGTTCCTTATGCGGCACTGGTTCCTTTAGATAAGCGAATTGAGGACGGAGTGAGTGGTGGTCTACTCTCATTTGTTGGAACGGGTGCCGGTTTGTGGGGCACAGATATCCCCCAGGTGGTGAAGCGATATAGAGACGAATGGGAGTGACTGATTTTTCTCTGATCCCTTCAGGCTCAAGGGTCACTGTAGATACTGCCCCTATCATTTACCTGCTTGAGGGGCATGCTCAATTTCATAAGGAATACTTACCGTTGTTCGAGCGGATAGATGCGGGTGATATCTATGGTGTGATTTCTGTTATTGCCCTTGCCGAAGTACTGGCTGGACCGTTGAAACATGGTAATGAAATTCTGGCTGATTGTTATTTTCGAGCATTAGCTTCCAGCGCGAACTGGCGGGTTCAGGGGATGGATTCAGAGCTTTCATTCATCGCCGCACGGATTAGGGTGCGCTATAACTTGAAGTTACCTGATGCCATTCAGGTTGCAACAGCGATACAAAGCCGCTCTATTGCTCTGGTTACTCATGATCGTGATTTTTCGTCAGTTGATGAAATCCAGGTGTTGGGGGCTGGGCTATAAATCGAGAGTCATGTGGCCTACAACTTTCCAATCAAAGGAGTTTTAAGGTGGATAATAAAATATATGTCGCGGGTCATCGTGGCATGGTGGGGGCTGCGATTGTGCGTCAGCTTGAAGCTCAAGGGTATAACAATATTATTACCCGGACGCATGCAGAATTAGACTTGTGTAATCAGGCTGCTGTGCGTGAATTTTTTGCTGCTAATAAAATAGATGCTGTTTATCTTGCTGCGGCACGTGTGGGGGGGATTCATGCCAATAATACTTACCCGGCAGAGTTTATTTATCAGAACATGATAATTGAGATTAATGTGATTCATGAGGCTTGGGCATCAGGCGTTAAAAGCTTGTTGTTTCTTGGCTCTTCGTGCATTTATCCAAAGCTTGTTGGGCAGCCGATGAAAGAGAGTGCATTGCTTACCGATACACTGGAACCAACCAATGAGCCTTATGCTATTGCTAAGATAGCCGGTATCAAACTGTGTGAGTCCTATAATCGCCAATATGGGGTTGATTATAGAAGTGTGATGCCAACAAACTTATACGGGCCGAATGATAATTATCATCCCGATAACAGCCATGTGATTCCGGCAATGCTGAGGCGTTTTCACGAAGCTAAATTACGTGCGGATGACAGTGTTGTAGTGTGGGGGACAGGTAAGCCGATGCGGGAGTTTTTACATGTTGATGATATGGCGGCAGCGAGCATTCATGTAATGGGTTTGGATAAAGCGCTTTATGATGAAAATACCGAGCCAATGCTGTCACACATCAATGTGGGCACTGGTATCGATTGTACGATTTATGAATTGGCTGAAACGATTGCCCGTGTGGTTGGTTTTAACGGTGAGCTGGTTTTTGATTCCAGCAAGCCGGATGGTTCGCCACGAAAATTAATGGATGTGTCACGCCTGCGAGCTTTAGGTTGGCAGGCATCCATCTCGCTGGAAGATGGTTTGCGCGATGCTTACCAGTGGTTTTTGGATAATCAGGGACGTTTTCGGGATTGATTTTCCAAGGAATTATTTACCAGATAGGTGCAGAGGTTTTTTGTGTAAAACGGTGGACGGCTTCTTTGGCTAAAAGTGTTATGTGGTTTGATCATTAACTGTTTGGAATCTAAAAAGCTCTCTTGGTTAGAGAAAAAAGGTGTTTGGAGGTTGAGGCTTTAGCCGGTCTGTTGTGAGGAGGTTAACGGTGTTGCACCTCTTGAAAAGGACTCAAGACTCAGGGCTTATTTAACATTTTCATGGTGTCGTAATAGGTTGTTGATCAATTGATCTGCGCCAATTAACGGTATCAGCCTTAATAACACCTCATCCAAGACACCTTGCTCTGCTTTCGCGATCAACTTTATTTTCCTTTGTCGCCAATCCAGGGTATGAATCAAGCTTGCTGCAACGACACTGGGTTTATCGACATTATTAACCGGCACCTCGGTGGCACCACCACGAATACTGGTGCTGACCGGACAGCAGATTAACAACCCCGTTTGTTCATTATAGGCTTTGCTGGATAACACCAATGCGGGGCGGTACTTGCCAATCTCTTTGCCTTTAGTCGGTTCGAAATCAAGCCAGACGATATGGTTACGGTCAGGAACGTATTGAGGCACTCGTTACTCTCCTGTTTCGCTGGAAACGAGGGTCGGTAGTTCATCCGCGTGAGCTGTATACGGCGTGAGACCGGCTAGTAAATCACTTTCGGTGAATGGGAGTTGGGTAGGTTTTGTGGTTTTAGGTCGTACTGACAAGCCATCTTCTGTTATTTCAATGATCACTGCGTCGCCGCGCCCCATATGTGCATACTTGCTCATGGGTTTGGTTATGCGCAGGCCTAGGCTGTTGCCCCAAGGTTGAATTACGCCTTCAAATTGGATTTTCTCTGCTTTCATTTATAGAAGCTCCTGATGTTATAACTATGTAGTTACATAAAAGTATATACGTTGTAGTTATGTCGTCAAGTTCGATTATGGGTAGTTCAGAGCTTGCTTAAGTCTTTAATCCGAGTATTGAGATATTTTAGCTGGAAATAAAGGCTGTTGGATAATTTGTCTGGGAAGCTAAACTGGCTCAACAGTTGTTGTAATCTAAATTTTTTACTTTTTTCTATTGAACCTTGCCAGGTTATGCTTTTCAGTATTTTTATGTTGAGGCTGTCGGTCATTGGGTGAGGCTTCAGTGCTGCTAATAAGCTTTTATCAATGCGAGTGCTTAGTACTGATTGACAGTTTTCCAGAAGGCAATATAGTACATTTTTTGCTCCCCAGTCCCTTGCTTGATCAATTAATATTTCTGTTTTTGGCTGCCACTGACTGATTATTTCATGGGCATCGATCAAGTTATGAGTGCAAAAATCCAGGTCACGAAATGCATGTACTGCCAGGTGAAGCAGGCTGTGCTCTGGTGAGAGTATTCGTACCCAGTTTTCATCATAATCGGGGTGCGCTGTACTCTGTTTCCATAGCGCATGTTCACTAATAGTGAAGATATGTGGGTTAGTAAGACCCCTGTGTATTTCTATCGTTGGCCCGACGCCTTGCTTTGGTCTAAAGACTCGCTCAAATAAGGTGTTATGCGTTGCTAACCGGTTTTGATTTATTAATAGAGGTACCATTTGTTCTGATAGCAGATTGCAGGCATTTTCAAAATTAGCGTCTGTTACGAGAAGGTCGATATCGCTACCGGGTCTGGGTGCGGTGGTACTATAAAGTGTTCCAGCGAATGCTGCGCTTTTTAGTAAAATAACTTGAATTTTATTCTGTTGGAAGAGTTCAAGTGTT
>Ga0256834_1001549_pt1 | contig 15336 bp, 12 predicted proteins | sample 4281140metaG_FD_190536 | JGI IMG/M metagenome (GOLD analysis project Ga0256834, IMG submission 190536) | Hydrothermal vent microbial communities from East Pacific Rise, Pacific Ocean - 4281-140 | ecosystem: Environmental > Aquatic > Marine > Hydrothermal vents | place: Pacific Ocean: East...
GCCACTCATAAAAACTCACTTCTGCTGCTTTCATCCTAAACCTCCGAAATGGTATAGCTCCATTCTACGGAGGTGCAGGCTCATATCATGAGTCCGTGGAACAGTAAGTTAGTGCAGAGGCATTTAAGTTAATGGCATTGGGGACTAACCGCCTTCGTTTCGCTATCCATGACGGTCAGCGAAGGTCAGAAATCATATAGCCGAGCACTCCACGTAAAGGGGTTTAGAAAAGGATATTGATATTTAGCTACATCGGGGCAACTTGTATGAGTCTGACCTGAGGCATTTACTTAATAATGCGTGTCTACACCCAAAATGCTAGTATTACCCCATAAAATTGGGTGGGCGGAAACTTATTAGTCTAAACTACCTCAGTTTGTACATTTAGACTCCAAGTAGAAGCATTTTTCAACCTAAAAACTAAAGAAAGGGGATACGTCATGGACTTAGGCGTAGACAGTATAGCTACTCTCATTCATGTTAGCGTGATGTTAGTGATTTTGTTATTTTATGGTAGTGTTAGCGAAGATCAATAAGGCTGTAGTCACTGCGGGGCTCCCATTTGTGGCTGCTAGGCTTAACATGGACTCACATACGCGAAAATTTATTCCTGTTCAGCTTACAGTAGACCTTTGCACTTTGGCTCTGTGCCAACAAAAGGACTACGTAAACTTACCATGAGATTGATTACGCGCATCGCTTCAAGCTTCACATTATGATCTACTAGATCTTTGTCATCTCCGTATTTGCCCACACAGTATTTCCTTATTTAGCTCATAAAAAGAAATGATAACGGATCTTTTTCTATCTACCTTAATGTTGTTTTTTGTGCTTAAGGGTATCAATAATCCTCACATAGCACTTTGTGCAGTAGTGTGGGTGGACATCGTTAAACCTCAAAACATCTCTTTCTCCTTTTTGGCAGGAAAACCTCTATCGTTGATATTAACAGTCTTCTTTTTCTTTTCACTCTTAATCAACTTGAAAAAAATAAAAAAGCCAAAAAGCGGTCTCTATTTTTTTCTTATGCCCATGTTCATGCTTTGGATTACGTTAGCGACAATTTACGGAGAGTTTCAACACGTCGCATGGATTAAATATGATGTTGCGATTAAAACGCTATTGTTTGCGCTGTTCATTCCATTCGTACTGACCGAGAGAAAACATTATGAACTTTTTATATTAGTTGCTGTTGCCTCTTTTGGAATGTTTATCACTATGGCCGGGGTAAAAAGTGTGCTAGGAGGGGGAGGCTATGGTGTATCACTGATTGGCATGGGGGGGTTTATGTATTCCGAAGGTAGCACCTTGGCCACTCTTAGTATCTGTTTACTCCCCATTTTTATTCATACTTATCAACACTCGTTAATAAAAAATAAATATAAGTTTATAAAATACTTAATGATATTTTATGGTTTCTGCGCATTGTTGGTGCTGATTGGAACGCAAGCTAGAACAGGGCTTATCTGCCTGGCGGCATTCGTAGTTCTCCTCCTTTTACAGACTAAATATAAATTTAGGACGATTCTGGCGATATGCATTATTCCTCTATTGCTTATACCTTTTGTTACAGACGATTGGGTAAAGCGAATGAACACAATAGATGAAGGTGCTACCTCAGAGAAATCTGCTCTTGGGCGCATCGTAGTATGGCGATGGACACTTGATTATGTTGCGGAACGGCCTTTTTTTGGGGGGGGGTTCTATGCCTATTTAGCCAATGCTGGGGTCTTACATCGCTATCAAAAAGGTGAAGAAAGCGAAATAAGTCAAAAAGGAGGGAAGGCTTTCCATAATGTCTTTTTTGAAGTACTAGGGGAAACCGGTTATGGCGGCCTAGTATTATTTCTCGGAATAATCCTACATACACTGATGCTCAATAGGGCAATGTCAATAAAAATAAAAAGAAACAAAGATCCTACCAAAGAGTGGATTGGCTCTATGTGCACAAGCGTTAATATGTCCCTAATGGTTTACTGTGTAGGGGGGATGTTTATAGGCGTGGCTTTCTATCCTTGGATCTATTATCTATATGGCTTAAGTGTTTCCTTTACTCACTTAGAGAGGCAGGAACTTTGAATTATTTAACATCAATTCGCGGTATTGCGGCGCTACTTGTTGTATTGTATCATATTAAGCCCTCTTTGCTTGCCAATGAATACACCTCTTCATTCTCTTGGCTATATGGCAAGGGTTATTTGGCAGTGGATTTCTTTTTTATACTTAGCGGCTTTATTATTGCTTATAAGTATCAAGCGTTATTCCAAAACAGCTTTAGTCTTAGCGACTACCGCAGCTTTATGGTTAAGCGTATTGCCCGAGTATTCCCGCTTCACGCATTTGTAATGCTCTGCTATTTATTTATACCACTAGCTTTTTTCATTACTCAAAGATCTATAGATTCAAGTGTATATCGTTTTGATACATTCTTTGTAAAGTTTTTTTTAGTTGATTTATGGCTACTTGGTAATGATTATTGGGATGCCTGGAATATACCGTCATGGACGATCAGTGGGGAATTGTTTGCGTATTTAATATTTCCATTATTAGCGGTGATTGTTTGTATTCACAAAAAACTTAAATATCTAATATTTATGGTAGCAGTTGTTAGCATCGCTACCTTATATGAAATATTTGATAGCCGTTCATTAGGTGGCAACATATCACATCTCGGCTTGTTTAGATGCTTGCTAGAGTTTCTCTGCGGCATCTGTATATATAATATTTTTATGAGCATACGAGACCGAGCTAAGCAGGAAATATGTCATGTCGTATTTTGGCTAGTCGCAGTTTTACTGGGCTTATTAATGTACTTTTTTACTGAAAATCATTTTTTTGTTCCACTGTTATTTTCTGCACTGCTATTAATGTTGCTTAACTTTAGATCATGGCTGCATAAGATCTTAGAAAATAAATACTTGGTAATACTTGGAGATATTTCATATTCAGTATATCTAAACCATATGCTTGTGTTAACTTTATACACAATGATTATTATAAATAATGGAGAACTCTTAGCGTTAGTTGATATTTTTTATTATATAACTATTACGTTGTTATTTTCCTTGGTTACGTACAAATATGTAGAAGTGCCATTGCGTAAGCAGATATGCGATAAAACACTTGGTAAACATCAAGCTAAAGAAAATAATTAAACAGATGAAAAATATAGCCATTGATGCTCGTTTCTTATTACGCCCACAGCGCGGCATGCCTATGTACGTGTACATGCTATGCAAAGGCCTACCGAATATAATGCCAGATATACACTTTCATTTGTTAATTAACAAAATGTTTGAGCACAATGACGTTGTTGAAAACTATAGTCATCGTCTAGAGGAAGTTGGAGCACCTCAAAATGTTACCATTATTAATGCTGATGCGGAAGATGAGATAAGCTGGGAAGCATTCGTACTTCCCAAGCTTCTTAATCAATATCATATCGATCTTCTTCATATGCCAGGGAACCGAGTATGCTTAACTACAAGAACGCCTCAAATCGTAACATTCCACGACGCAATGGAGTGGACTCGGCTTAAAATGTTTAAGGAATTTACATGGTGCAATGGAATTAAGCCAAATTTATACAGTTTGAAAATGAAGGTATATCGCTGGCTCACCTATTATTGTGGCAGCAAAATAGCATCTCATATTCTAACTATTTCTGATTATTCACGTAGCTCATTGGTAAACTGCTTTCCAGGCATTAAAAATAAAACTAGCTATGTGCACCACGGAGTTCCCGAAGGCTTTGTTCATTCAAAAGAACAAAAAATATTGGGAGAAAGACGTGGGATCTTAATGCTGGGAGGTGATAGTTACCAAAAAAATCCAGTAAATGCGATTAAGGCATGGGCTCAACTCCCTTTCTCCCTCCGCCAGGAATATCCATTAACCATTGCAGGTTTCACAGGAGATGAGTCATCCCCATTAATGAAAGTCATTAAGCAATTAGATATAGAACGAGAGGTAACCATTAAATCCTGGGTTGATAATGATGAGATGATACACTTATTTAATGATAGTGTGCTGTTTCTTTTTGTGTCTCGGGAAGAAGGCTTTGGTTTTCCACTGATTCAGGCTATGAGCAGCGGAACTCCAACTGTTTGCTCAACCGCAGATGTTTTGACTGAAATTGGGCAAGAATCAGTTCTGTCAGCCGATACAGAGTCAGTGGATGAAATTAGTGAGAAAATACATTTGCTTTTAACCAACCAAAAGCTTTGGCAAAAATTACATGATAGTGGGTTAAAGCGGGCAAATGACTTTAGTTGGGCCAAAACATATGAACACATTTCAGGCCTTTATAGACGATATATAAAGAAAGATTAAAAGCATGAATGTGAATCAATATAAATTCAGGTATATAAGCTATTTTGGCTCACTTAACACTTGGCAGTATAAACCAAATTAATTGAAATTTTTCCTGGGTAGATATATGGTTTGTCAAGGAAAACGCTCACTACTCGTAATTAGTACACTGTTAAATAAAGGTGTTGTTGCGGTCTCCAGTAGAGACAGAAAAAGGCACATTTTGAGGCGCTATTAATTGACTGGAAGATCAGGGACATGTAATGAAAATAAAAGTACCGTCATTTATAAAGTGGAGATACGATGTTTATTGTTCTGAATATGTGGATCTTTATGGTTCACTTGGCTTCTACTTAAAGCATAAAAAGAATAATATCGCCCATATTAAACAAGCGAATATCGCTTACGTTTACGCCAATAAGCGAAATGTTGGTGATTACATATCTTTCTGTGGAATACGGCAGCTAGTAGGAATGCCTGGTATGGAATTGCTTTGTTCCCCTGCGTGGAAAAATGAGTTTAGGAAGCATATTAATCAGATTAAAGCTATCAACCCACGGTGTTTATTAATCATCGGTGGAGGGGGGTTGCTGCAACCTGTTTTCAACGATTTTTGGAGTGAAGTGCTTGACTCAAAACTTCCCTATGTGATGTTTGGCATTGGTATTAATAGAATGCAGGGAAGACCGGAAATGGAACCTTCCTATATTAAGAAAATAGTAGAAAATGCCAGCTTTATTGGTGTACGCGATAACTACACTCAAAATTTACTAACTAAAATAACAGATGCTCCTATACATATTGGGATATGCCCCTCTGCTAACTTTGTGAATAATAATTTTTGGCAAGATCAACCTAATAGGAACAAGGTCTTATTACACATCTACCACCCTTCCGATTTGCGTTTAGCAGGTGCAGACCTAGATAAAATAAGTAATAGCCTTAAAACGGCCGCAGGAAGACTAGGGTATACGTATCAGGAAGACAGTAATATGTCAGCAAACCACATGAAGACGCTTGAGCGTGTGTCAAATGCCGGGCTTGTGGTGAGTAGCCGTCTTCATGGTTGTATTATGTCATTTTCTATGGGGCTTCCATTTGTTCCGTTGCTCTGTGATGAGAAAATATCCTCATTCAATGAGTCTTACACGGGGGTTGAGGGCTATGTGCCTAGCCTTTTTTATGATCCCGATATTGCTTTCAATATAGTTAGTAAATGCCTTTTGAATTTTGACAAACAAAAGGCCGTGCTAAATGAGAGTATGCTCAGAAATCGCAGCCTTGCAGAAAAAATAAAATCACTGGTTGCACATAAACAACCGTAGAGAGTATAAATTGTCCCTTGGCGTAAATATACTTAAAAGCTCATTCAGTATACTTGTTTCGACAGGCTTGTCGTTCGTAGTGTCTTTCTGTAGTTTTTGTAATTGTAGGATATCTGTTGTTATCGGCTAGACAGGAGACAATAGAGTTGAAAGAATTGGTTGGGCACTTATATAAGCAGAGAATTAAACGCGGTAAAACAGATGATGTCCAGCATGAAAAATAGTTAGAAAGGGATGGTGATGACGATCAAGTTAAAGATGATGATTTTTAAGCAAAAACTAATTGAGTCGATAAAATATGATTTTAATTGGTGTAAGTTTCCATTGGTATTATTCGCATATATATTAATTTACGCGCACATACTTTTTGGCTATAAGCTAAAAGCATTTAGTATTTCATCCATGATATATAGAACGGGGTGGTGTGGGAGCTACGGTCTTGGTTTGCATTTTGCGCGTTATTATTTTTGCAACAAGGAGCGAGGTAATACGTTAACCGTCGCTGCCATTGACGCAATTCAGCCCTTATCTAATACGGCCCAGTTTTTTGATCACCCAGAGAATATGCTCGACGGCATAGTAACAGTGTTGAAGTCCTCCAACGAGAATGAAAAAGGGGTCCTGGTTCTCAATTACAGTTACTATTTTTTGATGTTCCAAAAATATTTTGATATCGAACGAGTGTTAGAAAATTATATTGTTGTTTTGGAACCGAGTTGGGCAGGGTTTTGTGAGGCTAGCATTCTGTCTTACGCAAATTCCCCCTGTGATGTGTACTTGATGTGCTATGAAAATAGGGATTTACGTTTTATAAAGAGCCTGGATACAAAAATAAAACCTATCGAAATAGGACCAAGCTGGTTTGTTAATCATAATAACTTTCAGCCGAGTAATGCGGAAAGAGATATTGATATTATCATGGTAGCCGCGTGGGCCGGGTTTAAGCGTCATGGTGCGTTTTTTAAGGCTATATCAAAACTGAAAGACAAGGGTGTGACTCCGAAGATAACCCTAGTTGGTTACCAAGTCGATATAGAAAAGGATACTATTTTGCAGTTAGCAGAACACTACGGAGTTGCAGGGTGGCTGACAGTTTACGAATCGATTACTCATCAAGAGGTTTCTGCTTTGCTAAATAGAAGCAAAGTCAATGTGCTGTGGTCAAAATTTGAAGGAAATAATCGCGCGATTATCGAAGGAATGTTTTGTAATGCCGTAGTAATTATGCGTGAGGGGCATAATTACGGTGAACATTATGATTTTATAAACGACAAGACCGGTATGTATGCGAATGAAAGCAATTTGGCTGATTGTATATTAAGAGTTCTAGAATCATACGAAAATTATTCACCCAGGAACTACGTACTAAATAATAGGAGCTGTGTTGCTGCGACAGATATAATGAATCAGATTATTTCAAAAGATGAAACCTCAGCCGGTAGAAGCTGGAGCAGTGATTTGGTTGTCAAGGTGAATGAGTTGCATAACATGGATTATTTTGATTTGTCAGTGCGTGATGGGTTCAAAAAAGACTATGTAAATTTACTGAGTACATTAAAGAAGAGTGCAAACAAGAATGACTGAACTAGATAGCCGATCTCTGCCGGTATTATTAAAAAAACTGGATGAAAAAATATATTTCTACCCGAATCCCGGTAATGCAGGTGACTCACTTATTGCTTGTGCGACATTCCAATTTTTTGAAAAACATAATGTTAATTATGAGATCGTAGCTGACGGAAACTTTGATGGAACTGGAAAAACAGTTGTGTATGGCGGTGGGGGAAATTTTGGCGGAGAAGAAAGTCGTGCCGGGCGTTTTGTAAGAAAATATAAGGACTCAGTAAAAAACCTTGTTTTTATGCCTCATACTATTTTTGGCGCTGAAGAGCTGCTGGCATCTTTGAAGGAAAACACCTATTTAGTGTGCAGGGAAAGAGTTTCATATGAGTTTGTCTCTAAGCATGCAAGCACGGCTAATGTATTTCTGCATGATGATATTGTTTTTCAGGCGGATGTAAATGCATTATTAAGGGAAAAGCCGAGTGTTAATTTTATCCCGTATTTGCTTAGAGAGTCTAAAAGCAAGTTGAAGGCTGGTAGCAATTATGATTTTGGGCTAAGTTTGAATGGTTTTCTGACTTACAATTTCCACAGGGCCAAAAAAAAACTAGGGCTGACCTCCAAGGGGAAAGTGTTGCAAGCATTTAGAGTCGACGTGGAGCGCACATCCGATGTGGTTCCTCCTGGCAATGTCGATTTATCTGCGGTTTTGGAACTAAGTTCTTGCCAGAAGAGTCTCGCAGAACTTTCTTGTTATAGCTTTCTTTCGGAAATTAATGCATTTGAAGAGGTTTATACGGATCGCCTCCATATTGGAATTGCTGCTGCTTTGCTGGGCAAAAGGGTTAAATTGTACGCGAATAACTATTATAAAATTCGAGCGATTTATGAATACTCTATTAAGGATAAATTCCCCAATGTAGAATGGTGTGTTAGGGAACCTCTGATTAAGTCCTCCCCAAATATGCGATAATTCAGGCATAGCAAAAAACAATGGATAGCCGCATGGATCAACAAAGTTTTTCAGATGCCGAGTACAGTAGCAAACGTAAACAGACTCGACGGGAGAAATTTCTGGCCGAGATGGAACGGGTTGTACCTTGGGCTTGTTTAGAACAACTGATTGAGCCCCATTATCCCAAGACGGGCAACGGTAGACCGCCTTATCGACTAGCAACCATGCTACGAATCTATTGCTTGCAGCAATGGTACAGTCTTAGTGATCCCGCTGCAGAAGACGCCCTTTATGAGATCACCTCCATGCGCCGCTTTGTACAACTATCACTCAGCCAGGGAAACATCCCGGATGAAAGTACCATCCTCCAGTTCCGCCATTTGCTAGAGAAGCACAGCCTGACAGAGGCCCTGTTTACTGAGGTCAACACTCATTTACAAGAGAAAGGTCTGTTACTCAGGCAAGGCACATTGGTTGATGCCACCATTATTGATGCCCCCAGCTCAACGAAGAACAAGCAGAAAAAGCGTGACCCCGAGATGCATCAGACAAGGAAAGGCAATCAGTGGTACTTTGGTATGAAGGCTCATATTGGTGTTGACCTCAATAGTGGCTTGGTTCACAGCCTGACCGGTACAGCCGCCAACATCAGTGATATCAGCGAAACTCATAACCTGCTGCATGGTGAAGAAGAGATGGTCTTTGCTGATGCCGGTTACACGGGCATAGAGAACCGCGACGAGATAAAAACGTGCAAAGCAACGTGGCATGTTGCTATGAAGCGAGGCAAACGAAAGAAGCTCAAGGAAGCGGGCGGTGAACTTGGCAAAGCCAATGAAGCTGTTGAGAAATCAAAAGCGCGTATCCGGGCCTTTGTTGAACATCCCTTTCGCGTTATAAAGCGGCAGTTTGGCTATCAAAAGACGCGTTATCGTGGGCTGTCAAAAAACACGGCACAACTGCATATGTTGTTTGCATTAGGAAATCTTTATATGGCGAGGCGAGAATTGATGACCACGTAGGATCAGTGCGCCTGGAGTTCGGCTCCAGGGCAATAAAGTGGCGCAAAAGGCGTCAAATCGAGCAAAAAAAGGCCTTTTTTCGATGTAATGGCGGTTTTTTTGATTTGGCAGCAAATGATCAGGAAAGGTGGGGCTTGTTCAGAGCTTCCTTAGGTAAAGTTTAGTTTGCGCGATATAAATGTTGTTTGTTTGAAGATGCTTTAAGTGTTACAACTTACTATTTTGGATGTGTCATAACTACAAGTTAGCATAGATTAGTTTTATGAGTATGCCTATAAAAGAAAATAAGAACTTAGCGTTGGTTAGTGTCATTATTCCAGTATTTAATGCTGAGAAATATATAGAGGAGACTATCAATAGCGTTATTGCTCAGACTTACCCTCATATTGAATTGATCGTAGTCAATGATGGTTCCACAGATGGCTCAAAGGCTCTGTTGGAAGCATATGGCGACAAGCTGAGTTTGTATTCCATTAAAAATCAGGGGGTCTCTTTTGCTAGAAATCTTGCTATTAAACATGCTCAGGGCGAGTGGATTGCATTCATTGATGCAGATGATATTTGGTCGCCGGATAAGCTAAGTGAGCAGCTGAAGTCACTTGGCGGTTGTGAATGGTCCCATACGGATTCTTATTACATTGGCGACGGTCAGTCAGGATTAACTAAAAGGAGTGATTTGTCCTGCCAAGTGGGCGGTATGGTTTTTGACGATCTGGTTGTTGAAAATTTTATTACCACATCAACAGTCCTTATAAAACAGAGTCTATTTTTGTCACAAGGAGGGTTTGATGAAGATATGGAAGCGTTGGAGGATTGGAAATTGTGGTTAACGCTTTCTAAAGATCACAAACTTTCTTTCTGTAGTAGGCCTCTCGCACAATATAGGGTTTATGATGGATCTACATCGAGAAAAGCCAGGAAAATGCTTCCCATTCATGAGGGGCTTATCAATCAAGTATTTGAAGGCGAGGTATCTCAGCGTATGCGTTTACTTCGTATCAAATCGCTCGAAAGCTCTTATATGATTTGTTCTTATATAGCAGAAGACTCCAAGGATTACTCTTTCTCTTTAGTGGCATCGCTTAAGGCATGGCGAATTGAGCCAATGAATATTTCTGGAATTAGAAGAGTGGCAGTTTGCTTGCTAAATTATCTTGGTTTAGTGCGTCGCTAGTTTAGTAATTGAAGTGAGACTGTAGCTAAACTTGTATGGTTAGGATCGGAACTAACGGAAATGGAATACAGAAGAGAAATTGATGGGCTAAGAGCAGTAGCGGTAATCCCTGTAATATTGTTCCATGCTGGGTTTCCTATATTCAGTGGGGGATTTGTAGGAGTTGACGTTTTCTTCGTTATTAGTGGCTATCTGATAACAACTATCATTTTGTCAGAAAAGGAACAGGGAACCTTCAGTCTAGTAAACTTTTACGAAAGAAGAGCGAGAAGAATCATGCCTGCTCTCTTTTTCGTTATGTTCGCATCGACTTTGGCTGCTTGGGTTTGGTTATATCCATCTCATATGATGGGTTTTTCACAAAGCCTAATCGCCGTTCCACTTTTCTCGTCCAATATTCTTTTTTGGCAAGAGACAGGTTATTGGGGAGTTGAAAATGAACTAAATCCATTGCTCCATACCTGGAGCCTAGCGGTTGAAGAACAATACTATGTTCTGTTTCCGCTATTTCTTATGTTGATGTGGAGATTCAAAAAACGCTATATATTCTCATCGTTTGTATTAATTGCTTTTGGCAGCCTATTACTTTCCCAGTACTTGGTTAATGTAAAACCTACAGCAAATTTTTTCTTATTACCCACAAGGGGATGGGAGCTTGCTATTGGTGCAGGTATTGCGTTTTACTCTTTGTACAGAACGAAAGAAATGTCAGCCCTTCTATCCCATAAATTCGTTGATGAGATGATGGGTGTATTGGGGATAGTGTTGATCGCTATTGCTGTTTTTCAGTTTGATGAAAGCACACCTTTTCCCAGTGTATACGCCCTGATTCCTACATTAGGTACAGCACTAATAATCATCTTTTCAAATAACAAGACAATTATTGGTAAGGTTCTTGGATCAAAACCCTTAGTTGCGATTGGTTTAATCAGCTACAGTGCCTATCTATGGCATCAGCCATTATTTGTATTTGTACGACATCAAAGCTTGATAGCACCAAGCTCATTCATACTTGGTATTTTGTCACTCGTTTCACTCATATTGGCTTATATCAGTTGGAAATATATTGAAGCACCATTTAGAAAAAAAGGGTTTTTTCCCCGTAATCAGATTTTTATATACACACTCTTGTGTTCACTTTTTTTCATAGTTATTGGTGTTATTGGAATTGAAACAAATGGTCTTTCTTTTAGGTTCTCTGAAAAAGAATTGAGGATCTTGGATTCAAAGAATGATCGTTATGTGCTTAAAGATAAAATAGAGGCCGAATTGGAGAATGGAGAAAGTTTATCAGTTTATGAATTTGGTGATATGTCAACAGCTGAATCAGTTTTTGCTGTTTGGGGTGACTCACATGGCAATGCAATGTTACCAGCAATAATTGATTCAGCAAAAAAGAATGGATTAAAAGGCGTTTACTTGGGACGTGTTGGATGTTTACCACTATTAGGTGCATACCAAGTCATCTCAGAATACAGAACGTGTAACAAACATAATGATAAGATAATTCAATATTTTGAATCCAATGAAGACATAAATAAAGTTTTCTTGGTTTCAAGGTGGTCAATTTATGCTATGGGAGAACGTTTTAAGAACGAATTCGGACATGTCGTATACATAAACGATTCATATTCCAAAGAAAACTCGCTACAGGAAAATAAAAAAGTATATGAACGATCATTTCAGCGAACCATTGAAAAGCTTAACAAACTGAAAAAACAAATTGTGATCGTAAAACAGGTGCCTGAAACTGAGTACAATATCCCTGAAGCTTATGCGAAAGTTCAGCGGTTTGATTATGATGTCAACCTTGCTCCATTGAAAAGTGATTATCATTCTAGGCAGGAATTTGTTGAAGGGGTCTTTCAAAAATATAATGAAATTTACCCATTATCCTTTATAGATCCAGCTACTTATCTCTGCGAAAACGATAGATGCATGATTGCTGATGATGAGGACATTCCTATCTATCGTGATACAAACCATCTCACAAGATCGTTTGCCCTAAATCTCTCCCACATGTTTGATTCCGAATTAAAATGACAGGCGGATTCAGAAAGTAAGTGCGACAAGTCAAAAAAGGTGGCCTTATATAGAGGTTAGCTGGGAAACTAATTGTTTCCTCTCCGACCAAAGAGAGAAAATATACTGGTTTTAACGAAGGAAATAGGCATGAATGTTACATTTAGTGGTTTCTACGGTATGAACAATACTGGGGACGATTGCTTTTGCAAAATCGCAGAATGGGGGGCAGCAAAATATTGGAATGTAGACACTAGTTATTTTTTATCCAAAAAAATTCCAGAGCTATCTAAAAATAGCAAGTCAGTGTTAAAGAAAGTACCTCATCGCCTCAATTTTATAAATGAACTTCTCTTAGATAGACACTTTACTAAAAACAATCATCTCATTTATTCAGGAGGCTCCATATTTCATGGTAAGGAATGGTGGGAGATGGAATATGCTAGAAAGAACTTTCATAAATTCAACTTAAAAATAGGAGCAATAGGTGTTTCTGTTGGACCGTTTGCCTCTGTGAATGACGAAAAAAAAGTTATTGCGTTTATGAAAAATATGTCTTTTATCTGCGTGCGAGACCAAAAATCATATGATCTTGTACAAAGTTATAATCTCGACTTACCTTGCATCAATGGATTTGACCTTGCTGGTCTATTACCTCGCGTGAGCAACAATAGCGAGAAGAAGGAAAAGCCTACAACTAGTGTTGTAATTGGATTAGCGCTCTGCTTGTTTGGTGGAAAATCTGGCCAAACACATCATCAAAATCGTAGTCGACTTGGGCTTTTGGCTTCAGCTATTAATAAATTGAATGATATTTGGAATAATGAGTTAACATTGAAACTTTTTGTATTTAACGGACATAAAACTTTCGGTGACTCAGAAGCAACTCGCATATTCGCAAACTTTCTTGAACCGTCAGTTAAATTTGAGATATATGATTACAATAATAACCCGCTGAGTATGTGGTATCAGATATGTGCTTGCGATGCTGTACTCAGTTTTAGACTTCATGGGGCCATTTATTCATTCATGGCTAACGTTCCCTTCCTATTGGCAGAGGTTCACGAGAAGTCCAGCAACTTTCTTGACGATATCAACTGGTTGCAGAAGTTTCGGGTGGGAGACTTTGAGTTATCGTCTGAAAGTCTAGCCAATACGATTGAACAATTAGTAGAAAAACATGACTTCAGCGATGATGTAGAAAAATGTATAGTGAAAGCTGAGAAAAATTTTACCGAAGCAACCTTTAAATAGATAATTTTTTTATACCGCATAGCAATTAATTTAATAAAGAAAATCTAATGATTAACAAGTCGACTCAACCGGTAGGCCCCAGGCTATATAAAGTGGGAGAAGTAACGATTTGAGCTTAGCAAAAAAAGTTGCCAACAGTGCTTCATTAATACTTTTCGTTCGAATTTTTCATAGAAGCATAGGCGTAGTTAGTCTACTTATTTTAGCCCGGCTATTGACACCACAGGATTTTGGTGTGGTTGCTATTGCGACGATGTTAGTCTTTCTATTTGATACGTTGTCAGAGGGTGGCACACAGCAGTACATCATTCAAAAAAAATCATTAGATGAAAAGGATCTGATTACTGCCTGGACAATATCGATTTTATCAAAACTAGTACTATTCATCGCGTTGCTGTTAGCTGCACCAGCCCTCGCCAATTTTGTAAATGCACCTGAAACAGAACTTGCTATTCGTGTAATGGCTCTTGTTTTACCCATTTCAGCGTTTGCCAGTCCTAAACTTTTCCTGCATCGAAGAGACCTGGAATACGGGTTGATTACGAAAATTTTACTTATAGAACGCGTATTCAGTTTTGTGGTTACTATGGCATTAGCGTTTTATTTGCAGAGTTATTGGGCAATGATTTTTGGAGTGCTTGCATCATACCTCTGTAAAACGTTACTTTCGCACTTTTACGCGCCTTATCCATTAAAATTCTCCCTAAGTAGACTACAAGCTCAGATGAGCTTTTCACTGTGGATGCTACTCCGCTCTCTATTTGGTTATGTGCGTGCCGAGTTTGACATTATTTTTGTGAGTAAATTGTACGGTGCTGATCAACTCGGTGGCTTCAGTCTAATGAGAAATCTTTCATATTTGCCCAGTAGAGAAATAATAGCACCTTTCTCAAACGTATTCTTAGCAAGCTTCTCTGAAATTAAAAGGCGCGGAGATCCAATTGGTGATCATATTGTTATAGTTCTTACTATTCTTTTGTTCGCAATTACTCCATTTATAGGTTATCTCCATGTGTACAGTCAGGATTTAGTTGCGATTTTCCTCGGTGAAAAATGGCTCCCATTTTCTCACTTACTGCCCTTACTATCTCTATTTACAATAACCTTTACGGTTTCTACGTTTGTGCAGCAAGGTCTAATTGCTAACGGCGACATTAAATTACTGTCAATTTATGAAATGGTAACAATATGTGCTCTGCTTACTTTGTTTGTGGTGTTTTTCTCGGGAAGCGTAGAAGAATTTATCGGTTACAGATTTTCATTTGCTCTCATTACATTAGGGCTCTTACTAATTTTCTGTTTTGCGCGCTTCAAATTACCTATCGCAAGTTTACTTTTTATCAGTCTTCTGTTGTCACTGGCTTGCTATCTGGCTGTCTATTTATCAGAAATGAAAGCAGGGGAAGGTTTAATTCATCTTATAGTTGGTACTATCATCTATTTCTCTAGTTATATCGGCGCCTCCATTCTGCTTCTTTTAATTTTCCATAAACATAGAATTTTAGAAGAGGTGATTTTGTTGGCTGCCAGCTTCATTCGTTCCGGAATTAGTAAATTGAAAGGCTTGGATTCAACTCGCTAGTGCGTAAGCGCTCAATAAACCCCATCTAGATAACGCTGTCCCTAACCACTTAAGCTATTGCCCTCACCCACAAGAGGAGCAATCAATGACCAATAAAGCAAAAGCCACCTATTGGCAGAAGCACATCT
>Ga0256834_1001550_pt1 | contig 15320 bp, 16 predicted proteins | sample 4281140metaG_FD_190536 | JGI IMG/M metagenome (GOLD analysis project Ga0256834, IMG submission 190536) | Hydrothermal vent microbial communities from East Pacific Rise, Pacific Ocean - 4281-140 | ecosystem: Environmental > Aquatic > Marine > Hydrothermal vents | place: Pacific Ocean: East...
ACCGCCAAAATAACTTTCATCAACTTCGATCTCACCATCGAAAACTTCATGCGCCTCTTGTTCCAAATGATAGGCTATGATTTCACGCAAACGATGAAAATAATATGCGCCAGTACTCTTGTTTACCCCAATTAAACTGGACACACATCTGGCGGTAGTGCCAGATACAAAATATTCAGCCAATCTAGTTTGTTTATGTAGACTTAATTTGCTCTTTCTCATACTATCCCTAATAACATATTTTATGCGTTAACTAGGACAGCCCCATATTATTTGACAATTGGAATAAGAAATGAGTCAAGAATTGATTTTAGGAGAAGGCAATGGATAAAACAAACCTAGCTGATATATATTTTATTCGTCACGGTGAAACCGATTGGAACAAACAAGGGCGCTATCAGGGGCAATCAGATATTGCGCTTAATCAAACAGGCATAGAGCAAGGCAAAACAAATGGTGTGATTTTACAAGAAATATTTCGTCAAAAAAACTTGCAGCCGAGTGATTTTAATTGGTTTAGTTCTCCGCTTTCGCGAACAAAAGAAACTGCAAAAATTATCCGTGCACAACTTGCACAGCCGTTGCCACAAGTGAACATAGATGAGCGTTTGATAGAATTATCCTTTGGCGTTTGTGAAGGCTTTAGACATGACGAGCTTGATGATGAACTTGCTGCAGTGCTTCCCAAAAGAGGTGAGCGGGGCAGTGAATTTTGGAGTTTGAAGGTTAGTGGCAGTGAAACTTATGTAGAGGCAAGCAAGCGCATAAATAGTTTTTTAAGTGAAATTAACAAGCCAACAATTATTATATCGCACGGTGGTATTGCACGAGTGTTTCGCCACATAATAGCAAATACCCCACAAATAGAAGTCGTAAATTGGGTAGCTCCGCAAAACGCAATTTTTCATTTTTCAGGCTCAAGCATGAAAATTTATAAATAAAGTAAAAGCCCAAAACTATTGTTTTGGGCTTTTTTCTAGAAAATATTCTTTGCAAATAAATTGCCTAAATTATCGCACCACGTACCTTTGCAGATACCCATTCGGAAATTATCACCGTTAGCAATATCACCAATAGGATCATCGAAACTTGGGTCCAGGCGAGAGTGTTGATTGAGCCGCTTAACTGCAATCCAATGCCCCCTGCCCCAACAAGGCCAAGAATGGTTGAACCACGCACATTGATGTCCCAACGAAAAACCCCAACGCCAACAAAAGTTGGCAATACTTGCGGCACAATGGCATAAATTATCTGCTGGATACGGCTAGCTCCAGTGGCCTCAATCGCCTCAACCTGAACTGGGTTGATTTCTTCAATCGCTTCATAAAGCAATTTGGAAAAGCCCCCTATTGATCGCAAACCAATTGCAATAGTGCCTGCCAGAACTCCTGGCCCTAAAATGAACACTAATATCAGCGCCCAAATGAGCGAATTGACTGAGCGTGACGTCACTGTAATAAATAGCGCAAATGCCCGTACCAGCGGATGAGGTGTGGTGTTTCTTGCCGCCATAAATGCCACAGGAATAGAAATCACCATGGCAATTAATGTGCCAAGCGTAGCAATATTGATAGTCTCCCACACAGGTATCCACAATACATCCATATAGCTCCAGTCTGGTGGCATCATACGAGAGCCAATATCTGCAGCTTCTTTGGGCGCACTTTGAACAAAAAACCAGTTAGTTTTGTCAGAAATAAGTTTCCAAGCAAATGCAGCGACTGCTAAACCCACCATCCACCAGAATAATCTGGTAAGGGATTGTTTGAGGGTACGACGTTTCCATAGCGGACCGTCTTTGGTTTTTATTAATGGCATTATTGCACCCACTTTCTTAGGTAACCAGAGGTATATTCAAGCACCATGACAATAGCAATTATAATAATCAAAATGGCCGCAGTTGTATCAAATTCATACCGACTAAATGAGGTGTTAAGGGTAGCACCAATACCACCCCCACCAACAATACCAATCACCGCACTTTCACGAAAATTAATATCCAAACGATACATTGAAAGACCAATCATTCGCGGCATAACTTGGGGTTGGATTGCATAATTAATCCATTGAAACCAGCTTGACCCAGTAACCTTAACCGCTTCGGCTTGCGAGGCGTTCATTACTTCAATATCTTCTGCCAGCAGTTTGGCAAAAAATCCTATAGTGCCGATTGATAGGGCAACAAACCCAGCAAAGGGGCCAAAGCCAAACAGCTTAACCGCAAATATCGCCATAATAATTTCAGGAAATGAACGAGAAGATGCAATAATTCCACGACAAAGAAAATAAACCCAACTTGGTGCTATATTGCGCGCCGCACCAAGACCAATGGGAATCGAGAGTATTATTCCGAAAATAGTCGCACTAATTGCCATCCAAATACTTTCCATGATGCCGTCCCACACAACACCACGATTGTCAGCAAAATTTGGAGGGAAAAATGCTTCAATAAATCGTTGTCCACGTGGAAGGCCTTCCCAGGCTCTCTGCCAATCTATATCCATCGTACCTAGAGCGACAGCAAGATAGACAGCAAAACCAACCATCAACAACCAGCGCAGCCATGCTCTTTTGATAAAGGGCGGGCGCTTCCAGTTATCGCTATAGGAGGAAGTCGGCGAATTGGTATCACTCATGATACGGCCTCGTCTTTGTCTTTGTCCTTGTCTTTGTCCTTGTCTTCGTCTTCATCGACTTCATCGATGGTGGCTTCCCAGTCTTCTTCGCCGTAAATTTCTGTCAACACATCAGGCGTGAGGCCATCGGGCGGACCATCATAAACAATGAGACCTTCTTTGAGACCAACGATACGCTGTGAGAACATTTGCGCCAGCAACACATCGTGAATGTTAATGATTGCCGCCAGACCTCGCTCTGCACACAATTCATTAATAAGCCGCATGATCTGACGTGAAGTTTTCGGATCAAGGCTTGCGGTAGGTTCATCGACTAGCAACAATTCTGGGTCTTGAATAAGCGCTCGACATATGCCAACTCTTTGGCGCTGTCCGCCAGATAGTTCATCTGCACGTTTATCAGCCATATGCATCATGCCGACACGATCAAGCAAACGATAAGCCTCGCGAACATCCTTTTTTGGAAACTTGCGTAAAAACGCCTGCCAAAAACCGACATAACCCAATCGACCAGAAAGCACATTTTCCATTACCGTCAAACGTTCGACCAAAGCATATTCCTGAAAAATCATACCCATGCGACGGCGTGCTTTTCTAAGCCCCCCAGATGACAGACTGGTCAATTCCAGATCACCTAGATAGACCTTTCCACGGGTTGGTTCTACCAAGCGATTGACGCACCTAATCAGGGTTGATTTCCCTGCACCCGATGGGCCAATTAACGCAATTACCTGTCCATCAGGTATTTCCAAATCAACGCCTTTCAGCGCATCATCTCCAGTTTTGTACCTTTTGCCCAATCCCTCAAGACGCAGCATAAATCCTCCAGTCAAATTTTTTAGAAATTTAATTTTTATGTTATTTATATTGGTTGCGAAAAACAGCCGGCTCACGAATTTATATGGTGAACCGGCTACGTATTTCCTGTCAGCGTATTATTTGCAGTCGTAGCTGACTTCGTTGGCTGTATCGATCTGGCGAATAACCGCCCAATCGAATTTATGGGTGATGCCTATAAAGCGATCAGCTTTTTTGAATTCTGTCTTAAAATTCTCATCCCACTCATAAGTCCAAAATGCAGTCTTGATCTTGGCTGTTAGCGCTGGATCAAGATTATAAGCAACTCCATACCCTGTGCTAGGGAAAGTTTGAGACTTGTAGATTGTCCGAATTTTACCCTCTTCAATAACACCACCGCGGCGTATCATACGATCAAGAACTGAGTTGGCAATCGCCGCCACTTCATAATCACCATTATAAACACCTAGAATTGAGTTGTCGTGCTTACCTGAAAATACAGTTTCGTAATCTACATCAGCTACCAGACCAAATTCACCTTTTAAAAGCGCTGAAGGCGCTTTGAAGCCAGAATTAGATGTTGGAGATGTAAAGGCCAGAGTTTTGCCCTTGATATCTGCAGGTGATTGCATATCAGAATCGATTGGAACAATGATTTCCATTTCATAGCCGAAAGAGCCATCGTTCTTCGCCATCATGCCAAAAGGTACAAATCCGGCACAGCTAACAGCGATTGGGTTTGAGCCTGTGTTAAAACCTGCAACGTGCAGACGACCTGAGCGCATAGCTTCAAGTTGGGCTGCATTGGAATCAACTGGAAAGAAAACCACTTTTTTGCCAGTAACTTCTGCCATGTGATCTACAAAGCCTTCCCAGATACTGGCATAAACTGCTGGATCTTCAACTGGCGTATAGGTAAAAATGATGGTGCTTGGATTGACCCAGTCTGCAGGATCAAGCGGCAGATCGGCTGTTTGATCGAAGTTACGATCACAATAGGCTTCGTCAAGCGTACCACGAGGACAATCCTCTGCCTGTGCCAAAGCGGGTGCAGCAACAATCGCACCACCAAACAACATTGCCGTAATAGCGCTAGTTGTTACAAGTAGTCTCTTTAATGATTTCATATTTTCCTCCCAGAAATTTTTCATTTAGCAAATTAAGGTCAAGTCAGACCAATCTTTACTACGCTATACTAGTGTAAAGCGTTTGACTACAAAAATTTTGTTTTGTGATATTAGTCGTGGAAAACTGTTAAATCATTGAGGTTTGAGATAGGTCAGCTCTACGACTGACATATCCAATGCTTAACTTATTACGAAGCACTGCACGTCGGATTTTAGCTACAGTTTGGTTCACCGCACATAAAATGCGAATTATAACATAAATAGGTGGGTCAGTTTTACATACCAATTCACATTTTACGCACCTCGCAAATATCACGTGATATTTGCTCTGCCTCACCAACTCTTTAATTCGTTTACCTTGTTGGGTGAAGATATAAAAAACGCCTTAAATAAGTTAGAATAGTTTAAATTTAGGGGCTGTCCTAGCTAACGCATAAAATAGGTAAAAATGCAACCTAGAATTTGAGTTCTCTCTTTTTCTACCCCCCCACCCCAGCCCTCCTCACAAGGGGGAGGGAGAATAAAAGAATGCTTCAGGAAAGAAAATAACTCATAGCTTAAATATGAAATAGAGCTCGTGTTTCTTTAAGAAGGTGCGCCTAAAGCGATAAAGGAAAATCTATTTCCTCCCCCTTTTGGGGAGGGATTGATGGTGAGGGGGTTAAATCGTAAAACGTAGATTGTGTGTGCGTTAATTTTTTTCCTTATCAACCAAAGCCTCCTCCTGTCAGGCATCAGAGATTTACTTCAAAACCAGATAAAAATATTTTACTTTACTTGCAAATCATTCGCACCTAAGCAAGATGACTAAGTTGTTATTTTTAGTTTTGGATATATCATGGAATCTCTCTCTCCTATCGCTCTTGGTTTTGTTGGCTCTCTTCTTGCAGGGTTGATGACTGCAGTTGGTGCTATTCCTGTGCTTTTGGGCAAAACTCCCTCACAGGGCTTTCGAGATTTAACGCTTGGTTTTGCCGCTGGCGTTATGCTGGCTGCGTCGTTTTTTTCGCTTATCATTCCAGCTCTTGATGCTGCTGGAATTCGTTATGAGAGTGATTTAATCCCTCCCACCATTGTGGTTATCTCAATTTTGCTTGGCATGGGAGCAATAGCATTTTTAAATATGACATTGCCTCACGAGCATTTTGTGAGCGGACATGAGGGGCCTCATTCAGATTCTTTACGCCGAATTTGGCTATTTATCATCGCAATTACAATTCACAATTTCCCTGAAGGCCTAGCGGTTGGTGTAGGCTTTGGTGCAGGTGGCATCGAGGGCGGATTGCCCTTAGCAATCGGCATCGGTCTGCAAAATGCCCCTGAGGGTTTAGCCGTTGCTATTGCGCTTGTCGGGGTAGGGTATAGTAAATGGCGAGCATGGGGCATTGCTGCATTAACTGGATTAGTCGAGCCTATTGGCGGCGTAATTGGCGCAAGTGTTATAAGCATTGCACAACCGCTTTTGCCTTGGGGTTTAGCCTTTGCTGCTGGCGCAATGCTTTATGTTATTTTTCATGAAATCATTCCTGAGACCCACCGCAACGGACACCAAAACAAAGCAACCACAGGCTTGGCAATTGGCTTAGTTATCATGCTGTTTTTAGATGTATATTTGGGCTAAATTAAAGCAACCTATCTAGCATTGCTAGCATATCTTTTTCCATATCAGCTAAGCCTTGCACTGCTAAATGCTCCTCCCCAACTAAAGCGGCATAAAACAGCCTTGCACTTAGTTTGCTTTTATCTACATCATGCCCAAATTGCAAAAACAACTCTGTTAGAAATTGTAATCTCGCAGCTTCTACCTTTGCAAAGATCTTTGCGACCTTTTTATCATGCCTTGCCCAATTACGAATTGCCCCTTCGCTTTTTAATCCGCCATATTGTTGAGTAGCGGCGCCCCCATAGAGCCTTATTATAGCGCCCAAACGCTCTTCTGCACTCGCTTCATCGCCAGCCAACCGTGCAATTACATTAGAAGTAGCAACCATAGCCCAATGCTCAAGCATAGCATCTTTTAATGCCGCTACATCTTTGAAATGCCAATAAAATGAACCCTTGCTCACCTTCATCTCACGAGCAATCGCCTCAATACGAATTCCTTGCTCGCCTCCCTTAGTAAGCGCACGAAACCCACCCTTTATCCAATCTTCTTTTTTAAGTGTATTTTTCTTTTTCATACAAACACCATACGCCAGCGTATTGACTCTTGCAAGTCCTTATGCAACATACGTTAGCGTATGGTCACTAATGAACGGCAAGAATAAAGAATACAAAGACATCGAGCAACCTGCGCAATGTTAACATGGAAAAAGAATAACGGCGGGGGTGCCGGGGACGGGAGCAAAGCGACCAACGGCGGCAAGCATAAAGAGAGAGAAATTCTAAAATGAACATTCTAATTTTAATAGCAGCAATAATATCTTTTTTAACTATCGGATTACACCTCTTTGGCGGTGGGCCTGAAATTATGGGTCCGATAAATGATAGCGAATTATCGGCCTATCTAAAAGCCATTACTTTTGTTATTTGGCACGCTGTGACAGTTATTTTAATAATTAACTCTCTTGCCCTTTTCCATGCCGGCTTTAAGGATAAATATCGCAAGCCAATTATTATTATCACCTCAGCGCAATATTTATTATGGGCGGGCTTGTTTGTCTTTTATGGAATTACTAGGCTAAATGATTTATGGCCAATGCCACAATGGATTATTTTCACCATTGTCCCTATGCTTGCGATTATTGGATTTTTAAGAAGCCAAAAGCAAGCCGCTAAAAAGGAAGTCCAATGAAATTTATTGCTATTTCAATATTCACTACTCTAACAGCCACCGCTTTATTACACGTCGCATGGGGGTTTGGACTTCTTTGGCCCGGTGTGGATCAACAATCGCTAGTAAACACAGTAATCGGTAGCCCAGAGATTTCTCAAATTCCCAGATTGCCTTTAACACTAGCAGTTGCGCTCGGCATATTTGCCGCTGGGGTCTGCGCCCTTTGGGGAGCAAACATAATAAAATTACCCCTTCCCAACTGGATGCAAAAAATCAGCATCCTCGTGCTCACATTAATCTTTGGTATTAGAGGGATTATGACTTATATTCCCAACAGCCCTTTAAGTACTAGCGTTGAGCCATTCCTCACTCTTAACTTCATATATTTTTCACCATTAATTATAGCCATAAGTGCTGGATATGCTTATATTTGGTTTTCAAACAAGCAGTAGCTTTTATTCTCATCGTTGTTTATATATAAAAAAACAATAGGAAAAAAATGCCCCTGATCGCTATAATAATATTTATCATTCTAAGCGTCGTCGCCCTCATTCATATCATTTGGGCTAATGGGGGTTTTTGGCCTGCAAAGGACGAACATTCTTTAGTGAAAATGGTTGTCGGCGATCCTAACATGCGCCAAATGCATTCCGCAAAACTAACTTACTTTTTAGCAATAGCATTTATCATTGCTGCCATAATTGCCCTTTGGGGCGGCAATATTATCGCCCTGCCCCTACCGCTTTGGATACGTGAATTTTCTTTATTTATTTTAGCTTTTCTCTTTGGCACACGAGGGCTTGCCCCATTTATGATTGCCAAGCAATTAGGCGAAAAAACTGAACCGTTCAAAACATTAGATAGAATTCTTTATGCGCCAATGTACATAATTATCTCTATTGGATATATAATATTGCTCATAAATCCTTGACATATTTTAAGATTGCAATTTAACATTATTAGGCAAAATTTTGGAATGGTTTTGTAAATTTGATCAATTTGGCAATCGCCACAAACAATATTATGAGGACAAAATATTATTCAAACAATCAACAAAACTACTCGCTTTTCTTTTCATTATTTTAAGCAGCATCGTTATGAGCAACGCACAAGAAAACAAACCATCAATAAAATATAATTTATTTTCTGTAGATGGGCTAGTTATTAGCGATATCATAAATATTGATGCCAAATTCGCTCAAGAGCACAATATCCCAATTCTTACACCTTTCACAATAAAAGTGCCTCGCCAAAAAGATGTAACATCTTTATTTGAGTATGGCACTGCACCCAATAGTATGATTATTAAAATCAATTTTGCAACTGGCGGCAAGAATTTACCAAACGAAGAGAGAGAATTGATTGAAAACTTACAATTCATTCCCTTTGACATCGAAATGACTGACGATGAAGATCGCCTAAAAAGATTAACTAACCTAATGCCTATTGATGCTTTTAATATGGCAACACAAGCGTATGAACAAAAAGAATTTATTGGCGCACGAAGAACTGTAATAAATGGAATTGATGTTATTGATGGAGTTGGTAAATATACCCACCCTCAGTTAGGCCTTGTGTATGTTAGAATAACAGGCTTTCTTAACAAAGATGATGTGAATGGTGTTTTTGCAATGTCTAATTTAGTAGCTAATAAATATGACATTACCAATCTAGAGCAAATATTTTTAACTAATGCAGGAAAAACCATTGAAAGTTTTGAATATTTGAAATAAAAATTCCAATCACCAAAACTAACAATGTTGATTATCAAATAAAGCGTCGCCTTGCTCATCAATTATTTGGCGGCCTTTTTTATGGGCAAATCTTAGCGCTTCTTGTGTTGATGATAATTTATCAGCTCGAATAAAGTCCTTAATACGTAATTCGCCGTTAATTTCCTTCTCAATCCTTCCGCAAAGCTGAAATTCTTCGCCAGAATTCATCTCAAATGCGGAAATAATATATCCCTTATAATCATCTTCACCCAAAAGTTTTGGGCCAGTATCAGCTAAGCTCTCATCTTTGAACCCAAGTATTTTTTTCCAAAAAGACATATCAACTCTCTTTTCCTAATTTAATTATTACCAAACCACTTTGCCTGCAAATTAGCATAAGTGCCATCTTCTCTAATATCTAATATTGTAGTATTTATTCTCTCAATTAAGCCTGAACCCGTTGGTAAAGCTATACCAAACTTATCAGATTGAAAAACAGATCCAGCTAACATGACTTTGCCTTTACCATTATTTGCAACATAATATTTAACTATTGGCGCATCACCAATAGTTGCATCAAGTTCACCTGCCTCAACTGCCGCCAAAGCTGCTGGAAAATCCTTATATTTCCTATAAGAGATATTTTTAGCATCTAAGAACCTTGCCATAGAACTGCCCTCCCCCACTCCAACTTTTTTACCAGCTAAATCCTTATAAGAATTTATATCACTGGTCAGTTGCTCAATAGTTAGCGAGGTAGTAATTTTTGCGGTAAGCGTTGAAACAAAAAACAAACTCACAACAATCCAAAACATGGCTAAAGCCCGAGAGAATTTAGAGGCTGGCACTTCATTTTCAAAACCACCCATAGTCATAATTATAAAAGCCCACCAAAAAGCATCCCACACACCGCCAACATATTCATCTCGAAAATAATCGTGACGAGCACTTTTCGTGTTGCGCTCAAAAAACCATAATAGATGAGCAATTATTAGCAAAACAATCAGCGCCGCACCAATAAGCTGTATTGCACCAGATTGCCAAATAATCTTGAAAATACTTGCCGAGCCCCCATTATTAGGCACAACTATTTGCAAACCAGAATCATAAATCGCATGAGAAAAATCAATAATTTTCTCTCTCTCAGAAGTAATAGAAATATTAGATATAGCTGCATCTGAAGAATTACCTTTCACTGCCGCTATCATAGCAAGAAAACTATCTTCTTTTTTCCATGAATATTCCCAGCCATTGCGCTTGGCGATTTCGTCCCACAAATCAGCAGAAAATCCTATCACAGAGCCATCATCATTATAAAAAGTAAAAGGCTGGCGCTCAACAGTTGAAATGGTGAGCAGTTGTTTTTCTGGTGTCTGGGCAAAAGCCACACTTCCCCAGATATTGCCTATAGATAAAAATATGAAGACAAAAAGCAAAAATAATCTTTTCAAAACAACCCCAAACAATAAATTCAATAGCGATAAGACTAGCAGAGAGCTTGAAAAAAGAAAACATGAAGTAAGATTTTTGTGTTAGCATAGAGAAAGGGTCATGGTGAGCCTGCAAAGCAAGGGTTCTTACCCTTCGAATGTTCTTTAGCAAAATAGATTGCAGTAAATTTAAACCGCCCGTCCGCAAGCATAGCCTGATGCCCATGCCCATTGAAAATTATATCCGCCTAACCAGCCTGTTACGTCCATTACCTCACCAATAAAATAAAGCCCCTCAACTTCTTTCGCCTCAAGAGTTTTTGCGTTTAGATCTCTGGTATCCACGCCGCCAAGTGTTACTTCAGCAGTGCGATACCCCTCGCTACCAGTCGGCTTAATTCTCCAAGCGTTCACCCTCTCAGCAACTTTTCGCAAAATCTTATCGCCAACATCTGCTAGCCGACCCTCAAATTGATTACCGATTTGTTGCGCTAATCGTTTTGGCAAAATCTGAGCCAAAATTGTTGATATTTCCCTCTTTCCATTTTGTGCTCGCTCTTCTTTTAGCTTAGCAAAAACATCCGATTCTGGTGCAAGATTTATCAGCAGTTCTTCCCCTTCTCGCCAATATGATGAAATTTGCAAAATAGCTGGGCCACTCAAGCCACGATGAGTAAATAACATCGCTTCATCAAACGAAACCTTGCCGCAAGTGACTTTAACGTCAACACTAACACCGCTTATTTCACTCATTTGCTCTTTTAGTGACGGCTCAAAGGTTAGCGGCACAAGCCCTGCCCTAGTTTCAGTTAATCGCAAGCCAAATTGCTCAGCTATTTTATAACCAAAACCCGTTGCACCCATTTTAGGAATAGATTTCCCGCCACACGCAACAACCAAACAGCTAGCAGAAATGCTCTGCACACTTTCTCGTCCCTGCCAATTCACGTTAAACCCATCAGTGATTTTTTCAACGTCAACTATTTCAGTTTGGGTGCGCAAATGCACGCCAACCCTATCCATTTCATTTTTGAGCATATCAATAATTTGCCATGCCTCTTCATCACAAAATAAAGCACCCTTTGCTTTTTCATGCCAAGTTATTTTATAGCGAGCTAGCAGATCAATAAAATCTTGCGGGCTGAATTGGCTGAGCGCAGAAATAGCAAATTTAGGATTAGCTGAAAGATAGTTTTTATAGCTAGTATTAAGATTAGTAAAATTACAGCGCCCACCACCAGAAATGCGAATTTTCTCACCAGCATTCCTATTATGCTCCAAAAGCAAAACCGAGCGCCCTCGCTTTCCAGCTTCAATGGCACACATCATACCAGCCGCCCCAGCACCGATTATTATTACGTCATATTTTGTCATTTTACTTATTCTTCTTTTTGAATTTTTGTTTGTTTTTACTCGCTTTTATCCTTTACCCCCCACCCCAGCCCTCCCTGCGAGGGGGAGGGAGAAGGAAGGGAAATGCGAATGTAATTACTTACCAATCTTAACCCCCTCCCCCCTGTGGGAAGGGCTGGGGTGGGGGGTTGCAAAATAATGAGACCCAAAAACTATACAACCTATATCCGCCCCTCAAAACTGTCACAGCTAGCAGGATTACCTTCCTTATAACCACGCTCAAACCAATATTTCCGCTGCTCAGAAGTTCCATGCTTAAACGTCTTAGGCACAGCATAACCCTGCATTTGCTTTTGTAGCGTATCATCACCAATCGAATTTGCAGCCGTCAGCGCCTCAGCAATATCGCCACGCTCCAATAAATCCTCTTGCCCAGCATAAGCGGCCCAAACACCAGCATAACAATCTGCCTGCAACTCAACCCGCACCGACCATTCATTGCTTTCAGCCTTGCTTAGGCGTGGGCGGGCTTTGTTAAATTCTGGCAACACACCAGTTAACTGCTGCACATGATGACCAACTTCATGCGCTAACACATATGCCTGCGCAAAATCTCCGGGTGCGCCAAATCTAGTGCGTAATTGATCATAAAAGCTTAAATCAATATAGATTTTTTGATCCGCAGGACAATAAAAAGGGCCCATGCTAGAACTTGCAGACCCGCAACCAGAGCGCACAGAATTGCTAAATATAACAACTGATGGCATCTCATAGCGCCCTCCACTATCAGCAAAAACCTTAGTCCACATATCTTCTGTTTCTTTAATCACAACGGAGACAAATTGTACTAATTCATCTTGTTCTGCATTGCTTTGTGGTTGCGATGTTGAAGAATTATTTGCAGGAGTATTTGGAATTGATCCATCAAGTAAAGTCATAGGATTAACACCAAAAACCAAAGCACCAATCACAATAATTGCTAGCAATATAAATCCACCTTTAGAACGAGGCATACGAAACTGCCCTCCACGAGACCTAATATTTCTTGCTGAACGAGATGAAGGGCGGTAAGTTCTACGCGAACCCCTCCCTCGCCTATCCTCAATATTCGAGCTACCTTTGCGCCCACGCCATTTCATTTGCGATTCTCCTTAACGTCAATATATTTTTCTTGTGCCACAAGAAAATCATTTAACCAAGCAAACAAAACCATAAAAAGTAGGGCAGCAGTGCTGATACTACTGTTGTATTTGCAACACAGCACATTAAAAACATACATATTTTTGTATTTATGAACCAGAATAACGGCATTAACTATTGCTTAATAATTGAAATGGGCGTTGAGTATACGTTAGGTTTCTTTGAAAAGGACAAAAAAATGCGTAAATTATTATTAGCAATATCAGCAACAGCACTCATGGCAACTGGCGCAATGGCGGCGGATCCAGTAATGACGATTGAACCAGCCTATATGGAGCCAAGTAACGGTTTTGATTGGGACGGGTTTTATATGGGTGTTGGTGTTACTGGATCTTCACTAACAAATATTCTTACAGAAACAACTGTTTACCTAGATGTTATAGCTGGCGCTAATATGACCTATGGTGATGTTTTATTCGGACTTGAAGGATGGATTGGTAGCAATTATGAATCCACCACTTCAACTTCTGGCTGGGGCGGCGGTCTTGCAGCTCGTATTGGTTATCTAGTAGATCCAAGCGTTCTAATTTATGCCTCAGGGGGCGGCTATTTTTATGACGGTGGCGCACAATATGGTACGGTTGGGGCTGGCATCGAATTTGCTGTAACTGATAATGTATCCATTGATGTTGAATATAAATATTGGGGCTGGTCAAATAATGGCTGGACAGGTCACTCAATCGGCGCTTCTGCCCTTTGGCATTTCTAGACAAATAACCATTATAAATTTTCAAACCTCGCTTTTTTTAAGCGGGGTTTTCTTTTGCCCTCTTCAATCCTTCTTTTAAAGCATTCATTTGCCTAAAGATAAAAAGAACACTTGATTTACTTCTCCACTTGATATTTAACCGTTCGTGGAGAGGTGGCCGAGTGGCTGAAGGCGCGCCCCTGCTAAGGGTGTAGGCGGGTAACTGTCTCGAGGGTTCGAATCCCTTCCTCTCCGCCAGATTTCCAACATTAAAAACACTCCTAACCCATTGATTTAACAATACAATTTCCCTTTGTGTGAGGTGTGGCGGAGGTAAAATACTTGACTTGTAGCACAATTTGTAGCACACTTTGTAGCACAATTCAGATGTTAGGTAGAGGAAATGACAATCAGCAAGCGCAGTTCTAATGGTGAAACTTATCACATGCGTAAACGTGTGCCTGCACGATTTAGAACTATTGAACCAAGAAAACACGTTGGCATTAGTCTTCACACAGATAGCTTGGCTGAAGCTCAACAAAAAGCATCGACAACTTGGCAACAACTCTTGGCTGGTTGGGAAGCTCGTCTGGCTGGTGACACTAGTGATGCTGAAAAGCGTTTCGTAGCCGCAAAACAATTAGCGCAAGCTAGAAATTTCAGATTCTTACCGTCAGACCAAATAGCATCCCTCCCCTCTTCTGACCTTACCGAGCGAATTGATAGCTCTTCTGTTACTGATGATAAAATAGACGTTATAGAGGCCTCTGCTGTTCTTGGTGGAGTTACCCCTCCAAAAATCAACGTAACTAGAGCATTAGAATTATTTTGGACATTTGCGGCAGAAAAAACTTTGGGTAAAAGCAAGGGACAAATTAGGCGTTGGCGCAATCCATATAAAAAAGCCATTGCTAACTTTATTAGCGTAGTTGGAAATAAAGCGCTAGATGAGATAAATCGTGAAGATATGTTGGCTTTTCGTCAATGGTGGTTCAAGCGAATGAAGAATAACGGCTTAACCGCAAATAGCGCAAATAAAGATTTAACGCATCTTGGCAGTATCTTAAAAACGGTCAATGAAATGAAAGGTCTTGGAATAGACCTTCCCCTATCGGGCTTAAGTTTCAAAGAAGGTGAAGCACAACAACGACCATCATTTTCTGAAGATTGGATACGCAACAAGTTATTAGCAAAAGGAGCGCTTGATGCACTTAATGTTGAGGCAAGATGTATTTTACTTGGAATGATAAACACTGGTTATAGACCAAGCGAGGCTAGAGGACTTTTGCCTGAACATATCAAACTTGATGGAGATGTGCCTTATATCTCTATTGAACCAGATGGAAGGCAATTAAAGAGCGCAAGATCACGTCGTATAATCCCCCTTGCAGGTGTTAGCCTTGAAGCCTTCAAACAATGTCCTGATGGCTTTCCTCGTTATCGCAATAACTCCAGCCTATCAGCTACAGTGAATAAATTCATGAGAGAGAATAATCTGCTCGAAACACCTAAACATACCCTTTATGGTTTACGCCATGCCTTTGAAGATAGAATGTTAGCGGCAGGTGTTGATGCGAGAATTCGCCGCGACCTATTC
>Ga0256834_1001551_pt1 | contig 15320 bp, 10 predicted proteins | sample 4281140metaG_FD_190536 | JGI IMG/M metagenome (GOLD analysis project Ga0256834, IMG submission 190536) | Hydrothermal vent microbial communities from East Pacific Rise, Pacific Ocean - 4281-140 | ecosystem: Environmental > Aquatic > Marine > Hydrothermal vents | place: Pacific Ocean: East...
CCGTCCCGTATTGGCCGTTTCGGCACCTTACCGCAAGCAAGTTCCCGGAGCGTTTGCCGGTGCATCCCGAACGGGTAGTATCGTTTTTATCGAACCGGAGGAAACAAGAGCTTACACATCCCGACTGCAACGCTTACACGGAGACGAACAAACCGAAATCATTCGCATCCTCAAATCCTTAAGCCGTTTTGTAGCCGAACACCGCAAAGAACTGTCGGACTTGGAAAACTTCCTGCTCGAAATGGATTTTGTCCGTGCCAAAGCCGTTTATGCCCGCGAAATCAACGCCATCATACCCGACTTGGATTACGACAAAAAACTCTTACTCAAACAAGCTTATCACCCCTTGCTCCTGACGGAAAACCGAAAACAAGGCTTGCCCACCGTTGCGCAAGATATCGAACTGAACGAAAACCGCCGCATCATGGTAATCTCCGGCCCCAACGCAGGCGGAAAAAGCATTACGCTCAAAACCGTAGGCTTATTGCAATTGATGTTTCAATCGGGCATCCCCGTTCCGGTGAATGAAGGAAGCCGGATGCCTTTCTTTGAAAAAATATTAACCGATATCGGTGATAACCAATCCATAGAAAACCAGCTGTCCACCTACAGCTACCGGTTACGAAACATGCGCTTGTTCTTAGGCTTGGCCGACGACAAAACCCTGTTCCTCATAGATGAATTCGGCACCGGCTCCGACCCCGAACTCGGTGGCGCCTTGGCCGAAGTGTTTCTTGAAATCTTTAACGAAAAAAAAGCTTACGGCGTCATTACCACCCATTACAACAACTTAAAACTGCTGGCCGAAAAATTAGACGGCACTTTCAACGCCCACATGGAATTCGACCTCAAAACCATGTCGCCCACCTTCAAACTGCACATTGGCGAACCCGGAAGTTCCCATACCTTTGAAGTGGCACGAAAAATAGGTATCCCCCACGCCTTAATCAACCGCGCCAAAAAGAAAGTGGACAAAAAAAAGGTAAAATTCGACCAAACCCTGTCCGACATACAGGCCAAACAAAAAATTCTGCGGGAAGAAAAACAAAAATTACAATCGCAACAGGAAAAACTCAAACAAAACATCAGCCGGCTGGAAGAAAAAGAATTTCAACTTATCAAAAAACTTAATGATTTCCGCGAACTCTATGAAACCGAAAAAAGAAAAACCGAAGCGGGAGAACGGATATTAAAACTCTTTAAAGAATTCGAAGAAAAACGAGACAAAAAACGGCTTTGGAAAACCCTCGAAAAATGGATGGCCAAAGAAGGCATCAGACTGATGCAAAAAACCGAACCCGCCCAACGAAAACTTCAAAAAACCAAAACCGAAATCCAAAAACAACTCGCCCGGAAAAATATCCGGGAACAACTCGAACAAATCCAAATCCGCCGCATGGACTACAAACCCCGGGTAGGTGATAAAGTTCGTGTGAAAGGTAGCAAAGCCAACGCCACCATAGTGGAAATCACAGGCAACAAAGCCAAGCTAAACTACGGACGCTTCACCGCCGAGGTTTCACTCAATGACCTCGAACTCGTTATGCGGGCATAAAACCTTACCGCTTCCTTACCGGCGACTTCGACTTGCTCTTATTAAAAAACGTATCGTAAAAAAACGTAATCGTGAAGGTAGGAACAATGTCGGTAAAAGGCAAAATTTCTTCGACAAATTCCACCGCACCCGCCACTTTTCCCACCGATCCCGGATACATCTTCATCAAAATATAAGCGGACAAAGGCGCCCAAATCACATCCTGAAACTCACCCAACAACGGAACTTCAAACGACATAAGCCCCACCAAATCCAACAAAATGCTTATGACCAGCTTTTTCCAATCCATTTGTTTCGGTTTTTTATACAACACCAATAAATATGCCACTGACAATATGACACTGCAAAGTTCTTGGCACAATTTATGAAAAAAGAAGCACAGAATTCAAAACGAAAAAAAACTATACAACCATGGCAAAAGAAATAAAATTCGATTTCGAAGCAAGAGAAGGACTCAAACGCGGCATCGACGCACTGGCCAATGCCGTAAAAGTAACCTTAGGTCCTAAAGGACGTAACGTTATCATCGACAAATCATTCGGCGGACCGCAAATCACCAAAGACGGTGTTACCGTGGCCCGCGAAGTGGAATTGGAAGACCCGCACGAAAACATGGGCGCTCAATTAGTAAAACAAGTGGCCTCCAAAACCAACGATTTGGCCGGTGACGGCACAACAACGGCTACCGTTTTGGCCCAAGCCATCGTGCGCGAAGGATTGAAAAACGTAACGGCAGGAGCCAATCCGATGGACCTCAAACACGGAATCGACAAAGCCGCCAAAAAAGTAATCGAAGAACTGGAAAATCAAGCCATCGAAGTAGGCGACGACACGGAAAAAATCAAACAAGTAGCCACCATCTCGGCCAACAATGACGAAGTCATCGGAAACCTCATAGCCGAAGCCTTTTCCAAAGTGGGCAAAGACGGTGTAATCACGGTGGAAGAATCCAAAGGAACCGACACCTACGTGGACGTAGTGGAAGGTATGCAATTCGATCGCGGCTACTTGTCACCTTACTTCATCACCGACCCCGACAAAATGCAAGCGGTATTGGAAAATCCCTTTATCCTCATCACCGACAAGAAAATTTCGTCCATGAAAGACTTATTGCCCGTCTTGGAAAAAACGGCGCAATCCGGAAAGCCTTTGTTAATCATAGCCGAAGACGTGGACGGAGAAGCTTTGGCCACATTGGTGGTCAACAAATTGCGCGGCACCATCAAAGTGGCTGCGGTCAAAGCACCCGGATTCGGTGACCGCAGAAAAGCCATGCTCGAAGATATTGCCATTTTGACAGGCGGAACTTTCGTCACCGAAGAAAGAGGTTACACCCTGGAAAACACCTCACTCGATATGCTGGGTCAAGCCGAACGAGTCGTAATCGACAAAGACAACACTACCATCGTGGGCGGTGCCGGCAAGGAAGACGACATCAAAGCCCGAATCAAACAAATCAAAGCCCAAATCGAAACCACCACGTCCGATTACGACCGCGAAAAACTTCAAGAGCGATTGGCCAAATTGGCCGGAGGTGTAGCCGTTCTCTACGTGGGCGCACCCAGCGAAGTGGAACTCAAAGAAAAGAAAGACCGCGTCGAAGATGCACTCAACGCTACAAGGGCAGCCGTTGAAGAAGGCATCGTGGCCGGCGGAGGCGTGGCATTGTTGCGCGCTCAAAAAGTCTTGGAAAACATCAAAGCGGCAAACGAAGACGAAAAAACCGGCATCATGATCGTGAAAAAAAGCTTGGAAGAACCGCTCAAGCAAATCGTTAACAACGCCGGTGAAGACGGCTCCGTAGTAGTAGCCAAAGTCAAAGAAGGAGACGGCGACTTCGGTTATGACGTTAAAAACGGACAATATACCAACATGCTGAAAGCCGGAATCATCGACCCGAAAAAAGTAACACGTATCGCACTGGAAAATGCCGCTTCCGTAGGCGGAATGGTTCTAACCACCGAAAGTGCGCTTATAGAGAAAAAAGAAGAAAATCCCGCACCCGCCATGCCGGGCGGAGGCGGAATGCCCATGATGTAATCACAAAACCTCTTGAATACCGTTCATTACCCTTGAAAAGCGCCCGGAATGTGCCGGGCGTTTTTCTTTTTTATGACTTTCGACAAATTTTCTTATCTTCGGGCTTTCTAATTTTGTAAGTGTCAAAAACATATAACATGTTACTCAAACATCCCGAAACCGAACTCAAACGATTGGTTCAAGAAAAACTTTCTTCCTTAAATAACATCCGAAAACTTTCCCGTTCCGAACTCATCCGAGAAGCCGTCCGAAACCGCGAAGCCCTCGTCAGCGAAAGCGGTGCTTTGGCTACTTGGACACCCCGCGAATCAACGGGAAGAAGCCCCAAAGACACTTGGATTGTCAAAACACCCCGTACGGAAAAATACGTCGATTGGACCTCACCCAACAATAATGCCTTGGATGAAGAAACCTTCCGGATGCTCCTGGAAGATGCTTTGCAACACCTAATAAATGCCGGTAAAACCTACGAAACCTTACGTGTCGTTGGAGCCGACGCTTCTTATGCCCTACCCGTCAGAACCGTCACCACACATGCCTTAGCCGCCCTGTTTACCGACAACATGTTTCGTCCGTTTCCAAAAAATATAGAGGAAAGCATTTTTGCCGGCGAAGAATTCATCTTACTGCACGTTCCCTACGAAAAACTCGATGAAAAAAAATACGAAGGAAGATTACGTGAATTGACCGACAACGAATTGATAATAAGAAAACCCGGACAAAAAAATCCCTCACGAACCACCGACATGGCCATTGCCATGGATTTCGATCGTAAAATCGGAGTAATTATCGGTTCGGCATACATGGGAAGTATGAAAAAGATGCTCTTTACCGTAATGAACTATTTGTTGCCTTTCCATAACATCTTGCCCTTGCACTGCTCGGCCAACGAAGGAGAAGACGGCAAAGTGGCACTACTACTGGGACTCTCGGGAACGGGCAAAACCACCCTTTCGGCCGATCCGAAAAGAAAATTGCTGGGTGACGACGAACACGGATGGAGCGATAACGGAATTGCCAATTTCGAAAACGGATGCTATGCCAAAATGATAAACGTTACCGCCGGTAGCGAGCCCGAAATCTACAATGCCGTAATGCATAAAGACCACTATGAAAATCACGGCACCATTGTGGAAAACGCCATGATAAGCCCCGGAGGAAAATTCGATTTTTTTGACGACAGGTTCACCAAAAACTCCCGGGCATCTTATCCGCTTACATTCTTGAGCAATATCAAACAAAGCGCCGTAGGAGGACATCCGGACACCATTCTTTTCCTCACGGCCGATGCTTACGGCGTACTTCCTCCCGTAGCCAAGTTAGGCCCGCACCAAGCCATGTTGTGGTTTTTGTTAGGTTACACATCCAAATTGGCCGGAACCGAAACGGGCGTGACCGAACCCAAAGCAACTTTCTCGCGCTTTTTCGGACAACCCTTCATGCCTTTAAATCCCGACATATATGCCGGTATGCTTCACAGAAAAATGGAAAAACATCAAACCGGCGTTTATTTAATCAATACCGGATGGTCGGGAGGTCCATACGGCGTGGGAAAACGAATTAAATTGGATTATACGCGAAAAATGGTGGAAGCCGCTATCAACGGCGATTTAAAAACCGTGCCTTACCGGTACGACGAACGCTTCCATCTGCACGTCCCCCTTGAAGTACCCGGCGTTCCTCCCGAACTGCTCAACCCCGAGTCCACTTGGGCGGATAAAGAACAATACCGGCGCAAAGCAAAAGAACTGGCCGGTTTGTTTGCCAAGGAATTCGACAAAAATTACGGCGACAAAAATATCGACCCGGAAGTGGAAAAAGTGTGTCCCGGCAAGTAAAAAACGAACTCACTAAAAGAGATTAACCTTCCGGTTAAAATTGTTCGCCGGCTTGTTTCAATTTTTCTGCATTATCGGCAATGCGTAATGCCTCGATGATTTTATCCAAATCACCGTTAATGATATTTTGCAAATCGTAAAGCGTCAGACCGATACGGTGGTCGGTAACGCGGCCTTGCGGATAATTATAAGTGCGAATTTTGGCCGAACGGTCACCGCTCGACACCATGGATTTTCGCAATTTGGATTCTTCTTCTTTTCGTTTCCTGTATTCGATTTCGTACAAACGCGAACGAAGTACTTTAAGCGCTTTTTCAAAGTTTTTATGTTGCGATTTTTCGTCCTGACACTGGGCTACGATGCCGGTGGGAATATGGGTGAGCCGGACGGCGGAATAGGTGGTATTGACCGATTGTCCTCCCGGTCCCGACGACATAAACAGGTCTTTGCGTATGTCCTTCATATTAATTTCCACGTCGAACTCTTCCGCTTCGGGTAATACCATTACCGTTGCCGCCGAAGTATGCACACGTCCCTGCGTTTCGGTTTGAGGTACGCGTTGCACCCGGTGCACACCGGCTTCGTATTTCATTGTGCCGTACACGTCATCGCCGGTAATATTGAAAATGATTTCTTTAAAACCGCCCGCAGTGCCTTCGTTATAGTCCACCACTTCCACTTTCCATCCTTTTTTTTCGGCATATTTGGCATACATTCTAAATAAATCTCCGGCAAAAATCGAGGCTTCGTCTCCTCCTGTACCGGCCCGGATTTCCACTATGGCATTTTTCGAGTCTTCTTTGTCCTTCGGGATGAGCATCATTTTGATTTCTTCGGTGAGCCTGGCCAATTTATCCGATAAAACTTCTTCTTCGGCTTTGGCCAATTCTTTCATTTCTTTGTCCGTTTCGTCCCTCATCATTGCTTTGGCTTCTTCCAATTGTTGCTTGGTCAATTCGTATTCTTCAATCTTCTTGACCAAAGGGTTCAGTTCTTTGTATTCTCTATTGATTTCCACATATTTTTTCCGGTCGTTGATTATGGCCGGATCAACGATTTTATCGGAAACTTCCCGAAAACGTTGTTTGATTATTTCGAATTTTTCTTCGATCATTACAGGTAAGGCTTTGTGCAAAACTAACAAAAAAGGCCGTATCATAATCGACACGGCCTTGTATGTTGTTCCGTTGTTTTTCTAGCTTAATAATTCCATTGATCTTCTTCGTATTCGCGTATCATTTCTTTGATGCGTTGAGATTCGAGAAGTTGGCGTAAAGCGTCTTCGTGGATGTATTCACGAATTTCTCTATCGCCGTATTCGTTACTTGTTTTATAAATGGTGGTGGTAAAGTATCGGGCATTGAGCAAGTGGTCGAAGTTGATGGGACGGGCATTGTTTCTCGGATTATAGGCGTTGTATTCGTGCAATACTTCTCTGGCGTCCGGGAAAAATACCCAAAACAGTTCCACCAATTCCGCATCCAGGTCGTTGGCTACCGAGGCCAAGTCGTAGGCTACCGGAGCTATCCCTATCAAGCGATACCGGAGTTCACCGTATTTGGCATCGAAATACCAAAGACCTCTAATGCGGTATTCTTCGATTTCGGCGGGAGTGATTTTCATCCTGCGGATGTATTCTTCGTCCACTTTGCCTTCGTAGTTAAATTGTTCGATACCCACATCCATCGTATCCACATAGGATAATCTTTCTTCAATGTCCTTCCACTCCAATTTTTCTTTAAAATAGGTATCGGCATATACTTCGGTTATTTTTCCTTCTTTGATTCCGGAAAGAAGGACATCGAAAAGCGCTTTTCGGTCGCTTGTGCTGAACATGGAATCCGTCGGATAGTACAGAGGCAGGTTGAAACGCTCGTCCAAATCGATACGTTCCCAAACCTGAATGCTCCACAATACGTCCTTATCGTCCGTATAGGGATAAGGAAGCGGCTTGGAGTTATCCGCAATTTTTTGTTGCGGTGTTTTTCTGCCAATCTCTTGGGGGGTTTTGGCATTCAGGATGTTGGATTGCGCTTCAACTTTACCGAAAAGGAAGATCAACGGAACGATTAAAAACAACTTCTTCATAACAAACGGATTAATTGGTAATTTCTATGGTTACGGGATAAACTTTCTTAAGCTTATACGAACTGTTGCCTGCCAACCGGGCTTGGATGTTAAATATTTGAACGGTTTGTCCTTTTTTCACCCGCCTAAGCGCGCTTTTGGCTTTGGAATCCAATTTGGTGCCGCGCACCCGGATGGTGGGTTGGCCGGGTGCCTTGAAATCGAAGCCCGATACCAATAGCTTGACATCGAAATCGAAGTCGGGTAATGCGGCGCCGACGGTTCCTATTTCCACGTTGCGTCGAGGTAATTTCACATAACCGTCCTGACCGCTGATGGTACCCACGGGATTGGGTATGTTTTTGACCCTGAATACTTTCTTGTCGCTTTTAGTTTGGCCGTTAGGCAAGGTCCACGACACAATGATGGGAAGTTCCCTGCCACGGTAGTTGGTGACGTTTACGACGTACTTACCCGTTTTAACCTTTTTAATGACCGCTCCCGAAGCCGAAACCCTTACTTTATTGTCGGGAACGCCGGGTACGGAAATGGAAAGCGGGTTGTCCACGCCCTTGTACAATACGTTCATCTTGTCGGCGGAAATAACGGCCGAATTGGGCATGGGGATTACGGAATATTGGAATTCATAAGGTAATTTCACCAATGAATCACCTTCTTTAAATACCAATTCCCCTTTGAGGGTTTTGTCCCCCGGATTTCCCGCCGGAATATCGACCAATACTTGGCCGCCCACCATTTGGTCTTTCGGTACATCCTGACCGTTGATGGTGGCTTTTTCAAATTGCAAGGTATTGTCAAAACGTCCGAGGATGATTTTACCCGTTACTTTTTCGGACGGGAAAAAGGCACTTTTGTCCAATACCACGATGGCCTGATAGTTTTTCATGGACACGTCGCTGATTAACTGGCCGCGCAACATAGTGGACAGAAATTCGTTTTCGGACTGCAACGCGTTGTTTTCCAACCTTGCCATCGAAGTAAGTGATGCTATCAGGGGAAATCCCGGAAATAGTAATCCAACCAGGATATCTTAGCGGTTTTTTCTTTGATGGGGTCGGTATTGAAGCGGTATTTTACACGTTCTTCCAAGCCTTTGTCTTTATATTTACTCACATAAGTGAGCAAGGCTTCTCTGAATTTATTTATTTTATCGACGAATTCTTTTCCTTTGGGGGCATAGCCTTCGCCCAGGAAGAAAATTTCGTCCAAAACGTGTCCTTTGTCCAAAACCTCATAGTCGATATTTCCGGGTTCTTGTTTGGTTTTCTTGAGTAATTCTTTTTGGAATTGGTCCAAATATTGATGGAACTCCAAGGTCATACGGTTAACTTCTTGTGCGTCTTTATATTTTTCACCGTATTTTTGGGGTTGTTCCTGGGCTTTTTGAGCCAATAGCTGTAATAGCTCGTTATTTTTTTCTTTGGTTAGTTCAACCGTTGTTTTCAAGTCTTCGTACACGCGACCGAAAGATGTCAATACTTTTTTGGACATGGTCAGGGCCAACATGGCTATAAAGACCAAGTACATCAAGTTAATCATCTTCTGCCGCGGCGACAATTTTTGTCCTGCCATAATTGTAGTTTTTTTAGATTAATGATTAAAACTCACAACACACGATCCGGTAATTATTTGCCCATGGCAGCAAGCATGCCTTGATAAACTTGGTTGAGTTTGGCCATGTTTTCGTTAAGTTCTTGCATTTTTTGATGCAGTTGCGAGGCGTCCATAGCCATATCTTCGTTAACTTTGGCGTTTTTATCAACGGCTTCCAACTGATTTTTCAAAACTTGATTGAGACCTTCCAAATGGGCTGATGCTTCCAACATTTCTTCGTTGAATTTTTGTGTGGAGGTAGCGGCGTCCACCACTACGTCCAAACTGCGTGCGGCTTCGGCGAATTTATTGATTCCGTGTCCCAAGTCACGCATTAGGTCGGCGTCCAACCGGGCTTCTTTGAGCATTTGATCCAATTTTTGCGACAACTTGGCCTCTACGTCGGAACTTGCGGAACTGCTTCGCTTGATTTCATTATACAGCAAGCTCCAGTCGAATTCGTCTTCAATGGGTTCAAAGGCCGAAAAGGCGAATACGACTGCTTCCACAACCATACCGATAGCCAGAATCAGGTTTCCGTAAGGCCAATGTGCAATTTTAAATAGCGCTCCCATGATTACTACGGAAGCACCGAGACCATATACCATCTGGAAAATTTTCTTTTTTTGTTTCGTTGTCATAGTTCTTCTGTTTTTTTATTAATTTTTGGGGGTTATTTCTTGAGGATTTTAGTAAGCAAAGCTCGATTTGTTGGCTCGTGTTTTTTTGGCGTATTTTCTTGCATTGGAGCCCATGAAATCCTGCACGCACCGGAATCCTACGTAACTGCGTGCCGAGTCGGCGTATTCATAGGTTCTGGTGTGTACTTGGATAAAATATTTGACGTCTTTCCACGATCCGCCCCGTATGACTTTTCGCTTGTTTTTCCAATCATGTGTGGTGGGGTTGAAGGTAGCCACGTAGTTATACGAATCGGGATTGTAAGACGAGTTGGTCCATTCGGCCACGTTGCCCGCCATGTTGTAAAGTCCGTATCCGTTAGGATTGTATGATTTGGCTTTAGCGGTAAATACGGCTTGGTCGGAGCGGTAGTCACCGCGCAAGGGTTTGAAGTTGGCCAGAAAGCATGCCCGTTCGTTCATGGTGTAAGGCGACCCCCACGGGTAATCGCTTCCTACCAGTCCGCCCCGTGCGGCATATTCCCATTCGGCTTCGGTGGGCAGACGGAAACGGTGCAATGTGGGGCGTTTACGCGATTTGAGGTACCAGTTCATTTTTTTGGTACGGTAATCGGCAAAGGCGGTGGCTTGATACCAGTTTACGCCCACTACGGGATATTCGTTATAGGCATCGTGCCAAAAATACTCCTGCACCATGGGTTCGTTGTAAGCATACATGAAGTCTTTTACCCAAACGGTGGTGTCGGGATATACTTTTACGATGGTATCGAAAACGTGTTCGCTACGTTTGCCGCCCTGCCGGATGGCTTCGTCTATATTGAATATTTTTAATCTGTAGGTAAATTGATTGACGTCAAACATTCTTTCGCCGTCGGGGGTTTCTTTTAAGGGGAGATAGAGGGAGTCGAATACTTCGGCATAAAATTCATCGGGAAATTTGTTTCGGTTAAAGATAAGGGGTACTTTCCAGTTGAGCCGTTTTCCGCTCGTTTCTTCGTCTTCGTAGGTTGTGCCTCCGTATTTGTCTATCATATAGCGGTTGTAGGCGTTCTTGGCCGTATCCAAATCCTTGTAGGCATACCGGCCGATGCCTTTATTTTCGGTAATTTCCATTTCTTCGACCATTTTGGCCAAACGGGTTCTGATGACGGAGTCTCTGACGTAATAGACGAATTCGCGGTATTCGCTGTTGGTAATTTCGGTTTCGTCCATATAAAACGAATGAACGGTAACGCTTTTTACCGGTGCGTCTATGGAGTAGGCTTTGTCTTCGTTATGTTTTCCCATAACAAAAGTCCCTCCCGGAACCAAAACCATTCCGTAGGGCTTGTAGGGTTGGAACTTTTTTCCTCTTACTCCTACTATTTCTCCCCGCTGATTCGGATTACCGCACGACACGATTACTCCGAACAATAAGGCCATGATGATTGACTTCTTCATACTGAAAATTTCTTTTACCAGGATTTGTTGTTTAGACACTACTTTTCGAGCGTGCAATATATAATTTTTTTTTGTGAATGCCAACATTGTTTTTTTTACTTCCTTAACAACGGAATTTTTACTATGAGTCATGACGGTCTCTTTTTGAACTTCGGGTATTTGGTTAGTTTAACGATGTTTTCATATAAATTATTGTAAGACACCGTACGGTGCAATTTCTTCTCAATTTAATAGTTTTTTTATTTCTTGCAAAGTCAATGCATCAATTTTTACATCTTTGGGTAATTCTTTTTTTCTTCTTCCGTTAACGAAGATGTGTATTTTCCCCCATCTGCCTTTCTTAAGGCTTATTCCTTCTTCTTTCCATTCTTTCAGGGTGTCGTCTTTGTCTTTTTGTATTTTGGTTTGTATCAGTTCGGTTATTTTTTCTTCGGTTAATGTTCGGGGGTTAAGGTTTTTGGGTATTTTGACGTTCATTTCTCCCCATTTCAAATAGGGGCCGTATTTTCCGGACAGCACATAAACGGGCAGGCCTTGAAATTCTATGACGGGTTTGTCTTGTGTAAGCTTGTCTTCTATCAAGGCTATGGCATCTTGCTCGGTCATTTTCAGCAGGTTGATGTGGGGAGGAACGGAAATGAATTTATTTTGATACCTTACATAAGGTCCGTATTTACCCATCCCTATAATCACATCTTGCCCTTTATATTCACCGATTTTTTTGGGGAGTTCAAACAGGGCCAAGGCGTCTTCCAAACCGATATCCATAATAGTGATTCCCGGAGGCAGGGAAGCATATTTGGGTTTTTCGGATGCGGAAGCTTCGCCTAATTGTACCATGGGGCCGTAGGGGCCGTATTTGGCATATACGTTTTTTCCGCTTCGGGGATCTTGCCCGAGTAATCTTTCTCCTTTTTCGCGTTTTGCGTCTTTTATGACTTTTTCTACTTCGGGTTCGAAATGGCCGTAAAATTCTTTCAACATTTTCACCCAGTCGTATTTGCCCTTGGCGATATCATCGAATTGGGCTTCCACTTGGGCGGTAAATCCGTAATCGACGATGTCTTTGAAGTTTTTGACCAAAAAGTCGTTGACTATGATTCCGATGTCGGTGGGTATTAATTTTTGTTTTTCGCCGCCGTAGGTTTCTTTTTCTTTTTTTTCCACTGTATTTCCGTCCTGCCAAAGCATCACTTTCAGGGTTCTTTTTCGTGACGGAATATTTTTCTTGACCACGTAGCCTCTTTTTTGAATGATGCTTATGGTGGGGGCATAAGTGGACGGACGTCCTATGCCCAGTTCTTCCAGTTTTTTCACCAGCGAGGCTTCGTTGTACCTGGCGGGCGGTTTGGTGTGTTTTTCTTTGGCCGTGATAATTTCGGGATGAAGTTTTTCGCCTTTTTTTAATTTGGGCAGTTGGTTTTTTTCGTTGTCAAAATCGGAAGGGATGTATATTTTAAGGAATCCGTCGAAAGCCATTACCTCACCTTTGGCCTTAAATGTCCGGCCGGAAGCGGTGGTTTTGATGCTTACGTGCGTATGATCGATAACGGCCGGCGCCATTTGTGAAGCTATGGTGCGTTGCCATATCAGTTTGTACAAGCGTGCGGCATCTTTGTCGAGCGACGGGTTTTCCAAAAAGATATCGGTAGGGCGTATGGCTTCGTGAGCTTCTTGAGCGGATTTGGATTTGGTTTTGTAACGCGTGGGAAGGGCGTATTCGGTGCCGAATTTGTCCGTAATGTATTGTTTGGCTTTTTCAATGGCTTCATCCGATAATTGAACGCTGTCGGTTCGCATGTAGGTAATATATCCGTTTTCGTATAAAAACTGGGCCACTTGCATGGTTTTGCTCACACCGAACCCGAGCTTTGAGGCCGCTTCCTGTTGAAGTGTGGAAGTGGTAAACGGCGCCGAAGGATTTCGCTTGCCTTTTTTCTTTTTTACTTCTTCAACGACGAAATCGGAGTCGTTCAACGCATCGAAAAAGGATTTCACCTCATCTTGGCTTTGGAACTCGGTATCCAAAATCGCTTTGAAGCTTTCTTCGGTATCGATTTTTTTAAAAATTCCTTCGACTTTGTAAGTGACTTGAGGGACGAAAGCTTTGATTTCTTTTTCGCGTTCCACCACAAGGCGCAAGGCTACGGATTGCACACGTCCTGCCGAAAGACCTTTTTTGATTTTTTTCCAAAGCACGGGTGAGAGTTTGTATCCTACCAAACGGTCTAAAATGCGACGTGCTTGTTGGGCGTTTACCAAGTTTTCGTTGATATCGCGCGGGTTTTCCAAGGCTTGTTTTACGGCTTTTTCGGTGATTTCGTGGAATACGATTCGCTTGGATTTGTCGTCTAACTTCAAAAAGTTTTTTAAATGCCAAGCTATGGCTTCTCCCTCACGGTCTTCATCGCTTGCCAGATAAACCGCTTCGGATTTTTTGACCAGTTCTTTAAGTTGATTGATGATTTTTTTCTTATCGGGCGATATGATGTATTTGGGTTTGAAGTCCCGTTCGAAGTCGATACCCATTTCGTTTTCGGGCAGGTCGGCGATATGGCCGAAGGATGATGCGACTTCGTAACCGGGCCCCAGAATTTTTTTTATGGTTTTAGCTTTGGCCGGCGACTCGACAATGAGTAATTTTTTTGCCATTTTATTTTTGTTTCGCAAATGAGGTTTTATCAAAAAAACCGGGAACTTGCGTCCCCGGTTCGGAATAGGATTTCGTATCAGTTAACCGGTCTGCGGTAAGTTTTTCGTATGGTTTTGCGTCCGAAACGAGACATGGCGCAACGGAATCCTATGTCGTTGGTCGATAGGTATTGGGGTAAGAAGCGCCGTTTGGAAGGTTGCAACCAATAAGCCCGGTCTTTCCAAGAGCCTCCTTTATAGACGCGTACTTCGTTGTCGATTAACGTGGTCCGGTTGTTGCTTTTGTCATATTCCCGGATCATTTTCCATTTTCCGTCCACGGAGTCCATATAGATTTTGTGAACGGGCGAGTTATAGACTCTTTTATCGGAATCTCCTTCCAGTTCTTCGGGGGTCAGTCCGTAGTATCTTGACGATTGCAGGTCTCCGTCACGATAGTCTCTGTTATCGGCACGATTGAAGTTTTGACGTAAATACAGTTCTTTTTCGTCGATTAATTTTTTGGCCGGGGCGCCGGGTAATGCTTTATAAATGACTTTTCCTGTGGCTAGGGTGTCGTAAGGAATGCTGTCGGGGGTAATGACGATGAGTTTTCCTTCTTCGTCGAATGCCATTTTGGTATAGACATTGCCCCGGTAGTAATTGAAATCACTGGCTTCGTCATCGATGATGGGGCGATACACGTCTGCTACCCATTCGTTAACGTTTCCTGCCATGTCGTAGAGGCCGAAATCGTTGGGCGGGTAGCTAGCCACGGGGGCTGTGATATCCGCCGCATCGTCGGACCATCCGGCCAGTCCGCTATAGTCTCCGTCGCTTTGTTTGAAATTGGCCAATTGTTTGCCCCGGTTTTTTCCGCGTCCCAAATATCTTGTGGCGGTACCGCGCCAAGGGTACATTTTTCTGTTTTTCAACCGGTTATATATGCGTTCTCCGATTTGTGATTTGGCGGCGTATTCCCATTCCAGTTCGGTGGGCAGGCGGTATTTGGGGATGATAATTCCGCTGGAGATATTGGCCGTGTTTAATGTGGTATCCTTACGGCTACGTTTGGGATAATATTCGGTATTTCCTCCGAAAGCCATTTCGGGGTCCGAAAGATAGGTTTCGGTATTGAAGTTTTCTTCGGCCGTTTCGTTATATATTACGTTACGGTCTAATTTTCTGAATTTGATTAACCGCATTTCGTTAACGCGGTCGGTGCGCCAGTTGGCGTATTGAACGGCTTGCACCCAATTGACGCCTACCACGGGATAATCCGAATAGGCGGGGTGACGTAAGTAGTTCATTACCAAGTCTTCGTTGTATGATAAGGGAGAGCGCCACACCAAGGTGTCGGGCAAAGCGCCTTCGTAAATGTGTCGGTATTTGGGGTCTTTGGGGTCGAATACTCTTTTCAGCCAGTCCAAATATTCCAAATACATCAGGTTGGTCACTTCGGTTTCATCCATGTAGAACGATTGGACGTGCATT
>Ga0256834_1001552_pt1 | contig 15319 bp, 19 predicted proteins | sample 4281140metaG_FD_190536 | JGI IMG/M metagenome (GOLD analysis project Ga0256834, IMG submission 190536) | Hydrothermal vent microbial communities from East Pacific Rise, Pacific Ocean - 4281-140 | ecosystem: Environmental > Aquatic > Marine > Hydrothermal vents | place: Pacific Ocean: East...
CGTTCCAAAAACTTCTTAACTGTTGCTAAAAGTTATGAAGATTTAGGGGAGTTTTTCTCTAATGGCTTATACCAAGCTGAGGTTGAATACCTCATTAATACCGAATGGGCAAAGACAGCTGAAGATTGACGCCGCGTGGGATAAATCACGCAGGACAATGGGATAAATAGAATATCAAAAAAAGGGTAAATCTTAAAACTTATTTAAAAATTAGCCGTTTTTGATTTTATCCTTTCCAATGCTTGTTGATACTCTTCTTCTCCAAACTCACATCCGATAAACTTTCTACCTGACTTTAGTGCTGCAATCGGAGTGCTTCCTGAACCTACGGAAATATCCATTACAACATCACCTTCTAGGCTACTTGTTTCGATGATTTATTGCATCAAATCTGCTGGTTTTTCGCAGGGGTGTTTGCCTTTATATGACTGCACAATCTTGAAGTCCCACACGTCTATTTTGAAGACTTTTCTGGTGCTGAAATATAGCCTTGTAAGCAGGGTAATTTTAGACCAGTACCAACGCTTTAAAGTGTCAAGTAATGAGCCTCATTTTAAACAACAGGTACAATGGCAATTTTCTTAATTAAAACTTGATTACTCATTGCTGTATTAACTGAATTTAGCAATCTTTCTAAGCTCTTTTTACTGCGTTCTGAATAGTATTTATTAGCCGATTGTTTTAACTCACCTGCGACAAGCGCGCGCATATAATCCATGGCATAGTCTTCAGCGGGCAATGGATTTGGTATCGTCTTTATAACTTGGTCAACTGCCAGAGTATTGTCCAGCTCATGCGCTGCCATTTCTGCTTCAACTCTTAGAATATCAGCAGGGTCTGGTACTACCGCTGGCCAGCCATTATCGAGTGCAAATAGCATTATTTGATTGTCGTCTGCTTCGATTGTTATTTGATAAGTATTCATTTTATTGCTCTCTTAGCTCTATATATGCATTAACGCGTGATGCGGAAGTACCTCCGCCCACTGTGACGAATCTAAACTTTAGGTTGTGAGTGCCAGCTGGAAGCACAACCCCCACCACGCCTTTATAACCACCCTGCCTACCAGAATTAGTCGTGTCTTGTGTAGTCCCTGTGTTGACTACAACATCTTGCTTAATATCATTGATGTATATTTCAAGGTAGTCAGCAAAATTTCTCTTGTATGTTGTTGCTGCAAAATCTACATGTATTTTTACGTGAGATTCATTGTCTGCTATGAATGATTGATTAACTGAGAATGCTCCCGCAGCAATCGATCCATGCGTTTGTTGAAAGGTTTTCCGCTTTGCAGAACCACCACCGCCAATCCCTAACATTGCTGATAAAAGTGCCATTAGACAGTCCATCCATAAATAGTATTTGTGTGAATTAATCGCCCAGACACATTGACATCTAAAAGCGTTGTAGCGTCTGTATTACCGTTGAAATTTTTGCTATTCATATTCAATGTGACGGGGTTATTTGTTGGATCGCCAAGCCATGCATAGTCGATGTATTTACCTGCTGGCGCGCTGGGTAATGTGTAAGTATGACCAGGCGTAAATTTATAATTATGTCCTACTTGCAACAGCTGATTATCAACTGCTGTTTCGTATTGCACCTGCATATCTTGAGGCGTAAGCGTGAACCATTCAAAACCCGAGTTATCAGCTTTCTTTCTGAGCTGCTGAAGTGGAGTACTCCCATCATTTACTTTAAACGCAAGCAGTGAAATATCAGCAGGGCTTCCACCCACGCCCACATAGTTTTGCACCCATGTTTGGGTCGCTAAACCTGATGCAGAATAATCACCCGTTGCATCACGGTATTGATCTATCAATTCACCGAGTGTCACTGTACCCAATTCAGCAGGATCAATAACAATTACGCCAAGGTTTTGATAGCTAGTGCCGTACTGCAGATGCACTTCATAATCGCCTTCTAGCAGGTTCGTTGTGAACTCACCCAGCGCATTAATTGCGATGATTGCTTCACTGTGGATGGGTGATGATCCATTGATACTTGAGTTGTGGCGTAATGATCTAAAACGCACTTTAGTATCAACAATCACCGCACCTGCTGGGGTGTGCAATGGCCCTGTTACATTTCTACTCATGCGTAGACCTCTTCTTTATATTGTCGTGCGATTAGCGAGTAACGACCGATGCTTGTCATTGAGCGATTAAGCACTCGAGCTGGCACGGGGTTTGTTCCTGATACTGTCTCGATATTAATCACATCGCCCGCATCAATCTCGATGCCTATGTCTAGCACATTAAAGTCAATATCCCAGCTTTCATGTTGTGCTGCTAACAGTCTTCTATTACCAACATTGAGTGCTTGTTGTTCACTTAATAGACCAGGCATCCTGATCTCTGACAAACGCTCTTTTGTTGCACCTGATGCGACATCTACTGTTTCGACAATCACACTCGAGTCGTTATAGTTATTGCCAGGATTAGTAAAAATTACGCGGATGCGGTTCGGGCGTTGTGTTTGGCCAAGCCATTTTCGTGTGGGTACGCTGTTTAGAATATCCGTACCCGCTTCTGGGGCGATCTTTAATGTGTGAGTCGGTGCGCTGGGTGCATCAAGAATAAACTTCACCGTCTCATTCCAATCTAAAAATGTGAAAGCATAAGCGCGTAAAACATCACCCCAGCTAGCAGTTTGGTTGGCTTGATCAAGCTCTAAATTAAGTGATGATCTTGGCTCGCCTGCTACCACTTCATCACAATAATTTGCGGCTATTGCAAGGCTTGCATTATCAACACTAAAACCCATTCCGTAGGTTGTGCTGGTGATTAAATCAGCCAAACATAATGCAGGATTATCACTATAAACAGTGGTTGTTGTGCGTGGGTCAAATACTTTGCGCCCACGAATTCTGGCGGTGATATTTGGCAGACCAGAGCCGTATTGGGCCAGAGGTATTTTAATCACGGCGTAACACACTGCATCGAGTGTGCCTGCTAATAATAATGTTTCGTTATATGTTGGCTCGTAACCTAACAATATAGGGTCAATGCCTTGCGCCTGCGTGCCTGTGTAGATGTTTATTTCTACATTGGTTAGCAAAACTTCGTACAGATAGATTGCAGCGCTGGGTGAGTAATTTGCTAAGTCATCACCACCTAAAACCGTGATGCTTTCTTTAACTCTGTAAGTATTATTTGAGTGTGTGAATATCCAACCGCCTACAATGTCAACAGGCAGTGTTTGTAAGCCAGCCCATGTTGTGTAATCCCCTTTAAAGTCTGGGCTTGCCATGTAATCACCTGTCGCGTAACTCGCATCATTAATACGCACCTCATCAACTGACTCAACTTCACCAACGCAAAATAAAGCACGGATAACTAAGTGCGAGCCTTGCTGTTTTATATAGTCAATTTTGCCACCGCACCAGGTGTTGCCGTAGACAATTGAAAGTGGCGATCTATCAGCTGTTTTAGTGACTAACTTCTTTTGGGTTGAGCGTTGAGTGTTGAGTGTGCTCGCGGGTGTGCGTGACACTGATTTTTTAGCATCAGTGGTGCTTACGGTTTGCCAATCTGCCCATGTTGGTGCGGTCACAATATCACCTCTTCATACGCTAGAAATGACACGGTTACATCAAATGATTGGTTGCAGTTATTGCGTGGTAGTGACACGGGCATGGCTTCAAATTGGCACACATAAGTGCCTGCGGCTAATGTGCTGTCGCCGTGCCATTTCCAGTTGAACTCTTGCGTGTGGTTGTCATTAAAGAAGTCGTTTATCTCATGCAATTGCGCTGGGCTGATTGATAAATGCTTAACGGTAAACTTGCGCGATTGTACTGTGGCTAAATGTTGTACATGAGGAATTCCACAGGGTGGTATTGTGACTTTTGGCTTGGTTAAAGCTGTCCACGTGGCTGCGTGTTTAATGTCTGGATAATATGCGTTCATGCTTCAAACCTCACGGTTTCACCATTGATGACAACGGCACTGCCAGCGGTTACATTTGAGAAGGGGCTGATCCAGCGATTGCGAGGTGTGATGGCGTAATCACTACGCACGCCTTGCGCGGATAAAATAACCGTTTCACCGTTGGCGGATGCACCTGATACTTGCCCTGAAAATACGGCCTCATAGATATTGTCATCGTTTTGTACTTCGTACATTTGCCAGATTTTAACGGTGATGTTATCGATACCAATTACATCTATAAAGTTGGTCCAATCACGGTTTCTATCGAGAATACTTACATTGGCAGATTGGCTTGCGCCACCGTCTGTTGCTAGACCTGAAACTTCAAAAGAGAGGTGCTGCCAATCTTGGCCATCATGCGTTATCGCGCCACGGCTACAGTAATAACTATTTCCTAATTGAAGTAAGTAACCAGGAGAGGTGGCAGGCTTGCGAATAGTTGTTGTTAAATCGCTCATGCTAGACCCAACTCACTGCCTACTGCTTGTTGAACCGTGACAGTGATATTTTGTGGTGTTGATGCAGCCGTTGTCATTGAACCTGCTGCGCTATTAATAACGGCTGCTGATTCCATAATGGCTTTTGCAGCAGAGCCAAATATGCCCGCTGAGTTTTCTAATGATTTTGCTGCTATATCTTGAGTTTGTGCATTAGCACCAACTGCATCGCCTTGCTTATCAATTGCAGACTGTAATCTGTCATTGCTTAGTTGTTGAGTTTGCTCGAAGAAGTCTACTTGTTCTTGACCCATGCCACCTTGGATTTGATCTTCTGTGAGTAAGCCGACGCCTTGGTTTGTGAGGAGTCTTATTTGCTCTGATAAGCTTGTAATAGTGTCAATATCTGTTGCTGTTTGTAGCTGTGACACCAACTCATCAGACTGTGCTTTTAAATAATCGTAGCGCGCTTCATCGTCTTCTAATAATCTGAATTTTAGGGCTTCTATATCACCTGCATAATTTTGTGAGACAGAATAGAAAGCAGACAAGGAGTTGGCGAATGCATTAAGCCCACCTTTTGCTTCTGCCAAACCATGAACGGTTGCTATTGCATAGCTATTAGTTTCATCGAACTCAAAGCCCATGTCTTTCATGGTTGGTAACAATGTGTCATTAATTACAGATAATTCAGAAATTTCAGCAACAACATCTTCAATTGGGCCGTTAAGGTCTACTAGCTTTGCGAGTTCTTCAGGCATTGCGTCAAAGATAGCAGAGAGTCTTTCTGTTGTGAGAGTTTCAATATCAAGACCATCACCTTCAAAGTTATCAAGATTTGCTTTAGCTTGCTTTTTTTCTTCATCTGTCAAAAAGCTTGCAATAACATTATCAAGCTCTACAAATGAATCAAGAGCTGCCATTACGCCTTCTATTTGACCTTTATCATCACGATTTAGCGCAACTGTTTCTCCACCATAATTTCGAGATAGCAACCCAAATCCGTCGGATAAATCTGACTCTCTCCAAAATGATTTTCCTGTCGTGTTTCGCTTAATACCATCGCCACTCCATCCTCCATATGCGTGATCTCGATTATCAAAGCTTTGAAAATCTGCCGTGACGGTTTTCTTTCCTCCAAAAAGTGAACCAACTAGCCCGCCAAGGCCTGCGCCAATAACACCCCCAAGACCAGGAAGGATAGCGTTACCTATCATCGCCCCGATGCTTCCACCTTCTGAACCTTTACCGCCCAGCATTGAACCAAAGAGTGCGCCACCGAGGCCTGCTAAACCGAACCCTGCATTTGATGCTGCAAAACCACCGCCTCCTGCTGCGCCGAAGATATTTCCACCTCCGAACAAGCCATCAAGAGTACCGCCAAATTGAGAGAAACTTGTGCCTATTGAGTTACCTGTCAGTAAGCTGCCGATGCTACCTGTACCACCGCCAGCACCACCAAGCCCACCTGCTTGCGCCACTCCACCAACACTAGCACTACCAACACCGACAAGCTGTAATACCCATTTGCGTGCCATTTGTGCGGCTAAATTACGGAAAAATGATTGGGCTGAGTCCCATAAGTCATCGAACGCTGATGTGCCATTTTCAAATAGATTATTAAACCATGAGTCCATTGTGTCGCTTAATTCTTCTACTGATCTTGCTTGTGCTTGCGCTATTTCTTCTTGTGTTTTTGCAAACTCTTTTTGTGATTTTTGGTTGACAGAAAGTGCTTTGTTTTGATCCCATAATGCCAGTGATGACTCTATCATTTCATCGGTAAAGCCTCTTACAGCCAACGTACTCTTGTAATATTGTCTTTCTGTTAAATTGAGTTTTAAGCCCGAAAGGGTTAGTGCTTGAATTTCATCATTGAATGATTTATGAAGCGCGTTTAAGGCTTTTTGTTGTTCACTGATAGCAATAGTATCGGCTTTTCTTTTTGTTGTGCTTTTACCTTGAGAAGCGATTAATTCTTTTAATTCCGTTCCTAATACTCGGTTTGAATGTGCGGATTTATTGGTTTTATCTCTGTTTTTTTGCAATGCTTTTGCACTTTTATCAAGTGAAGCAGACCATTCGTTATATTTAGATCTGGCTTTTTCAACACCACTTGGGCCACTGATTAAATCATCAAGTTCATCTTTTGCAAAAATTAAATCATCAGCAAACTGTTTATGACTATTTGAAATACTTTCAACAGTGATTTTATAATCTTTTAAATCTTTGATTGTTTTATCAGATGAATTACCCACTAATTTAAGCGCTACTCCAATTGCTTGCATACCAGGCACCACTGATAGAATTCCTGCGGATGTTTTTGCCATCTCTCTAAAAGCACCAATCGCTTCACCGATTGATCGAACAATTGCACCCAATGTCTTATTAGCCAGTTGTGCGCCAATATCACCTAAACTTAATAATGCACCTGTACCCACCTCGCCCAGTGTTAAATAAGCTATCTCCGCTAATTTTAAGGCCGTTTCTATACCTGTAATAATATCAATGGCATCACCCATTACATTAATAATGATGCTGGTTACATCGTTTGATGTAATTCCAAGCCCTAGCCAACCATCACTTAGGTCATTCACATTTCCAAGTGCACCATGAATAACAGGGGCTAAACCATTGGTGATCATGTTTGATACACCACCAATTAAATCACCTTGTTGTTTCCACTCATTGTTAATCACTTGCAAGCGTGACACATCCATATCGGTCATTATTATGCCGAGGTTTTGTGCGCGTTCTTCTAGCTCTTTAAACTTTTCGCCACCATTTTCTAACAAAGGTATTAGTTTTGATGCATCACCTGCCAATGCTTCTAAGTAAAACGTCTTTTCTGCGTGGGTAATTCCATCAATTTTATCTAATGCATCGTATATTTTGAGTAGTTGTTTATCAGGTGAGAGTTGAATTAAATCTTCTATCTGTAAGTTAGTTTGTTCCATCACATCAACCAATGGCCCAGCACCTGTAACTGCGTAATCGCCTACGCGGTCGTTTAGGTCTTTAAATACATCTGCCATTTTTTCAGCATTAACATCAACTTTTTCAGAGGCAAACTGCCATGCCGTTAAATCTTCAGCTGAAATATTTAATGCCGTTGATAGCTTTGAGATTTCTGTGGCTGATTTAATGGTATCTGCAACCATTTTACCTAAGCCAATCACCGCCAAAGCACCTGTTACCACGGCAGCAGCCGAGGCTACTTTTAAAAGCTTTTTAGAAAAATCACCTGTTTTCTTTTTAGTTTTTTCTGTTGTATTACCTAGCTGGTCTGTTTCTTTTTCAAGCCCATCTGTTGCCTGCTCAGTGTCTTTGAGTGCTTTGATGGCTGACTCGGCTTCACCGAGTAGCTTTAATCGAATTTTTAGATCATCACTCATGGCTTGGTTTCTTTTGCTTTGTCTCGTTTATCGCTCATGGCTTGCAGAGCGCCTTTACTGATTAGAAGTATTTTTTTAAAAGTCTTTTTACGTTTCTTGTGTTTTTTTCTTGATGGATAACATTCTTTTAAGTAGCGCAATACAACGTCACCATTGAGGCCTACTGCACCACCCATACCTACATTCCATTGGGTGTCTAATTCTTTGAATATATTCCATGCTGTTTTATTGCGTGGATCCACGTAGAAAATATCTTGTGCTTGTTCTTCAATATGAATGCCATATTTTTTTGCGTGTTCAATATCGGCTTGTGACAGATTTGTTTGCGAGTCTGCGGCATCCATGCGATGACCACAGCCCCATATATAACCTGCCTCTATTAGTTTCCCCGAAGCGAGTTTTTATCACTAAGTGAGTTAGCAGCGCGACCTAACGCATTACCTAATGATTTGGCATAACCCACTGAACCCAACATTTGATCAAGCAACTCATCTGAGTAATCAACGGCTTTGTTATCTTCTGTTTTTAGCGCTTCACAACGTATTAGCCATTTTTTAATTAAGTTATTTGCTTGATCGGTTAGCTCTGCTGATTTCTTTTCATCTTGAAACCTTTCATCAATTTGCTCAGTCATGATGCGAGTGAGTTCTGCTTTAATCTTTAATGCATCTGTTGCGCTGGGTCTTTTAAAAATAGCTTTAAATTTAATCTGTGAATCAACCAGATCAACAAAAGCATGAACGGTGACTTCAGGTGTTAAACCTTGTAAAACAACTGTCTTACCCATTAGAGAGCCTCGCTTAATGTTAATGTTGGTACGCTTAAAAACTTCAACTTTTGCGTGATGCCTGATGTTGTGTCTTTAAGTTTGGTGCGCTGTGTTTCAAGCGGTTGCACGTCTGCTGTTATTGATAATTTACCAATGCCCGTTGACGTGATTTCAAATACAAGCGGTACGCTCTTTTGAGTGATGTGTGATTCACCCAGCTCAAAAGGGTTAAACTCAGTGGCATAATCTGGCTTGCGATAAATTATCGTCCCTTCAGGGCTTGCCGCATCTGCTATCACTGAATCTTCACATGACATATTTGACTTGGTTAAAACTAAGCCACCTGCATTGCCTATGTTTAAGCTCTCTAAACAAACTGCTTTACCATCAAGGGTTACTGCATCAATCGTATCTGCGTTACAGCTTGCGATTAGGTTATTGAGCTGTACACCTAAATCTTCATCAAGATGCGCGACTTCATCTGGGAGAATGTAGGAACCTTCGAGGTTGATACCGTCTAGCTTAATGCGTTCACCAATGGCGATGCTCAAATTAAATATGCCGCGCATACCTTTACTGGCATATTCAATATCATTACCCCCTGATTCATCAGCGCGCATTGAGGCGTGAACCGTGTCAATACTTGAGAGTGTTGAGGGTGTGAATATTGATGTCTTTGCAATTGGGTCATGCACAACATCAAAACCAGCACACAATAAAAGATTGTCCAATGGACCTGCTGTTCCTGGTACTGCGGGAAATGCAAACGGCGTATCAAAACTAATCTTGTTTTGTAGGTTAGTTGTTTCAACGGGATTATTACGAGAGCCTGCTTTATTGGTGTCGTATTTGTTCTCGCGTGAATCACCCACACCAATCTGTGCGGATGAATTTTCAGTTAATAAAACAGAAGCGGCTACTAAGGCGGGTACTGCACCTGCACCTTCTACGTTCTCTTTACCCAGCAATATCATGCGGGGTTCAAATGATGCTCTTTGTCCAGCCATTATACTGACTCCTTATTAGTTTCTTGTGTGTAGATGTCCCACACTTGGTCACGTCTAACTTTTGTTATCCACGTGAAATTAGGTTTTAAATCACTGACATTTGGCTTTTCTTCAACGGCTTGTGCGTTTAAGAATGAAAGCAGCTCTGCATTTTGTAATTCAATATCAGCCGCTGTTGGATCTTCTTGAGATTCTTGATCTTCTGGCAGGTCTTCGTGACCGCCTGCTTCTAGTGGCTTGGTTTCATGCACCAAGACTTTGATTGGCTTTTCAAGTTCATTACCGTTTTCATCTTGGTACTGCATTTTGTAGGTTGGCATGGTGTGCTCCGTGTCTTGTTAAGGGTGTTTAACCAAAATAAGTGGATGAAAAGCGATCCTCGTACCACAACGTGTGGTCGTTATAAGCCATCATTTTTCCACCTTTCCACAGCATTTTTTCAAAATTATCTGTGGGTTTAAAAAGTCTTAATATTTTTCTAATCTCTTTGCGTAGCTCAACCATTTCTGCATTATCTTTGTTGCTGCGCTTACTATCTGTATTACTCACGCCGATCACTACTGCAAATACTTCATTGCTTAAAACATCACGATCGCAACTAGTGGTGGGCAAATTATCACTAACAGGTGAATCACTCGCATTAATCACATAGATACAAGGCACGGTTCGGGTATCTACCTTTACGTTGGCAAAATCTGCCGAATGACCGACATGGCGAACCTTAAAAGCCTCATTCTTAATTAAAGGCTTTAAGGCATCAATAATGGGTTTTGTGTTTCCGTGCATATCAATTAGCCAATCTAAAATTAAAAATCTTTTAAATCATCACGCCCAAAAACAGAGGGAGGATGTGATACTTCAGGATGGCCCACCGCCGTTGCAGCACTGGCTGTTTCAACACCAATGTGTATTACGCCCGTAACGATAAGGTTTAAATCTTTCAGAGCCTCAGTGTTGCGCCTCGTTATATCTTCATCACCACGTAAACCCCATAATTTATAGATAGCCATATTGCAATTAATATCAATAAGGTTGGCATCACCCACTATGGTGTTGTTATCAGGATATCTATTACGCAAACGGCCACGCATTTTATCGCCTGCAAAATTAAGCGCCTTTTGAATATTAGCCAAGGCCGCATCAACCGCAATAATCTCATCAGCCGCAAAAGCACTACGATCAGTGCCTTCAATCGTTGCTCTGAGTAAATCCCCCGGGACAACCGCTAAATCATCAGGGGTGGCAACATCAGCCAATGCCTGAACCGAAGTCCCTACATGGCTGAGTAAATCTTTTGTGTTTGCGTATTGCATACTTTAATAGATCAGCACGAGTGCTAAGCTATCAACCCTTGCTCACGTAGCTCATCTGCTTCATCAGAGGTGCATTCAACAACTTCTTTGCACAACTCACCGCGCCATTTCAAGGGCGTGGTTACTGCATAAGTTTCATCATCGCCATCACCTGCGCCTTTATTGCTTGTTTTCGGCTTTTGTTTACTGCCTGTTTTAGCGCTCGATTTATCTTTCGACTGGCTTTTATTTTTCTTTTCCAGCTCTTCTTGTGCTGCCTTTTCTCTTTGCTCTTCTGCCAATACATCCGCTTCTTTTTGTGCAGTTTCTTCTCTCTCCAATTCATCTGCCGCATCCTGCATCACTTCATCTGCATAAGTTTCAATGGCTTTTTTAGCACTGGCTAACTTATCAGGGTCACCCTCAGCTTTTGAGTGTAGATTCCAAGCAAGGTCAATCTGCTTGCGATTCACATCAATGTCTAAAACATCAATAGGCAATGCATTTACATCACCCACTTTTTTAGGATTTGATTCAAAGTTAGCACCCAAAACGGTTGATAGACTGGTAATACGATCAACACTAATTTGTCGCGCCTCAGCAGCAGACATTAATGAAATGGCTGACATCACAAGAAATAGAATGGTTTTTTTAGACATGATTGATCCTTTTTTGAGTATTGGAATTATTTAAGTGGTATTGCTTTCACCCAAAAAGCCTGCAAATAGCAGGCTTTTTTTGAGCTGTATTAGAGCGACTTACTTATTAACTAGCACCGCCAATCAAGAAGCCTGCTGACATCGCTGTCATATTCACATCACGCTCATCGGTAATTGGGTAAACCCACGATTTAGCGTTTCTGTCATGGTATGGCTGTTCTACAAGCGTATAACCACGAAGGCGGTAGGTGTAACCATAAGAAGGTACTCGGGCGCTACGCAAACCAGCAGGTGGAACATAAGCCAAAACCGTCTTACCCCAAGCATCTTGAAAAGGAGAATCTTCATCAGGCACCCATACAGACTTACCAACCTTTACTGTATCCACTTCAAAGTACGCAGCAATCATTTCAAGCGTGATAGATTTACTTGAAGTATGTTTGTATTGGTCTTTAATTAAAGGGTGTTGCTTCAATGCCATATAATCTTTTGGAGACAAAATCATCACGTTTGGATAGAAGCCAGTGGTAGAACGAATTGCCTCTTTAGCTGTATCAACATCACCTTCGGGGTTAGAATTAGCCTTGTCTGTCCACTTATCAGTGCCTGCCAAAGTGACCTTGTGATTGACATCATAGTTAGCAGCATCAGTAGCAATCTCAGCCTGCTTCAGCTCTTCTTCTAAGCTAAAGATATCCATTGTTGGATTAATCGCCAAATCACGCGCGGCATCAATACCAGGAACACTTGCCGCTGCTTGTGATGTTTCAGTTGGTACTAAACCTTCTAGCGAATGTCCATTTAACTGAACAGAGCCATCTGAGTAACCAAATTGAACACGTTTAGTGCTTGAGCCAGGAGCGCGCAAAGTGTTGTATTTCATGAATGATTTTTTATCAAACTTAATAATTTTTGCACTTCTCGTGTCGATTTCAACAACAGGAAATAATTCACGACCCACACGGTCAGCATGAATAAATCCTTGTGCTACTTTTGACAAAATCGGGTCAGCGATTTGTGCCTGTTTGTTAGTCATAGCCATTTTAAATATCCTTTAAATAATTTGTTTAGTTTGCGATTAGCAAAACTTCAATACGCTGATTCGCTGCGGTAGCAACAGAACCAGGCGCCATACGCGCAACAGTTTTACCAGCGGCCTTAGTAATTGCCTTTCCCGCTGCATCCGATTGAATTAATGCACCTTCTGCTATCGCAGCACCTGATAAAACAACTGCTGTACCAATAACATCAACAGTTGTTGCATCACCAATCGTTGCAGCATCCATTTTTGCAACACCTAATGTGTTACCCCCATCACCTGCTGGCGCACCATCATGACCAACAAATTGTCCAGCTGTAATGACTGCGGTTGCAGCTATCGTTAAACCTAGAATTGAAATACCTTGCATATTATTTTCCTCCAACGGCTTTTACTGCCGTACTAAAATCAACATCATTCTTTGATGCATAAGCGGTTGCTTTGTTGTAAAGCTTCACTTGATCAGCATCAACGTCATAACCTTCAGGGCTGGCAAAATCTAGCGACTGTGCCGCCTCATCTTCATCACCAATCACTTCACCAAAATTAACCTTGTCGCCCAGTCCATCAATAAACTGCATCAAAGCACCGCGCGGTGAGAGTGATTTATCATCACCTTCTGCAAAATCGCTAAAGTCTTCTGAATCATCATTTGAGAGTTGATCCAATAAAGCAGTAGCCACTTCAACTTGTCCTGGCATCTTGCCAACACGCTCTTCACAAAATGAAACATTTTCATCGTGAAGCTGTTTAAGCTGTTTATCGGCAAAGTCCTTTTGTTGTTTACTAAAGGCTTTTTGATCGTTTTCTAGCTTCGTTTGCTTTTCAGCAAAATCAGCTTCATCTTGTTCATCTGGCACGGTGTGCTCCTGTGGGTTGGGTTGTTTAGGTTTGTTTTTTGACTCTGAGAACTCAGAGGCAACATCTTTGTCTTGCTTAGGGTGGCGTGCTACGTCTTCTAAGTTTTCAACGGCATGAGCAGGCAGTACTTTATCTGCCTCATCCTTGCCGTGTTTTTCTATCCATGCTTCACGTAGTGATCGAAACAAACTTGATATCGACCATGCGCCATCAGAGAAATTAAGTTCTTCAGAAAACTCAATATAATCATCCGCTGTTTCGCCTGATTTAAAACTGACAGTATCCAAATCAGCTTCAGAGAAGGCAGCATCACGCCCACCTTTAACTGCCACAGGTGTATCACCAAAAAAACCAACATGGCGTAAGTAGTAAACACCCGGGACAGGGTTAAAAGGAGAATCAGGACGATAGAATGAAGAGGATATTTTCTTGAAACGGCCATCGTTCACGTCTTCTGCAAACTGTGCTTCAACTTGACGGGTGGTGGCTTCAATACCATTTTCAGCACTTAATGCATCTACCCAACCGAAGGCGGGGCCATTACCTTTCGGGTGGCCTTTAACCAAGGGTGCTTCGTGCAGAGCTGGGTCATACGCATTAATAGTGGCGCTTAAATCATCATCGGAAAATGACAATGATTTTTTAGCGCCCATAGGGGTGTGATCCCCTGACTGGAAGATATGTAGTGTTGGTGGTTTTTTTGTATTACTCATAGCCAAGGATTATGGCTATGTCTTTTAGTGATTAAAAATGAACGTGTTCAAAAACGCAGTGAGAGTGTTTTTTATTTTTTTATGCTTTTTTCTAAATGCTCTTTACCAAGCACAATTACTTCTTGTTTATCGTCATCACTCCAACCGATTAATTCACGGGAGGGAATCATTTCTTTGCCTTGGCGGTTTTGCGTACCAAAATGATGCCAGCCTGCCTTCTCATCTGCAAGCCCAAACTCTAATTTTTCTGATGTGGCATTATAAGACGCTCCTCGAACACCCAGCATGGTATTTGATTCGAACAACATTTTAGGGTTTTTCTTTTTATCCCACGTTGCAGGCTTTAAATCTACCCATTTATCATTATGAGAATCTTTTCCCGCGTCCCAACGCTCTGTGTGTGACAACACGAGGTGTTCACCAACAGCTTTAAACCAAGGTGTTAAATCAATAGCAGCTGCTTGCAGACGACCCAACACAGCCTGCACTTCATCCATGCCTTCAATCTGAATATCGCGATAATCAGACATGCTTCGACAGGCTCAGCAAACGGTACAAAACGTCGAAAAAGAGAGGGGGTGGTAAGTTATAAATCATAGTCCCAGCTCCTTTTTATGCTTCTGCCAACTACTTTTACCTGGTGCATAAGCAAAACCTGCATCAATACCGTCTGGCACCATGACTGATTTTGGGTTGTCACTGTGCTTTCCTACTGTTTGGCTCTCCCAATCCATCGCTGGGGTAATATCTACCTGCTCTTTCTTACCTGCCTTTTTTTGTCTTGCTTTCATTTGACGCTCATTCAAAGCAAATACACGACACTGACAGCCCCAGCCGTTGGGAGGGTAATGTGTATCCCACCATTTATCATCTGCTCGTAAAATTAGACCATCCCAGCTTACGTGTTTAGGGCGAGGCTTTGCCACATGATCTGAATGACGGTAGAGCCAGTATTGATGCGTTTCTTTAAGCTCCTGCAGTTGCTTATATCTACCTGCTTGATAGGCGCTATTGATGTTGGTTTCAAAGATAATACGGGTGCGCCATGCTTGGCCCCCGTTATAGCTCCAACCATGCTTTGCGACTATTTTATCAAAATTCTCTCGGAACAGTTTAATACCAGTACCCTCAGATATTGCTCTGTCCACCTCCTTTCTTAGGTCGCTAAGTAAGTCCTCCGACATCGCGCCTGCCACAACAAAAGAGTGATCATGC
>Ga0256834_1001553_pt1 | contig 15318 bp, 15 predicted proteins | sample 4281140metaG_FD_190536 | JGI IMG/M metagenome (GOLD analysis project Ga0256834, IMG submission 190536) | Hydrothermal vent microbial communities from East Pacific Rise, Pacific Ocean - 4281-140 | ecosystem: Environmental > Aquatic > Marine > Hydrothermal vents | place: Pacific Ocean: East...
AATCTTAACACTTAGACTTTCTTTAAATCAATGCGCAATTTGTTCAAATTTTATACGCTTAGAAAATATTGTAGGTCTAAATATTGGCGATCTTATCTGAAAGATTTTCTGTTCTAAGGTGTGTATAGCGTTTCAACATCTGCATGGATTTATGTCCTGTAATTGAAGAAACCTCCAAATCTGAAAGGCCTGCTTCAACAAAACGACTTGTCGCTTCATGGCGCAGATCATGGAAACGAAGCCCCTCTATTCCGATTTTTCGTCTTACCTCGGTCCATATCTTACTTGTCACATAGGGACGGCGTAATCCATCACGACCAGGTTCTCCAAAAAACAATAGGTTAGTATCTATTGGACGTATAGGGTGATTAAGAACTTCCCTGATAACACTTATTGCCTTATTTGAAAGTGGCACTGTCCGAGATTCACCATTTTTGGTATCTGACAGAAATAGAGTTCTCTTGTCCAGATTTACATTACTATGCTTAAGGTTAACTATTTCGCCATGACGCATTCCAGTATATAAGGCTAACTTTACTATCCATGCAAGCATGGGATTACTATAAGCTTCACAAGCAGCTAAAAGTTTTTGCTCTTCATCGCCTTCTAATCGACGATCTCGTCCTTTCGATTGTTTTGGCTTCCTCACATTTAACACAGGGTTAACTTGTAAACCCATTCCCCATTCTTTAATAGCAATTGTGTATAAGTGACTTAGTAAGGCTAACTCTAATCGAACCGTAGTAGAACTCAATCCTGAAGAAAGGCGTTTATCTCGAAATTTTGTAATTTGTTCGGCATTTAAAGACGCTAAAGTATAACTACCAAGATGCTTATGGATTACCTTAGCTTTGTTAGATTCAAGTTTTTGAGTTGTAGGTTTTTTTATTGGGGTAACTTCTCTGAGATAGCGATCCAAAGCTTTAGTTATTGTGGTTTTTTCAGAGTTATTTCTAGGAATATAAATACCACGAACAATTTCATCTTCTGTGGTTCTTGCCCAGTTAGTTGCATCCCCTTTAACTCTAAAAGTTTGTGAAGTAGGAGGATTCCCCGTAATACGAATAAGTGCTTTCCAATTACCTGCAGGAGTCTTAATAATAGTAGCCATAAATGTACCCTCTGAATCTCATGAGTGTACCTTTATTGTACCTTTTTACTAAAACCCGCTCAACTCAGACATAAAAAAAGCCCTATAATCTCGCTAAGTAGCTGATTATAGGGCTTAAAATATGGTGGGCCTGGAAGGACTCGAACCTTCGACCAATAGATTATGAGTCAATATTATAGCTAATCAGTAACAGTCAGTACTAATCAAAACAATAATTTACAACTTTACACCCGTCTTAAACCGTCACTAACAATCAATGATGTGGGCAAAATGTGGACAATTCTAAAATTATCCGCCACCTTTTCAATTCATTACTTCTTTTCATCATATTCCGAATCAACCTGTTTATAGTATTCCTCTGCTGATATTTCCCCAGATTTTAGTGCCTCATTGTATTTCTTAACATTTGAAACACTTACTTTATTAATTGATTCACTTATAGGGTAATCTGGCCTCATTCCACGCCACCACTTTAAAAAGGCTTCTTTATTAGAATCTGCCATATCAGCACCAAGAGTTAATGTCATAAACATCTTATGATGACGTTGCTCATATGAAACTTTTGCAATAGCGATATGTTCCTGGTTTTTCCATTCAAATAAACAAGCAGCTTTATCAGGATATCTCTTATTAAACACAAGTAAGAAGCCTTGATATATTTTAGGATCAAGTTGACCTGCTTCAACATCAGTTTCACCTAAACTTATCCAATATGTGAACTCAGGAAACTCTTTAAGCAATAATTGAACATATTCAAAACTAACTTTACCTTTTTGCTTTTCAATCCTCTCAAGAGATCTTTCGGGCAAACCTAATATCAGTTCCATTTTTTTTCGAGACAGTCCTAATAGCTCTCTTATTTCTTTAAATTTTATCCCTATATTTGACTTACTTGAATTCATGTAATAGTATATTACGCGTATGCGCGTAACACCAAGATTGCTATATTATTTTGTAGTAGAACATAAATAAATTTAAAAGGGTATTCCAATGACAGATCCAATAACAAATCTCGACATTTCTGATCTCCCTGTTTTTGTTCCTCTATTAACAATAGAAAAGTTTGCCTCCGCTATTGGTGTGACTCCTCATGTAGTTGATGGTTGGATTAAAAGAGGCTATGTAACTACCACCAAAATAGGTAGACGTAGACTTATCAACATGATGGCAATAATGCATGAATTAAGCCTTCATGACTTAAATTAATTATAAGTCATATTCCGTAATCTGACATGGATAATCATTCTCAGACTGGCATGTCATTCTTAAATAAGAATGTTAAGCAAGCTGAAAAGCAAATGATGTTGCCCTTCTGGAAAGAAGAGCATCGTGCGATGCCAAACCATATTGCTAGGTCGGCATTATTCACACCAATAAAAAAAGGAGCTAGAACTTTTCATAATAAAGAGATTATTTCATCAAGGTGTGATGTTGAAATAACCTACACAGGGTTAAGACTCGACGAAGCCGATGCTGACTTATGGATGCAGCTCTTACATCATTTCAGAAACACCTCCCCAGGTAATAAGTTTTTTATCAATAGAGCTAGACTACTAACCGAGTTAGGAAAAAGCAGGGGGAAAGAGTCATACAAGTGGTTAGAAGATTCGATGAATCGTCTTCACGGTTCAATTAGCATTAAATCCAAAAGATATAAAATAAGTAGTACATTATTACAAATATACGCCACTGATGAAGAAACAAACGACTACTACTTTAAAATTGACAAGGCAATTGTACTGCTATTCTCGAATAAAGAATTTTCATTAATTCAATGGAATAAAAGGAAAAAGCTAAAATACGCTCTCTCAAAAACTCTACAAAGGCATATAGCTACGTCCTCATCTATTGAGCAAAGCTATTTTTATAGTGACCTTAAAGAGAGATTCAAAAGATCAGGGGAAACAAAGTATCTAAAACGAGATTTGAAAAAAGCCTGTGAAGAGCTACTAGCACATCATATAATTTTCAAATATGAACTAAGAAAAGATAAATTAAAAATATGGAGAACAAGAATTACATCGTAGTATCAATCACCACTAATCGTAGTAACAATCACTAAAACCAATTTTTATCGTAGTATCAATCACCGACCCAAGAAAATATCGTAGTTTCAATCACTATTTTGATCAATTTCGTAGTAACAATCACCTTTTCACAAGACATTGATAATTAAATTATCAAATTGTGGATAACTTTCGTTGTATCAATCACTTTTTTACAGAATTTCGTAGTAACAATCACCTTAAAGCGTAGTAACAATCACTTTTATCGTAGTAACAATCACAAATGTCGTAGTATCAATCACCAGCCTTATTTTAAGCTATTGATATATATAGGTAAAACACCTCTCTCATCGCCCTTTACCTTTTATTACCTTTATTTACCTATCAGAAAATAAATAAAGTAACTTTAAAATCGTAGATCGAGCATACGAGTATATGAACTCAAATAATGTAGAAACCTGAAATTAAACACTAGGTGTTTGACAAGAAGTTGAAGGGGCTACAGCTTTGCAATTAACTCCATAGCCTTGAAAACCTCAGTGACTCTCTGTTGACTGATACTATCGACCGGCATGTGTCCAGGTACAGCTTCGAGAAAACGGCTATCTTTCAATAGATCACTAAAGCGCCTAGATAGTTCTGTAGCAAGTTCTGCTTCAACATTTTTAACATCATCGACTAACTCTGCCCTACCATCAAAGACAGCAATAATATCTTCAATGTCATGGCTCATCAGATAATCACTCTTTCCACGCCCCTCAAAAGCATCTAATTTTGTAATTAGAAAGTACGGAGCTGATATTAGCTTTATCATTTGCTCTGATGGAAGCATGAATTCTTCAGCATGTCGTGTTGCTGGTTCATACCACTTGTTACCAAAACCTAACACTTCTGGATCAATAGGCATCACATCGAGCAGAATGCCATCTGCTGACTTCCAACGACAAATTGGAGCATCTTCACTAGTATCTTCAGAAAACCCCTGAGCACGCAATCTATCAGAGAACTGATAATAATCCCCACGAGACATGACTTGTACGATAGCATCAACATCCTTAGTAATTCTTATTGGCGGCGCTGCTTTATCCGTAATCAATAAACCTGTTGCACAACCACCCACGAACACCATTTCATCAGCGAGTTCTCCAAGCTGTTCCACAGCTTCAATCAAAATATCAAGATTGGGATTCATACTCACCTAACCTTTTATTAAGCTCTTCTCGTGCAAAGTTTCTTTCCCTTGCCCTGCCACCACGAATCCCATCAATCAATACTAATAGCTCATATAATTCTGAATCTTTTTTAGCTGCATTTGGAGCAGACTTGTATAGTGGTGAAAAAGACATACCACGTACTTCTCCTTCGGAGTCTGGCCAAACGGGTGGTGGCTCACCATCTGCAACAAAATACGAGTTCATTGGTGGCGCTGCATAACTTGTAGGCATTCCACGATTTAGCTCTCCCTTCTCTACACCAAAAACGTATTGAATACCGTGTGATAAAAACTCACTTAGATTACTAATTTGAGGGCGTATTATTCCATCTTGCTCAATTGCAAGTTTAGCTTTCAAAGACCTTTTAGCTGCCGCATGAACCTCTGAAGGACTCATACTTAATTCAATAGCTAAAGAATTATACGCCCAAGGACTCTTACCTATAGCAATAAGTTTTAGCAAAAATAATATATCTTGTGGTTTTATCATAGTTTATTCTCTGTTCGCGATTTGCGAATAAAGAATAACATAAATCCACCTTCCTGCAAATCCCGATGCAGAACTTATACCCAAAGAGCAAGTAGTGTCATGGAGGAGTCCTGTAAGGAAGCTCCTTTATACTACTTAAACGGCGGGTAAAATTTCACGTTTAAGGGATGAAAATACTCAATATTAAAAGTAATTGTCTCTGCATACGTCACTATCAGTCATTAGATAGTGACGTATGCAATCGCTATTGCTACGTATGGGCTCCTGCCCTATATTCGGGGTGACAGCAGGATTATTGCCTATTGTATATAGCAACTATCCTTCTTTATAAAACCGAATTTCAGAAGACTTGGACAGGCGAACTAGCTAAGTCGGATAATGCTTTGCATTATTTTTTGCTAACAGATAGACGTAAGTCTTTTACATATCATCGTGTTGTCCGACTGTCGGACAGTAACGTATCTTTTACATATTATCGTGTTGTTCGACCGTTGAACAACTTCGTATTTTTCACATTAGAGTATGTATCTACATACTACATTTCATGAATCACATAATTTTTTAAAGTGGTTAATTTCATAATCCAACAGGAGGAATTCAGTTTATGTCACATTAGTAGCTTTGTTTTTGAGCGGTCATCAGACTAACAAAAACTCGCCTTTTCAGGCCTTATTATTATCACTTTTATCCGTAAGGACCTTGGTTATCGTTTAGATACCAATGAGTGATGAACACTAAGCAAAGAACATTTTTTACTGATAATGGAGAGACTAATGGACAAGCTGACATGGGAATTATCTCAACTACAACGAAACAATCGTGACGGTAGTCGAAGCACACAAGAGAATAGAAAGAAGATCTTAAACATGACAGCACAGCACTTAAAACAGATTGGTTTTAATCGTATGAATACAAAAGCATTGAAGGCTAAGCATGTTATTAAACTTATAGAAAAATGGACTATGGAAGGCTTATCTTCGGGGACACTTAAAAATCGTATGTCACATATCAGATGGTGGGCAGGCAAAGTAAATGCAATTCACAAAATACCTGCCAATGACCAGCTTGGTATTGATAGACGAACCTACATTACAAATGAGAGTAAAGCCGTAGAACTTAAACATCTCCACCTTGAAAAAGTTAACGATCAAAACCTTCGTTACAGTTTAAGGCTGCAAGCTGAATTTGGCCTTAGACGAGAAGAAGCTATTAAATTTATTGCTCATTATGCAGATAAGGACGATAAGATTTTACTAAAAAATACCTGGTGCAAAGGAAAGAGAAGTAGGGAGATACCAATCACTAATTCAAGGCAAAGAGAGTTGTTAAATGAAATCAAAAATAGCAGGGGTAATAAATCATTAATTCCTTCGCGTCTTAACTACAAGCAACAACAAGACAAATATAGAAATACCATTCCCAACATTGGACTAGGCAAAGGACATGGGTTACGACATAACTATGCCCAAGTTCGTTATAAGGAACTTTCGGGTAATAACTGCCCTGCTCTTGGTGGTAAACGACAAAGAGCTATGACAGAGCAAGAGCGTATGAAAGATAGAGAAATAAGACTAATCATTAGCGAAGAGCTTGGACATACCCGTGAACAAATCACATCAATTTATCTTGGAAGTTGAGTTGTCCGACAGTCGGACAGTTCAAAATGCCTCCGGCGGGGTAATGCGAAGAACGAGTATAGGTGACTACCTATGCCCATAAAAACGGAAAAAGGCTGGCATGTGGATTTTCGCCCTCGTGGTAGAAACTCAAAAAGATTTAGAAAAACTTTTTCTACTAAAGCAGAGGCACTTAGATTTAAAAACAATATCCTTTCTACCTATACTGAAGAGTGGAATGAAACACGGAGGGATACTAGAAAATTACCTGAACTTATTGAGCTTTGGTACTCACATTTTGGGGTAGCTTTAAAAGCAGGCAAACAGCGCAAAAAAGTTTTGGTAAGACTCTCACAGTTTCTATTTAATCCAGTTGCTGCATCACTTGATACTACTCTCTATGTTGCTTATAGATCTGAACGATTAAACAAAGGTATATCAGGTCATACCCTCAATCGAGAACTTGCTTACCTCAAAGCTTTATACAATGACTTAATTAGATCAGGTCATTTTAAAGGCAATAACCCTGTTTCTAAAATTAAACTATTAAAAGTACAAGAAACAGAAATGGCTTATCTCACAGATGAGAATATAAAAGAGCTAACTATCCAATTAGAAAATAGCTCCAATTCCAGTGTAAAAATTGTTGCTTTAATATGCTTATCTACTGGGTGCAGATGGTCCGAAGCAGAAGGATTAACAAGTAACAATATACTGAACGGAAAAGTGATTTTCACAGATACAAAATCAGGGAAAAATAGAGCCATTCCTATTAGTTCTGAGCTAGAAAACACACTTCCAAAAACACAGGGCTTACTTTTTGATTCTTGTTATGCTGCTTTCAGGCAGGCGATTAAGAGGTGTAACTTTCAACTTCCTCCAGGGCAGTCAAGCCATGTTTTAAGACATACTTTTGCCAGTCATTTTATGATTAAGGGTGGAAACATATTAGTACTACAAAGAATACTAGGGCACTCCTCTTTGGTTATGACCATGAGATATAGCCACTTTTCACCCGATCACTTAGAAGATGCCGTTAAATATAACCCTTTAGCCAACTTGTGATCATCAATGAAACCATACTAAGCACACTGCTCTATTGTTGGCAAGCGTTGGGTTATCACTATGTCTCGCGGATAAATATTACTTCCAACTATTTATCATCTTCTAAATCACCAAACATCTTTAAAAAGTAGAAAAGTGAATAGATAAAATATCCAATAGCTAAAATAGCCAGGACTGTTAATACGTTCATAATCATAATAGTTACCTACAACTTCTTAGTTTACGCATAGTTAAAAATTACTTCTTTTTTTGAGGCTTCTCGTAAGTTGCCCAAGCGATAATAGCCATTACTACAGTGAATATAGTTGCCGCTACTGCAATAACTTTTGTACTAAAGGCCACCGTAGTTACTGTTACTAATAACATTATTTATTCTCCTCGTCTTTTACATCGCCATCATACCATTTCTAACAACCCAGCTTTTGACAACATGAAGTTACTTCATACAATTATGAACTAGTCATCACCATCTAAATGAATTAAGTCTAATCTAATATAGCCTACGGAACATCGACTACCATTCATCGTCATCTCCACCCCAAAATAAATTATGCTCATGGTTCATATATTTATGATCCTTGGAATAGCATTCATTTTTCAATTCATCCAAATAATCGTCAGACTCTTCTTCATCTTCTGGAGAAACACCAAACATCCCCATTACAAAAACTATTATCAAAGTAATACTAATTAAAACAACAGATAGTGCTACTAGCAAAGGCCAACGAATAATAAATGACCTGCTTTTTAAGCGTTCATTTACATCACTAATTATTTTTATTGCTCCGTCAAGCATGAAGCTACCCCTTGCTGTACATCAGTCGAGATAACATCATAACATATAACTAAGGATTCCTTAGTATCCAAGCAAGTAAAAACCTAAGATTCTCTTAGTCTCATTTCATGAGGCTTTAAAGTGAGTTCTACAAAGGAAGCAATTTCACCTGTCGGCAAGAGGCTACGAGCTGCACGTACAGCAAAAGGAATATCTCAAAAGCAGTTGGGTATTCTGGCGGGTATTGATGAGTTTTCTGCAAGCCCTAGAATTAATCAGTATGAGAGAGATAAGCACGTTCCTGACTTTGCGACAGCTCAGCGCTTAGCTAAAGCACTCTCCATCCCAGCAACCTACTTCTATGCTGATGATGACAAGTTAGCTAAATTTATTTTGCTCTTTTCCAAAGCTAATGAGGAAGCACAAAATCAAGCTGTAAATATTTTAAAATAGCCCCAATATAAAAATAAAATTAAGTTCGCTTTTTGTTCTCTTTATTCTGTGTTACATTTGATCGTCCTATGGACACTAATACAAAACACATCCCCACTATCGCAAGTATTTTTACTTCTTACTCATACGATAAAAATACAAGAATTCCTTTATACGGCAGTATGGTTTGTGCGGGGTTTGCCTCACCAGCAGATGATTTTATTGAAGAATACTTAAACCTAAACGAGCTGTTAGTTAAACAAGAAGAAGCTACTTTCTTCGTAAGAGTTGAAGGTCGCTCTATGGTTAATGCTGGCATCTACCCAAATGATATTTTAATTGTAGATCGCTCTTTAACAGCCAAGCATCGCAATATTATTATTGCAGTGATAGATGGTGAGGTAACTGTCAAACGCCTCTATAATCATCAAAACAAGGTGTTTCTACAGGCAGAAAATTCACAATATAAAGATATACCAGTGCTTGGTGAATTGCATATATGGGGCGTTGTAACCTCTGTAATCCATAGATTCACATAATCATGTTTGCTTTAGTAGATTGCAATAATTTCTATGCTTCATGTGAGAGGCTATTTAGACCAGAACTAGAAGGTAAACCTATTGTAGTTTTATCTAAAAATGATGGTTGTGTGATAGCTAGAAGCAATGAGGCTAAAGCTCTTGGTATTCCTATGGGTGCGCCAGAGTTTAAATACCGCAAGCAAATGAAAGAACAAAGTATCCATGTATTCTCTTCTAACTTCCCTCTTTATGGTGATCTATCTGCAAGGGTAATGACTGTACTTAATCAGCTATCACCAAACCTAGAAATCTATTCGATAGATGAAGCTTTTGCAGATATGAGAGGCTACTCAAATTTTGATTTATACCAACATGGCTTAGAGATAAGAAAAACAGTTTTACAATGGACAGGCATACCCGTTTCCATTGGTTTTGCTAATACAAAAACACTCTCAAAAATAGCCAATAGAGTAGCTAAGAAATCACCAAAAGCTAAAGGCGTATTTATGTTTGAAAAACAGAGCCAAATTGATAGCGTGCTGAAAAAAGTAGAAATTAATGATGTATGGGGTGTGGGTAAAAAATGGAGTGAAAGCTTAAAGCATGATGGTATTTATTCAGCCTACGATTTAGCCAAAGCAGATAGTAGTTGGATACGACGAAAGTACAGTGTTGTGTTACAAAGAACAGTGAGAGAATTAAATGGTGAAAGTTGTATCTCAATAGAAGACCTACCAGAGAAGAAGCAACTGCTTATATCTCGTAGCTTTAGAGAGCGAGTAACAAACTATCATCATTTACGTTCACTGGTATCAGGCTACATAAGCAGAGCTTGTGAAAAGCTACGAAAGCAAGGAAGTGTCGCTCAAAGTATTACGGTATTTATCCATACAAGTCCCTTCTCTAAAGGAGCGGGGTATAACAACTCAAAAAATATCACTCTAGGGCAATATACGGCCGATACGGCAACTTTTATTAAGATGGGTTGCTATGCCCTGGAACATATCTTTAAAGACGGTTACGAGTATCAAAAAGCTGGGATAATGCTATTTGATATAGCGCCAGATACGCTTCAACAACTCTGCTTGTTCCAAGGTGAGAAGTACGACTTAGAAGCTCGTAAACGAATGAAACTACTAGACCATGTCAATGCTAGGTATGGCTCGCAGACTCTACGACTAGCCTCTGAAAGCAAACAACGGTGGTACATGCACCAAAACCATTTATCACAAGGTTATACAACTAGGTGGAATGAATTATTACCTGTAAGGTAGCACCTCCTACAGCTACTAACCCAATCTACTTACCCAAATGTATATTAGTTACACAAAGTACTGTTTATCTTATTTTTCGTATTAGAACCAACCTTTCCATCAGCAATCAATCCCTTAGCATTTTGATAACTAATAACTGCAGATTCAGTGCCACTACCAAAAATACCATCAGCCGTTCCTGCATTATAACCAAGTTCATTTAAGAATTTCTGCAATCCTGTAACTTGTGTAATCCCGTTAGTCCCATCTCGATAGCCTTTTTGTAAATATTCTGATACTTGGTCATTAGTGAAGTGACGAAGAGGACAAAGCGCAGGGACTGATGGAGCTTCAATTTCAATAGCATAATAGTCAGAATCAGTACAGGCATCATCATTACAAGCTTCAACATACCACCAGTACCTAGACCCTTCCAGCAACCCAGTCACTGTATAACTATTAGAATTAGCTCTTACTCCACGAGTTACAATAACCCCACTACTACTTAAATTTCCTTTGACAACCCAAACTTTATACCAGTCTGCATTATTAGCATTGCTCCATCGAAGTGTTGGAGATGTATCATTTAACACCTGAGGATTATCTCTTGATGTCGTACCTGGGGTTAATCCTGTTGGCTGGTCTGGCTCTACAATTTCCCCATTAATATTAAAGTGTGCTCTTTCCTTACTACTACACTCATTATTGTTATTACAAGCTCGCAAATCCCAAAAATACTGATGCCCAAAGTCCAGATGACTACTAACATCATAGCTTGTTCCAGTTATATATTGATCCTCAATTAAGTAACGAGTCGTATTATAATCAAACAAACTCAGTTTATATTTTGAAGCATTATTTTCAGCAGACCATTGCAATGTTATCGTTTTTGAATCTAAATTAACGGAATTATCACGATCAGCACTTCCAGGTTGGAGATTCCTTGGTTTATTTGGGATGGGTAGAGATTGAGACTCATCCACCACCTTAAAATAAAGTAGATTTGACCATTCTCCACAACCATCAGCATTACATGCTCTAGCTTTCCACTGGTACTTATGATCTATAGTTAATGGAGACAAAAGAGGAAATGAGGTGCTAGCTACATTCTTATTTTCAAAAGCAATGCTCCCCGATGTAACATCATCCAACTTCACCCCGTAATGTGTAGCATTACGAATTTTCTTTAATGACATTGTTGGAGTTCTATCAGTAATTTCTATTCCTGGAGAAGTTGATGAACCTGGTGATAATATCTCAGCTTTCTCTAAAGTTGAAATAGTCACATTGTCTTTAATTTGAAAAAATAATGAATCAGACCATTCTGAACTACAACCAGCACTATTACACGCCGTTATATCCCAATAATATTTATGACCAACAACTAAGGTAGGGGTAACTATTGATGTTCCTGTTACATTAGTTTCATTTAGGACAAGCTGACTGGTAGTAACATTTTTCACTGCAACTTTATAGTAGGTCGCACGGTCAGCAGAATTCCATGAAAGTGTTGGGGTTTTATCTGTAAGCTCCGTACCTGGGCTTGCAGGTGAACCTGGTGATTTTAAAGTAGGTTTAACAGGCTTAACTTCTGTTGAGGTTTTTTTACGAACCCCTAAATCATACTGATCACTTAAACCACTACAGTCAATTGCATTACATGCTTTAACTCGATAGAAATAATTTTTATCAATAACTGCTGTAGTATCTTTGTACTCTAATTTCCCAGTCTCACCAATCTTCTCCATTGAAGTTTTTGAGCTTGAGGTAGAACGGTATATTTCATACTTAGTAGCACCTATTGACTCATATCCTGTTATACGAATGTAGTCAGGAGTACCATTCGAAGCAATTACATGTGCAGGCTTGATGGGAGCTGAATTAGTTACAACGGCTTCTCCCCCACACGTTTTTAATGCTCCTAAATGACCTAGTTTGTCTATCCAATCCTGAGGCTCATCTTGATAATCCCAAAGGTAATTAGGGAATGGATCTATATTCAGCCCCAATTTTTTTACCGAAAAGTGAAGGTGAGGGCCTGATGATGACCCTGTATTACCGCTATAACCTAATAACTGTCCTTTCTTTATTGCTTGTTGAGACTTTACAAATACTTTATTTAAATGTAAATATTGTGTTGTATAGCCATTACTATGATTTATAAAAACATAATTTCCATTCTTATAATTCCCATATCCATTTTTACATCTTTGGTCAGTATTACGATATGTAGTATCAACTTTTAGAGTATTGTTTTTTAAGGAACCTGTAATACTTTTGCAATAATTAGCTACGACTCCATCAGATGTTGCAACAATAGGCGTGCCGACTGTTACTGCCATATCAGTGCCATAGTGCCCTGATCTATTAGCAAGAGCTAATGTTAAATAAATTCTATTTAGCCAATATTGCTTTTTAGAATTTGAGTAAAAAGAGGAAATTCTTATTGGTATCTTGCTGTTAAAAATATCATTTTTAACACACACAGGTGATGTTAAAAACCTATTATCAGTTCCATTTTGTTGAGAGGTATTCTCTGCAATAATGGTAATTGGAATACTTATTTCTCTCCCTTTCAAATTAACAGGAGGTACAATTCTTGAAGTTTGACACTTGATAGTATATTGCCCTGACTGAGAAAAACTGAACCTAGGTGAATACCTTAGCGAGCCTGCACCTGACACCCCCTTTTGGTCTGAACAAGATAATTTATTTGGCTGTGCAGTAGGCAAAGGGTTATCATTAAAAATTAAGTTAACAGTAAACTGTTCACCAACATCAAAAGTATTTTCTACTAAAGAATGGGATAAAATGCCTTTTGCGAAAATGGCAAATACATCCTTACTCTGAAATAGTTCATATATTTTTAATCTTAGGGAATATTTATAACTAGTATCATCTCTAAACCACTGATTCTCAACGTATTGATTAATCACGTAGTCAATATCTTCATAAAATCTACTTTTAGATGCATTTATTCCTCGGTTTTTACTCACAATTTCCATATCAAAATTAATAGATATGAAATAATCCATTACTTTTTTGTAGTCTTCATGAAATTCTATAGATTGATTTACATCAGACCAAATGTAGTTATGACCAATAGCTCCTCCTGCTTTCACGATATTATCAACGCTTGATCCTATAACTCCTGATATCTCTGCTATACACCCCAAAGCATCTAATTTTCTGCATTTTGAATAAGCAATGACTCCACCAGAAAAAATATCAGCTATATTACGTATTGCATCATTTGATGAGGCAGACCTTCCCTCTGACCCTGTTGACATTATAGTAATTGTTGTTCCAATTGCTGCTGTCGCGACTATTGAAAACTGCTTTTTAGTGAGTTGGATCTCTGATATTTGCGGGGCATATTGGAGTACTTTTGTAGCTACTATTGCAGCAATATTATCTTCATCTGCTATTGATATACCCATTATTTTTGCTGTTGTTGAAAAGACTTCTTTACAAGCTTCTAGCTGTACTCTTTTATTATTGTCATTTGCTGAATTAGTCATACACTCATTTGATGCAATAACTCCTTCAAAAAGCTTATGAGCAAAATCAACATGCTTTGGGTCAACTATTTCCAAATCGGCATTTGAAGCTTTCAACAAAGTAAAACCAATATCTGTATAAAAACTAGCCAGATCATTTATTGTTTTCTCCTCAAATGCATCAATAAAATCAGGTATTATTTGAATATATTCAGCTATCTTCTTTGTCCGTTGCTCTGTCTCCTCATACGACAAACTAGCACTCTGCTTAGGATCATCAATTTGAGTTTTCTTAACATAAAGACTATATTGACTCAACCAGTAAGCTCTTTCATGGTCATCACAACTAATTTTTGTCTTTAAGCCCTGTGAGATAATGTCTGGATAATAATATAAACAATTACTTTTAGTCCCTATCCTACTAAAATCTTCCCTTGCTTCATCTGCATTTGGAGAAGTTATATTTCTTTTTTCGAGTTTTTTATCTAAAGTACTCTTGAATCTTGCATGTCCATCAGTAATATTTAAATCATTGTCATTTTTCTTGTGAAATGATTTTTTTAACTGTTTATTTTTATTGTTAGAAGATAATAATTCTATAAAGTCAGTACTTATCTCCACACCATTATTTATGTTTCCATCTTTATCCAACACTTTGAATAATGAAAGTAAATTAATTACTTTATCTGTATATACTCGTTCATCATCAGTTGCTAGATCAGAAAAAGAGATTTGAGACCCCGCTTTAATTGTTCCTAGCTCTACTCCAACCAATCTAAAACTTATTTCTTCACCAGGAAGGTAATAGAACTCACCAGCTTTATCCGTATACCCAGTCCACGTATCCGTTGAATAAAAAAGCCCAGACACAGGTAAATCATAAAACTTTGATTTTTTATATTGGCTACCTGGATTTATTAAAGGTGTAATATTTGGTGTATTTGGTGAACTATCATTACTACCGCCTCCACCCCCGCAAGCCGTAAGTATTAAAAACAAACTAAGCCATAGAAAATTAATTAAGTTGCGCATAGTAAAAGCCCTTCAGAAGCTATTGATTATGAAAGCTATTAATACTACAAATAAGCAACTTTGACCAGTTTAACTGATATAGACTAGATGGTAATTAAAAGAGATCTTTATAAAGTCGTGGTCAAATTGTGGACAATCCACAAAAAAGCCCTGTAACGTAAAACGCTACAGGGCTTATTAAATATGGTGGGCCTGGAAGGACTCGAACCTTCGACCAATAGATTATGAGTCTACTGCTCTAACCAACTGAGCTACAGGCCCTTAAAAAAGTGATTAAGATGCGCCTGCATCCTTATCCAATTCT
>Ga0256834_1001554_pt1 | contig 15306 bp, 18 predicted proteins | sample 4281140metaG_FD_190536 | JGI IMG/M metagenome (GOLD analysis project Ga0256834, IMG submission 190536) | Hydrothermal vent microbial communities from East Pacific Rise, Pacific Ocean - 4281-140 | ecosystem: Environmental > Aquatic > Marine > Hydrothermal vents | place: Pacific Ocean: East...
AATGGCAACTCTACTGCCTAGTACATCAACTACTTTATATTGACGGATCAGCGGCCCTGTGGCATTTCGCATCAAGGCACAGCTCGCAAGCAATGGTTGTTCCCTTGGTAAAGGCTGTAACGCCGAGGCGGAATGCCACAGGGTCGCCCGAAGGGTTGCTCTGTCAATATAAAGTAGTTGATGTACTAGTGCATAACACCCTCCCGAACTATCGCATGAAAAGCCAGGTAACTTGCCGATAGCGGTTAAACAAGCGATATTGAGATTGATTTATCAAGCGATGGGCTATCATCGAAAAAAGGGCATGGTTGGGATATTGATTGAGGGGTTCAAAAATAATTACTCGGAAGGATAGTGAAGCATCCTGGGTGGGGGTTTCTACAGCCTCGTTATGTTCATAGGAAAATTTAGTGAAATTATCTCTTTATCAAATTGATGCATTTGCTGAAAAAATATTTGAAGGCAATTCAGCTGCCATTTGTCCGCTGGACCAATGGCTTCCTGATGAGGTACTCCAAAGTGTCGCCCAGGAGAATAACCTATCCGAGACCGCATACTTCATAAACGAGGATGGCAGATATCATATTAGGTGGTTTACCCCTACGGTTGAAGTTGACCTATGTGGTCACGCAACGCTTGCTTGTGCTTATGTGATATTCGAAATACTAGGCTTAGAGAATGAGGTAATACTGTTCCATTCAAAGAGCGGTGAGTTAAGGGTAACTCGAAGAGGGAAATTGATAGAGCTAGATTTTCCTAGAGCAACTATTTCGAAATGTGAAATTCCATCTGAAATCACTAATGCATTCGGAAAAGAACCAATCGAAGTATGGCGATCTGATGATTATATAGCGGTCTATGATAACGAAGAGGATATTGTATCTTTATCACCTGACTTTAATATTTTGAGTCAATTGGAGTGCCGGGGTGTTGTTGCTACTTCACGAGGCGAAAAAGTAGATTTTGTGAGTCGTTTTTTTGCTCCAAGGTACGGAATCAACGAAGACCCAGTTACGGGGTCTGCACACTGTGAGCTAATGCCTTATTGGGCGAGTGTGTTAGGGAAAAATAAATTGTCCGCAGCCCAATTATCGAAAAGAGGTGGCAAGCTTCAATGTGAGTTGGCCGGTGAACGTGTCTTAATATCAGGGCGTGCAGTTAAATATCTTGAGGGCACAATAGAAATATGAACCTGCGGATTTCAGTTATTAAGTGCACCACATTGAAAAAAGTGAGCCCGTGAGGGCACTCACAGTGCCGAGCCTCATCATACTTCTCACTTTGGTACGTGGCCTTCACCACTATCACCAGTAGGCCATTCGTACTCTACTTCGAATTCAATGATCCAGATCAACGCAGTACTGATAGCCGCTGGGGATAGCGATCAGCGGTTGCCAAACCTCATAAATATGCTATATTAGAATATTCTAATATAGCATATTAAGGGGTAAAAAATGATTACACATATCACTCGAACCATGGCTGGCACATTTATTTTGCTATCTCTATTGCTTGGCGTTGAAAGTAGCCCTCTTTTTCAACACATCAATTGGCTTTGGGTTACAGCTTTTGTTGGAGTTAACCTATTTCAAAGTGGCCTGACCCGCTGGTGCTTAATGGATAAAGTCTTAGCAAGGCTTGGGGTTAGCAAATAATTTATTGAACCCTTAAAACCCCTTCTAGGGTTATGACAATTGTGCTACTAATTAGCCTACTTAAATTATTGGTTACGCCAAGTGAAGTATTTTAAACTTGCAGGGCTTTTTATCACGCTTTTTATTGTCATGGCTCTCAATATGTCAGATAGCTTTATTGTGCGTCTTGGCTTTGAGCCCAACTACCTGTTGGTGGTCGGAGTATCGTTGCTAATAGCATGGCTAACCATGAATCAGAATATATTAATCATTGTTGTGGTTCTGATATTAGCACTGAGTACCTGTGTGCCAGAAGAGACTGCAGCAAGCTTCGGTTATGACCGTGATGTAATGCTGGCTGCATTGGTGGCAGTCATAATGTTGCCAATAGTTCGTGAATTTTTTGATTTGGAGTAAAGAATTACAGCTGACTTTAAACAGACCAATTTAAGAGTAAAAACACTTATTAGTACCTCGCATATTTAAGTAAAACCGGCAACACCCGGCTAAGGGATTGCATCAATTTTGTCCGTATATTGAGATTTGACGTCACTCGACTCCGATAGCTCAACCTCTGACTCTCGTGTTTCATTCATAATTTTCATCCGAAGTTCGCTTACCCACTTGATCACCTGCTATGCGCTGCTCATGCTGTGGAGCAATGATGAGGGTGGTGCGCACACAGACCAATCCGGTATCGATTGCCATGATCAACACCCTGTACACAATAACAATAGCCCCGGGCAACTAGAGGGCGCTGTTTTGTGATGTGACCACAACCGATAGGCTTCGAATATCAAGCAGTTGGTTTTTTAGGCTGAGGGGCAAAGTAGCGGTAACACATTCAACTTTTTGGGGTTTTGCAAGAGACTATGCCATGCTATATTTTATTTTGTGAAGCCTCTAAACAAGTAAATTTTAATTCTAGGCTTTAACCTCTTGGTAACCAGCAGCTTGGTTAGTTTAATAAGGAAATCTCTAATAATTAAGGGTTGCGTCGGGTTTGCTCCACCTTGCTGGGTGTCAGATGGAATGAGTGTTGGGAACAGCTGTACATAAATCATATACAGAGATTAACCACTCTTCTCCAATGCAAAGGTCAGATAAGGATCGGAAAAAGTTGTATGCCCTTTCGACAACTTTATTAGAAGTTGCTGTAACAAAGTATCTAAAAAGAGTTCCGTATGCCTAGCGATCAGTTCCGTATTCTCATCAAATCTATTGGCAATGCACAGCCAGCGGCTTCTGTTGCCATTGCACAAGGGCTTAACCTACCTACTGCCGTTGTGGTATCTCGACTTTACAGCGCACCCTCAATTCTGATTGATGGCATTGATGAAGTTACGGCTACAGGAATAACCAAGCTACTATCAGAGCTAGGCTTTGAAGCTGAAGTACAAGACACTGCGCTCCCAGCACCCGAGGCACCTGTTTTGTACGATGTTGCGATCTATGTTAAGGATGCACGCCAATTCCAGTATGCCATTGAAAAAATTTCTGAATTTACCGGCATTATCGAAGAGGATGCCGCACGAATGATCATGTCTCCCCCTGGGGTAATTTTAGGTTCAGTTAGTAAGGCAACGGTTGATGTGTTGTCAAAACAACTTGAGCCTGACATCTCCGTGCTCTCATCTCAACCCGATGTGGCTCGTTATCACTTATTCCTTAGTAAAGATGGCGGTGAAACATTACACAGGCGAATACTGCAAGACTTAGAAAATACAGGATTAAAACTTTGTGGCATCACTGGCCTAGTGGCGACAGACATTGATCATGCTACTGCACGTTTGCTGTGGCAACGTCATCAGGCATCGGGATTACTAAGAATTGTTAATCAGGATTTTTTGCACTTTGATTTGGTTTTACAAAAGCCTGAGATCAATAAAAAACTGACTCCTGCACAAGTTGAAACATTAGAAAAAATCGCCGGTATACCTGAGGAGATGGCAGAAAATGTTCTGTGTGCTGCCCCCATTACCTTGTTGGAGTCTGTTTCACACAACGAAATTACCCCTCTTATGGCCGCATTTGCAAAAACGGGGCTTACTATTCAAGCTAACCTGATTACGTTTCAAATGCTCGGGTTGGAGGTTCAATCCCTGTCTGACCCTGTTTCAACCCAGCAAGCATTGGAAGGCTTTGGGCTACATAATCAGGGAGTTCCACTTCCCAGACCGCCTTTCGTACTACCGGGTGTTATGCCTGAGCTACAGGCAAGAATAACTCGTGCAGCGCTGGAAGATACGGGCGCACAACTCTCTTATGTCGAGGCTCAAGCATGACGACCAAAAACCCCCACGCTCTACACCTGTCTATTGCCGAGGCTGGAAAAATAAAAGCACTTAAGGGTGATCATAAAGGTGCATTAAAACACTATCGTGAGGCATTGCGACTTGCTGTCTCCTCACGTGCTCCCGAAGTGTTTTTTAGGCACTACACCCAATGTGTTCTTGAAAGCCTTGAGCTTACAGGGGCTTATGATGAAGTACTTGATTATTGTATAAACGCTGACGCTCACTATGAGTCACTCAGCCTTACCAGTACTATTCATCGTCGAGACCATGGCTCAATTTTAGAAAGACAGGGGCTATTAGAGCTTAAGCAAGGGGAAGCTGAAAAAGGTCACAAAACACTGCAAAAAGCCTGTGCAATTGCAGGTGAAAAAGCACTTCCCCTGAGTGAAGAAATAATCAACTGGTTACAGCGTGGCTTCAGTCTTGATGTAAGTCGAATAGTGACAAGCCAACGCAAACATAACTATTTTGTCGTTCGCTCAGATCAGGTTGATAAAAAATCTGCAAGCACAGTACCCACTTCAACTTTAATTTCAACAATGGTAACTACTCAGTGTATTTAGGCTTTGCCTCAACGCTTGGTTACCAACAATGAATGATAAACAAGCAGGGTTATAACGAACTAGCAGGATAAATAAGCATCATAAGCAAGGGAGAATATCATGGCTGAATATGACGGATTAACCCCAGGACAAGTACTAGCAGACGCAAGCGTCGCAGAATTTGTCAAATCACTGGGATTGAGCATAGCAGAAGCTCAAAAGGCGCTGGACGAAAACTCTGTGGCTCAAATAGCTGAATTTATCGTGCCACGTGAAGGGCTGGGTGGAAAAACCCTGTTGGATTTGGGTTTATCTCCTGCTTTCTATCATTACCAGCATGCCGATTTGTCATGCTCACTCCAGTTAAGTCTGAAAGTCGAAAAAAACTTTGGTTTAGCACTCAATTTAAATGGTTCATTTAATGACACGGATACGGGCTCCGACAGCAGTAGCGACAGCGAAACCAGCACAGAAAGCGGTAGTAGCAATCAAACGGCAACCCGCCAAGCAAATGTTGAGATTACCAGTGCGTCAGCAGGTTCACTTAATATAGGAGGGCAAGCATTTCCACTCACGGGTAACACACCAGCTGAGCGTATTGAAAGCTTGCATAATGCAATGACCACTAGCGATAGTGGCATTGCGGGTGTTCTCTACGAATTGCAACCCAGTGAATTAACGATAGAAACGGATGCTCCTAGTGAAAAAGTACACATAACGGATAATACTATCGCTTTTCTATCGGCAGGATTTAGCAGCAGTATTATCCGTATTAGTTCAGATGCTGATACTAATTACACTCTAAACGACTCACCCTCTGTCAGCATTAGTACTACAGCACAAGGTAGCCTGGATACCTATGCAGCACATGTAAGTGGCTTGATAGAGGCAGAAGGCTATCTGACAAACTTAGTCTCTCCGAATGAGCCTATAGCAACTGTACAATTCGATACTGGCAAAGCAACTTTTATTGCGGGAAATGAGGATAGTGACAGTAAAATGTTACTTAATGTTGCTAAAGCCATGATTGAAATGGATCTTGAAGTCGACATTGAAGGGTTTACAGACCGGCAACGTTTTGCTGACCGAAATCGCTCCGATGAATACAATGTAAGACTAGGTAATAATCGAGCCAAGCTATTAAAAAGACAACTCATCGCAAACGGTGTCCCTGAAGGAAAAATACATATTACTGGCTCAGGTGGTGATGCAGCAGCCGATCATGCCAATGATTCTGTTGGGCAAGATAACCAAACGTTTCGGAAGGCAGAAATCCACACACGCGGACGAACAGATATCTGGATTTTTGTCCACGCATCATCTGGAGGAAGCAACCTCAATGCTGTTACACCCAATATGATAGGTGATAGTGGTTCTTCTAACGGTTTCATTTATCTGTTTGCTCCTGCTGCTCTGGCCATAAATGACAAAAAAGTAACGATTGATGGAACAGATTTCCCCTTGAGTTCGGCTAGTGTCAGCGGAGGAAGTACCCCCGGTAGCGCCAGAAACTATGCACTTAACTTAACCAATGACATTAATGGAAACGCCAGTGCGAATCTAAAAGCCTCTTCATCCGGTAACGTTGTCACAGTAAGTAAAGATGGTGATAAATTCCAGCTTACTCTGTTTACGACAGAGCAACGCCAAATCAACCTGTCAGGCAGCGAAGGTATTACCGTTACCCAGCAATTTACTCGTACACGTACTAGGAACCAAACAAGTGAAAACTCAGGCAACCGGGCGGTAGCGGTGGGGGCTTCTCTGGATGTTAGTTTTTCACGCAAATTTGAAATGAATGTATCGGGTAACTCTTCCATTTCGGCTCGACTGGTATCCATACCTGCACCACCCCAATTTCTTGAGACTATTCAGGAATTCTTGAATACGGATGGATAGGAGTTAATCATGGCTGAAACACCCTCCGTTACCCGTGCATTAGTCACCGCACCCCTGCCGCAGATTATTGAAAAGCTGGGGTTAGCAATTGCACAAGCACAGTATGCGCTGGATACCAACTCGGTTGCCGTTGCTAAAACCATGTCCGAAACCGAAGTGGACATTGGTGACACCACTTACAACCTGTTAAGCCTAGGCTTTCAACCCAGTTTTTATGCTTTTACTGAAGCAACAGTTGAGGCAAAACTAAGCTTTACCATGACAGAAACGACTGAAACATCGGTCGCCGTTGGTGTTCAAGTTGGTGTCCAATACGGCGTATTTATGGCGGCAGCCTCTGTTGATGTGGCTTATTCCAGAAAATTTTCAGTATCAACTGAAGGCGCAAGCTCTATTGCAGCTCGGTTGGTTTCGCTACCTCCGCCGGATGTCTTTATCCAACTTCTAAAACGTCAATATGAAAAAACGATTATTTGAACTAGTTACAAGCTAGTAAACGTAAAAATACGTTTTTAGCAAAAAAGTCGTTGTTAACAAAGGAGAATTAAAATGGCTGCAATAGGACAAGAACTACTCAACGTCCCAATGGGAGATATGATACGGCAAATGGCTTTCGCCATTGCAGAAGGGCAATATCAGCTGGATGAGAATTCCATAAATGTTGCAGAAATGATGGGCGGCCTTACCGCTGTCTATGATGAAGAAGGCAAGATGACCTTTGACGATAGCCGGGTCTTCTTTGGTTATGAATATATGACAAAGAAAGAGGCGCTAGCCTTTGCTGCGATAGATGATGCGATGACAGGTAGCTTAGATGGCGATGTTGTTAAGTTATCTGAAATACTGGCTAAAATCCCCAATTTTGCAAGTGCAGATGATGATGATGAAATTCGTGTTCCTACACGTTTGTCCATGCTCGAACTAGGATTTACCCCGGTTTTTTACCATTTCGTTGATACGATAATTGAGGTAAAAATTGCTATCAAAATCACCAGAACACATGAATACACACGAAAACGGACTGATAAAGATATTAACCGAAGCTCTGCCTATAGGCGTAAGCGTAGTTTTTGGGGCACAAACCGCCGGTCATCATCCCGTACACAAGTATCAACCTCTCAGGTAGATGCTTCTTATTCGTCTAAGTATTCTTATTCAGCAGAAGGTGCCAGCCTGTTAAGGACAAAACTCAGTCCTATTCCACCTCCTGCAATTTTGGAAGAGCGTATTCGAGGGTTAATGGATAACGAAGAAGCGCGACGTGCAGAGGGACTTAAAAATAAACCCTAAGCAAAAAAACAGTCAGGTTAATCTGATAGTGAGATAGGAGATGATCACATGGCAGTAGGAACAGATTTATTAAACGCACCCTTCCCGGAGATGGTAAAAACACTTGGGGTTGGTATCGCAGAGGCACAGTATGAACTGGACCTCGTTTCCATGAAAATAGCCCGAATGATGGCAGGGTATGAGCCTGATGAAGAGCCTGCCGATGGCAGCCTACCAGCAGCATCTGGCACTCCGGAACGGACTTTGTTAGTTCCCTTAGGTGATGGCAATGAATATAGCTTATTGGAGCTAGGTTTTACTCCCAATTTTTATCAATTTGTTGACACCATGATTGAGCTTAAGATGTCAATTTCCATGTCACGAGAAAGCAACTATTCCACTTCCAGTACTACTGTGAATGCGAGTGTTAAAGGAAAAGTTGGATTCTTTTCTGCTTCTGCAAAAATGCGTGTCTCCACTGTGAGTGCTAGTTATGCCTCAAAATACCAATATTCAGCAGAAGGTAGCTCCCTGATGCGAACTAAACTGGTCCCTGTACCAGCACCAGCCATTCTTGAAGAGCGCATAAGAGCCATGTTAACAAGTAGTGCATCCACACCTTAAAAGTAGAATCTAGAGGGGCTCTTGCAAAACTATTTTGCGGCGACGAAGAATCAATGACTTACGGTCAAAAAAACGTACCGTAACCCATTGGTTCTTCGTTTTCGTTTCGAGTTTTGTAAGAACCTCTAGAAGCAGGAGTTATCATGCCGGGTAATACTTGGAAAGATTTAGGGAATAATAGCAGCCAACGAGCAACTTCTCAGCCGAGCACAGAGGCTCGCGAAAGAAGTAGCCAGGCTAATCAACCCAGCCTGAGCCAACGCCAGAAGCAAAGAGCACTTGAGCGAGCCAAAAAGGTTTCCCCCAATCTTGCCGGTTTGCTGGAACAGCGTGAAGGATTAGAGGATCGCATGAGAAACCTTAGTGCGGGTTCACAAACAGAGGTTAGTCCACGTGATGCAGTAAGGTTTCAGGTTGCCAGTTTTGCAGAACGTCAAGTGCAGCAACGTGCATGGGAATCTCGGCGAGAACAACTACGAGCACAAGCCGCTGAAATTAGAAATCAAAGCAGAAATTCGTCCTCTGCGAGTAGATCTACAACAAGACCATCCGCCTCACCACAAGATTCTGTTAACCAGTGGCTAGCCCACAAAGATGCGCAGCGACAAAATTTACGCGAAACAGCACGCGATCGCTTGTCCCCCTTAAATGATGTTGCTCAGGTGGGTCGCCAATTGAGTGGGTCACTGTCCAGCGCATCTCAACAGTTACGTAATCTAGATCGTCAGCTAGCAGACCAAGGGTTATCACAGGAACGAGAAGAGTTGCGTAGCTTGGGTGGTGATCGACTAAACCAAATACAGTCCTCAGTCAGTCAGTATACCAAAATGGCAGAGGCGCCCATGCGCACTGTCAATAAGATTGATAATTTCTGGAAAAAGCGCCAACAAGAAATCAGTGGTCCGATGGACAAAGCAAGTTCATATGTTGACCGTAATCGTCGTCGTCTTTCTACCCGAACAGGCGGTTCTGGCGACCTATTTGAACGAATGGAGCGTAATAGGCACCGTGCTTTACAACGTCGGAAAGAAAAACAACAAGAAGAAACCAGAGATGAAGCTCGTCGTGAACGTGCTCAACGAAGTAAGCGTCAAGCCAACCAGGAGAAGAAGTCATTATGAGTGCTGAAAGTCGTTTTGTAAGTGAGTCTTTGGAAGCCTTACTGGTATCAATAGCTGAAGGTGTACGCGAAGCACAAGATGAGTTAAATAGCTCACCTTCTGTTGATACCTTTGGCAGACCAGCAACTACGTATCACTTGCCTTATTTAGATTTTAAACTGAAAACCAAAATGGAAACGGTTTCTACTAATAATGCAGGAGGCAAGCTTTTCCTGAGAATGCGAAAAGGGCCTCAAGGCTCATCAACCCGCGATATAACCAGTACACTTTCTGGGCGGCTGGTAGCTATACCACCCGGAGAAGGTTTGCCTACGGTACTGTTAACCATTACATCGAAACGTCAATCTGCAAGAAGTCACCTAATTACACTGGGCGCTGTTAACTCGGCAGGTGAAATTCTTGTCGGTCAAACAATTGAGCTGAATATCAACCTAGACGCTTCACAGCAACTTTCAGCACTGGAAGGCATTGATATAACCACCTTACGTCCAGCAACTAAACTACGTGATGTCATTCTGACGACTAATGAAATAGGCATTGCTGAAACTGTATTGACTATTGACCCACGGGTTCCTGCTAAAGCTATTCTGGTGCTTACAGGAGAATTGGGGACGGAGACGGTTAATCTCTCAGTACTGGCAGGAGGCAGCGTATGAATACGATAAATGCACAAGCCCATATCCTGACGGACGAAGGAAAAAATGCCAGTGGAGTTAGTATCAGCCTGGAAGTATATGTACTGTCATCACGCCGCTGGATAAAAATGGTAACCGCCAAAAGCAACGCAAAAGGGATATGGAAAGCCACTACAACACAATTGCAAAAAGGTACATTTTACGCACCTACATTACGCCTTACTGAACCCGGAAACCCTGCGCCAAGGGTGCTTTCACAAGGGGGATACATTAGCTACAACACTACAAAAAAAGTATTTACCATTGATTTTGGAACGATTGAGCGCTTGGAAGAAGTTGCCTATCCTCTAAAGGCATCTTCCTCTGTATTTAGCCGCTCAAGATTGATCGTTGCAGGACAAGCCAAAAAATCAAAAATATCTATTGTTAATATACTTCGTAATAACTCTAGTGGTGCCATTTTTACGCGAGGTGTAAACCCTACTATTGCCACAAATCTTCCTACAAGTACAACCGATATGGTGTCTGCTGCAGAATCTATTCGACGCAGCCCAATTCTGGATAACTTTGATGCAGAGATCCTGAAGTTTAATGCTAAAGAGGCTAATTTACGCTCAACCATTGTCCAAAAAGATAATTTGTTACAAATGAAAAACCTTGAGCTTTCTACAAGTAAATTAGAACTAAAAAAGGTTAAGGAAAAGCTAGGTAAAGCGGAGGAAAAAGAGAAAGTTCTAAAAAAGCAGAATGAAATCTTTGTTAATGAAGCCAGCCGCAAAACATCTATTCAGGACATTGCTGCAAATATTGGTACACAGGTTGATAATGCAAACAAAAAATTGGAAAAAGATAAGCGAGCATACCGTTTTGGGCGTATTGAACTCGATTTACGAGGAACGGTGAGCACTGATGGACAAAAGATGACACTAGCCAGTTTGGTAGATTTAAAAGAGCTGGGTGCTAGCGCATCACTCCCTGGGATCAAAGTTGAAATATTACCCGAAACTACAGGCTCAGAAATAACCGAGGTTAAAGTTCCAAAAGTAACCGGGTTAACAGAAACTGCTGTGCGTCGATTGTTACAAGCAGTTGGATTACAGTTTGAGCGAATAGATAAAACCGTAGAAAGTAATGAAGATATAGCCATAGGTCAGTCCATCCAACAATCACCCGCTGCTGGAACAGAATTACAACGGGGTGGAACGGTATTAGTCGTTTTTACCGCACAAGCCACTTTGACAGAGGATAAGTAATATGAAAGAAAATATCAGAGATTTGGTCAATGATGTTGTCGCAGCTCCATTGGGTGACATTATCGCCTCTGTCGGTGAAGGGGTTGCGGAAGCTCAGCAGGCACTCGATGAAGGCTCTCTGGCTAAGACCTTGGAAATTTATGCAGAAGGAGGGGAAGATGCACTCAGAGTATTACGAGAAATCGGCTATCGCCCCACGTTTTATGCGCTTCCTGAAACCACTGGAGAAGTGAAAATCTCCATGCATTTAGGCAAATCTCCTTCTGGAACAGCTGTCCCTTCACATGCGAAAGGTATACAACCCACCGTATTAGCACAACTTTCCAGAACCGGCAGGAATATCAGCATTAAACCACGCCTATACGCGACACCAGTGGATGCAGGGTATGCAAATCGCTATGGTTATCGCGCCAATATCAGTGCCACCATCAGTTTTAAAATTGTGCCCGTTCCCGCTCCAGAAGGGGCAGATGAACTTCGCATACTACCAAATTTTGTAGGTAAAACTGTTGCTCAAAGTGAGGTCATAGCAGAAAACATGGGGCTTGATCTAAGCTTTTTTGACACAGCCGGGGGCGCTATTGCAACAGTTGATGACACTCAAGAGATAACGGCTCAGGAGCCTTCCTTTATAGAAGGTAGAGCTCTGTTTGTGAGGCTTGGAGATGACATTCAGCTGACGGTAGAAGCTTAAAGTTGCGAAAGTTCTGAGTGTGAAACGAACACCTTCATGCTGAGTTATAAAAACAAAGCCCATGGGGTAGGAATTAAAACACAAATCCTGAATATAGCCATGAGTACAATAAAAAACCCAGTCAGTGAATGTATCGCTACAATGACTTGGGCATGGCTTGGATGACTATCTTGACAAACGTCGCAGGTGACCGGCATTCCTTCCGTGATCGATTAAGCAGCAGGGAAAATAGTATCGAACAGATTGAGCAACAAGCCCAATCTGTTCGATGTCATGCACTATTTTGCAAAATAATCAGCCAGTGCTTCCGAGTCACCAATAAATTCACCGTTGATGAAGACTTGTGGTACGGTCTCTTTGCCAGTCATGGCTCGCAGGGTGCGTAGCTTGGCGTGAGTACCAAGCAGAATCTCTTCATAGCGATGGCCATTCTCTTCCAGCAGTGCTTTGGCTTTGGCACAAAATGGGCAGCCGGGTCTGCTGAACAGGGCGACATCTTGCGGTTTAACCGCATTCGGATTGATGTAATCCAGTAGCGTATCTGCATCGGAGACTTCAAACGGGTCGCCTGGCACTTCGGGCTCAATAAACTGCTTCTCTATGACCCCATCCTTAACCAGCATGGAGTAGCGCCATGAGCGCATGCCAAAACCGAGGTCGGACTTGTCCACCAGCATGCCCATCTTTTCGGTGAACTCACCATTGCCATCAGGAATCAGGGTGATATTTTCTGCCTCCTGATGCTCTTTCCAGGCATCCATCACAAAGGCGTCATTGACCGAGATACAGACAATTTCATCGACACCGTTGGCTTTCAGCGTTTCAGCAAGTTCGTTGAAGCGTGGCAGGTGTGTTGCTGAGCAGGTGGGGGTGTAGGCACCCGGCAGTGAGAACAGCGCCACAGTTTTTCCGGCAAATAGCTGTTCACTGCTGAGATCCACAAACTCATCATTTTGGCGTGTTTTGAAGATAACGTTGGGGATCTTTTGACCTTCTTTATTGGCTAACATTTCTTGCTCCTCTGGGTTAATTGCTAACAACGTGGATAAGCATAGTTGAAGAATAGAGATTGTTGAAATCGTTTATTTCTACTAAATTGATAGGCAATGGCTATTAATCAGAGGTGGAGATGATGAACCTTCGCGAGTTGGAATATCTGGTGGCGCTGGAGAAGGAGCGTCATTTCAATCGCGCTGCCCAGCGCTGTTTTGTGAGTCAGCCAACCTTAAGTGGTCAGCTTAAAAAACTGGAGCAGTCACTGGGGGTTCAGTTGGTGGAGCGCCATACCCGACAGGTGTTAATGACAGATGCCGGTCTGGCGGTGGCGAAGCAGGCGCGCAAGGTGTTGATGGCGGCGAAAGAGATACGGGATATTGCTGAGAGCTTTCACGATATCATGGCGGGAGAGTTGCAGATGGGGTTGATTCCAACCATTGCCCCCTATCTGCTACCACAGGTTATCTCTGACTTGGGTCAGCACTTTCCACATTTGAAGTTATGGCTGCATGAGTACCAGACGGCAACACTACTCGATATGCTTAAACACGGTGAGTTAGACTTGGTGATTCAGGCACTACCGATTGATCGTCACGACTTCTGTGAGGTGACACTGTTCAGCGAGCCGTTCTACCTGGCCCTGCACCAGGATCACCCCTTGGCACAGCAGGCCCAGGTTAGCCTGGATCAACTGCAGGGTAAGGATCTGCTGCTGTTACAGGCGGGGCATTGTCTTCGGGAACATGTGCTGGATGTGTGTCTGTTGGCGGGTGCATTGGAAAACCAGCATTTTCACGCCACCAGCCTGGAGACCTTGCGCCATATGGTGGGTGAAGGCATGGGAATGACATTGATGCCAGAGATGGCCATTCCGCTTCAATCGGAGAGGCGTGACAATATTGTCTATCTACCATTTGTTGAGCCGAAGCCGATGCGACGTATCGGCATGCTCTACCGCAAGGGGAGCTACCGACAACCGGCATTTGAGCAGTTGGCTGAGCTCATTCAACAACAGAAGGGAAGAGTTGCTACATGAACAGACAAGATAAGCTGTTGCAGTCCATTGCGGGGCAACTGGCTGAGCAAGGTTACGCAATTATTAACAATGCTCTGCCTGATGAGCTTACCCAACAGCTTTATCAGCGAGTAACGACACTTGCACCGGAGGCGTTTAAACCAGCAGGTATCGGTCGTTCTCAGGCACATCGTCTAGATGAGAGTTATCGTCGCGACCAGATCCACTGGCTTGACTCAGGTGATCCGGCCCAGTCTCACTATTTGGTGTGGATGGAGGCGCTACGTCAGGGGATTAACCAGCAGCTCTTTATGGGTTTGTTCGATTATGAATCACACTTTGCCCATTATGCACCGGGCACCTTTTATAAACGCCATCTTGATGCCTTTAAGGGCGAAACCAATCGCGTTGTCACTACGGTATTTTATCTTAATCCAGAATGGTATAAGGCGGATGGTGGCGAAATCGCACTGTATGCGGATGAGCAGCAAGATCAACCGTTTACAACACTTTATCCTCACGCGGGTACGCTACTGCTCTTTTTAAGTGACCAGTTTCCTCACGAAGTGAGATGTGCCCAGCGTGATCGCTACAGCATTGCCGGGTGGTTCCGGGTTAAGTCGCTGGGTACGCGGGTTGATCCACCGCATTGATTCGGAAGAGACCTTGAACGGGGTTCAAGGCTCAAAATCAGCCTCAAGCCTGGCGCTGACGATAGATCGGCTCAGCACCATCAGTTGCTGTTTGATAGTGAATGCTGAAATCATCAAAAGCGTGCAGCGCCTCCTGTAGGTCCTGACCGTCACACAACATAAAGCTGTTGATGCCACAGCGCCCCATATAGGCCAGCTGGTCATGCAATACATCACCCACCGCACGTATCTCACCACTGTAGTGATAGCGCTCACGCAGCAGGTGAGCGTAGCTATAGCCACGGCCATCAGAGAACTTTTCAAACTCCAAGGCAATAATCTTAAAATGAGGCAGTGAGTCGACCACTTCAGAAAGTTTTTGACCCGCACTGATTTTGACACCAAGCGAGCCATTATGTGCGAGCAGTTGGTCACGCTCAGCCTGCCAGCGCTCAAACGGTACAATAATATCGCCATCCACCAACGGTTCATCCATACCCAGCAGCTGCCAGCTATCTTCAACAATGGTGCGATTTTTAATGATTTGCATAGAGCTTATCCTTGAATGCCTGTTTGCCAATACGGCGGTAGGTCTCGAGAAAGGGTTCATTCTCAAGGCGCTGCTCAACATAGACGGTTAAAATTTTCTCCAGCGCATCAGCGACTTCGTCGATGGGAACCGATCGGCCAATCAC
>Ga0256834_1001556_pt1 | contig 15300 bp, 13 predicted proteins | sample 4281140metaG_FD_190536 | JGI IMG/M metagenome (GOLD analysis project Ga0256834, IMG submission 190536) | Hydrothermal vent microbial communities from East Pacific Rise, Pacific Ocean - 4281-140 | ecosystem: Environmental > Aquatic > Marine > Hydrothermal vents | place: Pacific Ocean: East...
CAATTCATGGTCTTCGTCCACAAAAATTCCCACGCACTGGTTATGTATTTTGTAATGGCGAACATGAAGCACCACTTATTAACGATGGTCGTGATCTTGATAATCCAAGCAATTATGTTTCTATTTTCACCGCTATTGATGGCGATAGTATGGAAGTTAAATGGCAGCTACAAGTTAGTGGAAACTTAGATAATGTTGATGCTGATTATCAAGGTAATTATGCTTTTGCTTCTAGCTATAACTCAGAAATGGGTATGAACTTGGCAGAAATGATGGGCAATGAAATGGATCATTGTGTTATTTTTGACATTAAGGCAATTGAAGCTGGCGTTGCAGCGGGTGATTTCCAAGAGTTAAATGGTGTGCCTGTTTTGGACGGACGTAAAGGGTCTAAATATACTCGTTATGTGCCGATCCCTAACTCACCGCACGGTGTGAACGCATCACCAGATGGTAAATATATCATGATCAATGGTAAACTTTCACCAACTGTATCTGTTATTGATGTTAGCAAAGTTCCTTCATTATTCTCATCAGATGTTGAACCTCGCTCGGTTGTGGTTGCAGAGCCAGAACTTGGTCTTGGTCCTCTTCATACTGCCTTTAATGGTGATGGTGAAGCTTTCACTACTTTATTCTTAGATAGCCAAGTTGCTAGATGGGATATTGATAAAGCAATTCGCGCTTACTCTGGTGAAGATGTTGACCCAATTGTTTCAAAGGTCGATGTTGCTTATCAGCCGGGGCATAACTCAACTTCTATGGGTGAAACCAATGAGGCTGACGGTAAATGGCTTGTATCAATGAATAAATTCTCAAAAGATAGGTTCATTAACGTAGGTCCATTAAAACCTGAAAATGAGCAGCTTATTGATATTACTGATAATAAGCTTGAAGTGGTTCATGATGGCGCAACTTTTGCTGAACCACATGATAGCATCATTGTGCATCGCTCAAAAGTGAACCCAGGCATTGCTTATAAGAGAGATGATCCAATCTTTGCTGATGCTGTTACTCAAGCAAAAGCAGATGGTGTTGACCTTGAAGATGCAGCAGACGTTATTCGTGATGGCAATAAGGTTCGTGTTTATATGACATCAATCGCTCCAACTTTTTCACTTGAGAAATTCACCGTTAAACTAGGTGATGAGGTAACGGTTTATGTCACCAACATGGACGATGTAGATGATTTAACTCACGGGTTTTGTATGGTGAACTTTGGTGTTGCTATGGAAGTTGGACCACACGCAACCGCTTCAATTACCTTTAAAGCAGATCGCCCCGGTGTGCATTGGTTCTATTGCCAATGGTTCTGCCATGCACTGCATCTTGAAATGCGTGGTCGCATGCTAGTTGAGCCTGCATAAATATAATGATGAGTTCAGCCAGCAAAAAATAATGCTGGCTGAACCTACATAAAAGTAAAATGAGTTTTGGCTATGTTGTTGCGTCTTTTAATGTTGATGGGTTTTTTGCTTAGTGCATCTTTTGTACAAGCGGCAGAATTTATTGTTGAGGCAAAAGACGGGGCATTAGCCAAAACTTTAACAATGGCAAAATCAGGGGATACCCTTTGGCTTCTTGCCGGCAACCACAATGGCTCTTTTGTGATTGATATATCTATTAGAATTGAGGGCGAAGCGGGTGCAAAAATTATTGGCCCTGGCATTGGCTCACCAATTATCGTCACCGCTCCTAATGTAACTATCAAAGGGTTTGAAATATCTGGCTCTGGCTCAAGCCATGAAACAATAGATTCTGGGGTGCGACTTCTTAAGGGCGCAGAAAATACAATTGTTGAAAATAACAAGATTATTGGCAATTTAGTTGGTGTTGATATTCATGGCGCAAAGAATGCAATTGTTAGGAATAATATTATTATTGGACGACGTGATAAACGTATGAATGACAGAGGTAATGGCATTTACATCTGGAATAGCGATGGCGCAAAAGTTATTGGCAATGATGTTAGATATGGGCGTGACGGGATTTTTGTTACCACCTCAAGGAATAACCAATATAGTGGCAATCGCTTTGCTGATTTAAGATTTGGAATTCACTATATGTATGTTCATGACACGATAGTTGAGGGTAATATTTCGATCAATAATCATTTGGGATATGCGGTGATGTTTTCAAATAGTGTGATTATTAGAAATAATTTTTCAAAAAATGATCGTGATTATGGCATCATGCTAAATTATACCAATAAAAGCATTGTTGAGAATAATATTATTGAGCAAGTAAAAGATAAATGCGTGTTTATTTATAATTCTCATAAAAATAGTATAAAGAATAATCAATTTGAAAAATGTGGGGTTGGCATTCATTTTACTGCTGGCTCGGAGCGAAATAATATTAGTGAAAATGCATTTCTTTTTAATCGCACACAGGTGAAATATGTTGGCTCTAAATGGGTTGATTGGAGTGAAAATGGGGTTGGTAATTTTTGGTCAGATCACCAAGGATTTGATTTGAACGCTGATGGTATTGCTGATAATATTTATCGTCCAAATGATGCTATGGATAGAATTTTATGGACACAGCCTGCAGCAAAATCTCTAATGGGATCACCAGCAGTGCAATTAATTAAATGGTCGCAAGCCACTTTTCCTGCATTATTACCTGGTGGGGTGATTGATAAAGCGCCATTAATGCAACCAATAGAACTAACACCACCAAAGTGGGAGGCAACTCAATGAATGCCCTAATAATAGAAAAAGCTAGCAAGCAATATGATGAGGTGAAAAGCCTTGATCATGTTAGTTTGGAAATAAAAGCGGGAAGTGTGCTTGCTTTGCTTGGGCATAATGGCGCTGGTAAAACTACTTTGATTAAAATGATTTTAGGGCTTACGCCGCTTTCATCTGGCAATATTAATGTTTTTGGCGCAACTCCCGGATCAAACACTGCCCGATCTTTCACTAGCTACTTGCCCGAAAATGTCGCATTTCATGGCTCGCTCACAGGACGCGAGCAATTGCACCACTTTGCCGCCCTTAAAGGAGAGAGCAAAAAAACTGCCAATGGATTATTAGAAAAAGTTGGGCTAACACACGCAATGAATAGGCGGATTGGCACTTATTCTAAGGGTATGCGCCAAAGGATTGGCTTGGCGCAAGCATTGCTTGGAACGCCAAAACTTGCACTTTTGGACGAGCCAACATCTGGACTTGACCCTATTTCACGGCATGAGTTTTATGACATTATTAAAGAAATGAGCGAAAATGGCACGGCGGTGATAATTTCCTCGCATGCACTAACCGAAGTTGAAAGCCGCACCGATAAGATTGCGATTTTAAGTCAAGGTAAATTGGTTGCAAATGATAGCCTTGAAGTTTTACGCAAAAGCGCTAATTTGCCAATTCGCTTTGATATTAAAACCAAAGCGAAAAATAACAAAAAAATCGCTAGTGATTTAGGCGGTAAAAGCATTAACGGACATGCGATTGAGTTATTTTGCCAACAAGATAAAAAAATTGAGCTGCTTGAACAAATAAGTAGGCTTGGCAATAAAATTGATGATGTTGATATTAACCCGCCAAGCCTTGAGGAGCTTTATCGCCATTATAGCGCTTTAGAAATGGAGGGCAAAAAATGTTAGAGATTGCAAAACAAGAGTTATTAATCGCTCGTCGCAATATGTGGGTTGCAACATCGGTTGCGCTAATGGCGTTATTTAGTGTAGTATTAAGTTTGGCGGGAAGTGCGCCCACTGGCACGCTTGGCGTAAACCCTTTGATTATCGCTGTTACTTCCATCACCACTTTATCGGTTTATTTTGTGCCGCTGGTTGGTTTATTGCTTTCGTTTGATGCCATATCTGGCGAAAAAGAGCGTGGCACTTTAGCGCTTAGTCTTACCTATCCGCTTTCAAGAGCTGAAATTTTATTAGGTAAATTTTTGGCACATTTTTTAGTGCTAGCTTTTGCCATTGGAGTTGGGCTGTTATTAGTAGCTTTAATAGCAATATTCAAACATGGCGGCGTGAACATGTCTTTTATTCCGTTGTTGAAATTATTCATCACTTCACTAGCACTTGGAGCAACATTTTTAGGCATTGGATATTTGGTTTCCTCATTGGTAAGTCAGCCAAGTGTTGCTTCTGGTCTCGCAATAGTCATTTGGCTAGTTTGTGTAGTACTTTATGACATTGCTTTGCTGGGTGCACTCGTTGCTGATAATGGCGGATTTTTTACCAAAATGATTTTTCCTTGGCTGCTTGTTGCGAACCCAAGCGATGCTTTTAGGCTTTTGAATATGCCCGATATTACAAATGCAGTGCTTAGCTCTGGCCTAGATAATGCAGGGGTAGTAACGGGGCGGTTGGGGCAGGTTATTTCGTTATTTTTATGGCCAGTTTTATCATTATTTTTTGCTTGGGTTGCTTTGAAAAAGGTAAAAACATGAAGAAGATTCTCATTATTTCATTATTGTTTTTTCTTGCAGCTTGCGAGCAAAATATAAAAGCAGAAAAACCTGCACCTATTGCGCTGACACAAGATGCGGCGGGGCATTATTGCCAAATGATAATTTTAGATCATGATGGACCCAAATCTCAGGCGCATTTGTTAAATAATGGTAATCCACTTTGGTTCTCACAAGTGCGAGATGCTTTGGCCTTTATGAAGTCGCCCGATAAGACATTCGAAATCACGGTAGTTTATGTCAATGATGTTGGAGCTGCGCCTAGTTGGAGTGATATGGGAATTGATAATTGGATTGAAGCAAAAACTGCTTTTTATGTAGTTGGATCTGATGCAAAAGGAGGCATGGGCGCACCCGAATTTGTTCCCTTTGCTGAGATAGAAAAAGCAAAAACCTTTGCTCTTAAGCGGGGTGGTGAGGTTTTAAGCTTTGATGAAATTAGTGCCGAGATGGTGCTCGCCCCGCTTTATGATGATGAAACACCAAGCAACACATATTAGAATGGATTTAATTAAATGATAAATCGTAGGAGAGTTATTTCTATTATTGCAAGCGCTAGTGCAATGCCAATATTACCACTTATTGGCGCACAGGCGTCAAATAATGTTAGGCAATGGCAAGGGATTGCGCTTGGGGCTAATGCTCAGATAATTTTAGATCACCCAAAGGCGGATAGCCTGATTGAAATGGCGTTAACTGAAATAAATCGCCTAGAGAAAATCTTCTCGCTATTTGATAACAAAAGCCAAATTTCAGTTTTAAATAAAACTGGCTCACTAGAAAATCCTGCTTTTGAGTTGACTGAATTGCTATCTATCAGTTCAATCATTCATAATAGAACTAATGGTGCTTTTAATCCAAGCGTACAGCCTCTTTGGGCGCTTTATGCAAAATCTTATGCCAATGGCAATGCCCCAACTATAGCAGAAATAAATTTAGCAAAAGCCGTTTCTGGTTGGGATAATGTTAGCTATAGCGCCAGTCAAATTTCATTCAAAAAACAAGGCGTAGCAATCACCCTAAATGGAATAGCGCAAGGTTATATTGGCGATAAAATTCGTGAGTTATTTGTGCGAAATGGCGTGAATAATGTTTTGATAAATACCGGTGAAATTTTTGCTATGGGACAATCACCAAAACAACAAGACTGGCAGGTAAAAATTGCCAATAGTGAAAAATCTATCTCACTAAACAATATGGCGATTGCAACCAGCGCAACATTTGGCACAGTATTTGATAAAGATAATAGAGTTTCTCATATTATTGATGCACGCACGGGGCAAGCGGCAACTAAGCCAAGGCAAATTAGCGTGATTGCAAAATCGGCGGCAATTGCCGATGGGCTTTCAACTGGGTTTGCTATTATGAATAAAAATCAGATTGATAACTCTATCAATGATGAGCAGGTTATTTTTAGCTAAAATATTTATTGCGCTTGAGCGCCTGAAGCATTTAATTCATCATGTCGTTGCTTAATTTCATTGGGCCAAGTAGATTTTATATATGATAACACAGCGATAATATCGTCATCGCTTAAAACATTCTCAAAAACTGGCATATTGGTTTTGAAGTTTTCATTATTAGAAATTTTAGCAAAACCATATTTAGTAATATTGAATAATAATGTATCGGTATGATGCCAAGTATGCCCACTTTTATCATGTGGGGGTGCTGGTAGAAATCCGCCTTCTTTTGGATTTCTCCAATCCGCCTCGCCCTCAAGCTTAGCACCATGGCATGATGCACAATTTTTGTCATAAATATCTTCACCCAAAGCGACAATTTTTGCATTATCTGGAGTGAATATAGCACCTTGTTTATTGGCGAGTTTATTGGTTGATATAGTATTATTAATTCCCCATAAAATAACGAGGGCAAGCAAAATCATAATAATTATATTTCTAATCTTTAACTTGCTTTTTGACATTATAAAAACCCTAGATAACTATAATAGATGCGCCGCTTGGTACTCGTGAATAAAGATCAATTATATCATGATTTAAAAAACGAACGCAACCGCTTGAAACAGATTTGCCAATAGAAAAAGCTTCTGATGTTCCGTGCAATCGATAAAGCGTATCTTTGCCATTTTTGAAAATATAAAGCGCTCTTGCACCTAATGGGTTAGCTAAACCCGGCTGCATACCACCATTTTTTGCACTATATTTTTCAAGTTCCGGCTGACGTTTAATCATCTCAGATGGAGGAGTCCAAGTTGGCCATTTTCTTTTCCATGCAATATTTGCTCGCCCAGACCATTCAAAACCTGCCCGCCCCAAACCAACACCATAACGCATTGCATAGCCGTTTTCTTGCACTAAATATGCGTAATAATTTTTAGTATCAACAACTACCGTTCCTATACGTTCTTTAGTTTTATATTTAACTAGCTGACGATAAAATTGCGATTTCACTTGCTCAATATGCGCTGCAGGAATAGGAAATTTTTCATTTGGTAATGCACCATACATTTTTGCAATATTTTTAGCACTTTGGCTAATTGAATCATCAGAAGCATTTAACGATTTATCTGTCGCAGTTGAACAGCCTGCAAGCGATAAACCCAAAAAGCTAATGCTACCTGTTGTAAATAGCCTTCTTGAAATTAGTGTATTTTTACTCATTGATTTACCCTTTTATTACTAATGCAAAATTTCATAAAATTTATAGGATAGTCATTAATTTTTCAATTACCATATCATGACAATCACGTGAGTTTTTGATGACAATTTCGTGATGATAAAACTTAAACCCATAATATTTACAAAATTTGCTCTAATGAAAATATACACAGTATTCAAACAAATATTCTAGTTGCGAATAATTTGCATTTGCAATTAATAGCAAATGCTTTATAGAGTAAGAAAATTAGAAGTGATGGGCAATAATAGGCAATGAATAAAAATCCCAGTGTACAAAATGCTGGCTTTCGTCAAGCCAATGATACTCCTTCTTTAGTTGAATCATTTCGCTCTGTACCAGTGCCAACAGATGCAAAATTTTTTCGCCGATTTTTAGCATTTTTAGGGCCGGGATTTTTAGTTTCAATTGGTTATATGGATCCGGGCAATTGGGCAACTTCTATCGCTGGTGGTTCAGAATTTGGCTATACTCTGCTCGCAGTCGTTTTACTCTCATCTTTAATGGCAATTGTATTGCAATCTCTTTGCGCCCGTTTTGGCATCGCCACAGGGCGTGATTTAGCGCAAGCGTGTCGTGACAGCTACCCAAGACCAATATCATTCATGCTTTGGATATTGGCCGAATTAGCAATTATTGCCACCGATCTTGCTGAAGTGATTGGCACAGCGATTGGTTTGCAATTATTATTTGGTTTGCCACTAATTTGGGGCGTGGCGATTACTGCATTAGATGTATTTTTAATTCTTTGGTTGCAAGCAAAAGGTTTTCGCTATCTTGAGGCATTTATTGCCGCACTTATTCTTATTATTGCTGTCTGCTTTATTGGGCAACTTTTATTAGCGCAACCCTCAATTGCAGCAATTTTTTCTGGCTTTTTCCCTTCCCCAGAAATTGTCACCGATAAAAGAATGTTGTTTTTAGCGCTTGGAATTTTGGGCGCAACCGTAATGCCGCATAATCTTTATCTGCATACGGGGATTGTGCAAACTCGTGCTTATAAGCAAGACGAGGCGGGTAAAAAAGATGCAATAAAAATGGCGACTATTGATTCAACCTTGGCGCTAGGACTTGCTTTATTGGTCAATGCTTCAATTCTTATTCTTGCCGCTGCAGTTTTTTTTGATAATGGGCATGGTGCTATTGAAGACATTACCGACGCACACGCATTGCTTGAACCCATGCTTGGGGCAGCGATTGCACCAATTTTATTTGCCGTTGCTTTGCTTGCTTCGGGTTTAGCCTCAACCGTTACGGCAACAATGGCAGGGCAGATTGTGATGGAGGGTTTTTTACGTATAAAATTGCCGCTGTATGCACGCCGCCTCATCACTCGTGGAACGGCGATTGTGCCTGCGGTTGCGATGATTTATATATTTGGCGAAAAAGGAGCAACCGAATTGCTTATTATGAGCCAGGTTGTGCTATCCTTGCAGCTACCTTTTGCGGTTGTGCCATTAGTTATGTTCTCAATGGATAAGAAGAAAATGGGTGCATTCAAAGCGCCAATATGGATATTAATATTGGCGATTTTAATTGCGCTATTGGTTATTGCACTTAACATTAAGCTTTTAATCAATTTTTCCACTAGTTTTCTTTAGTCTTATCAAAGCATTATGCTTAATATCTAATAAACACATGATTCACTTTTACAAAAGGTTTTTGTGATAGTAATGTAATAAAGATAAAAGCAGAATGCGGATATTATTATGATTAGTAAATGTACAGCAAAAAAATATATGTGGCTTTCAATCGGCTACATTTCGGTTGGCTTAGCCTTTATTGGAGCTCTTTTACCACTAATGCCAACCACGGTATTTTTGCTAATTGCAACCTATGCTTTCACCCGTTCTTCAAAACGCCTGCATGCTTGGTTATTAAGCCACAAGCAATTTGGACCATTGATAAATAACTGGCAAAAACATCGTGCGATTGAGAATAAAACAAAAATTAAAGCCGTATCAGTTATGGCGGCAACTTTTGTTCTTTCGCTAATACTTGGTGCTAGTGCTTTAATCTTAGTTATTCAACTAGCCGTGCTTGGCACTGTTGCATTATTTATTATTACTCGCCCAGACATGCCTAAAGTTTAAGTCTATTTAGGCGAAGTGCATTTGAAATTACCGACACCGAAGATAGGCTCATTGCCGCCGCCGCAATCATTGGCGAAAGCAATGTGCCAGTTATTGGATAAAGAATCCCCGCCGCAATCGGCACACCAACCGCATTATAAGCAAACGCAAAGAATAGATTTTGCTTGATATTTCTTATCGTGGCTTTGGCTAATTTCCTTGCTTTTACAATACCATTTAGATCACCGCCCAAAAGCGTAATGCCAGCACTTTCCACCGCAACATCTGCGCCTGTTCCCATCGCAATGCCAACATCAGCGCTTGCAAGTGCAGGCGCATCATTCACGCCATCACCCGCCATTGCAACCATTTTACCTTGCTTGTGCAATTTTGCAACTAGCGCCTGTTTATCCTTAGGCAATACTCCTGCCAACACTTCATCTATGCCCAACTCATTGGCGACAGCTTGAGCAGTTTTTTCATTATCACCTGTTGCCATAATGATTTTTAGACCTTGTGCATGCAGTTTTTCAATCGTGGCTTTGCTCTCTTTTTTAATCGGATCAGAAACAGCAATAATGCCGCTTAATTTTTTATCTATCGCAACAAACATTGCCGTGCGCCCAGTTTTACGTAAATTATCCGCTTGTTCTTCTACCTTGTTGGTTGAAATTTTAAGTGTTTTCATCATAGCTTTATTGCCAATCGCTACATGATTTTTGCCAACCATACCACTTGCGCCTTTGCCAGTAACGGCCACAAATTTTGTCACTTTTGAAATTTTAGCATCACGCTGTTTTGCACCTGCAACAATTGCTTCTGCTAGTGGATGTTCTGATGAATTCTCAAGCGAGGCAACTAATGATAGGAAAGATTTTTCTTCTTTTTTGCTAAAAATAATCACATCAGTAAGCATAGGTTTGCCCATTGTCAGCGTGCCTGTTTTATCTACAATTAACACATCAACTTTTGCCATTTGTTCGAGCGCAGTTGCATCTTTAATCAATACGCCATTCTGTGCGCCCTTGCCGCTGGCAGTCATAATTGACATTGGAGTAGCCAAACCCATTGCGCATGGGCAGGCAATTATTAACACCGAAACGGCAGAAACTATCGCAAAAATAAAGGCGGGTGATGGCCCAAACATTAACCACATAATAAATGCAGTGATTGCAATTATTACCACGACAGGCACAAAATATGACGCAACTTTATCTACCATGCCTTGGATTGGCGCACGGGAGCGCTGGGCATTGGCAACCATTTCAACAATTTTTGCGAGCATGGTTTCATCGCCCACTTTTTGCGCCTTGATTATTAATGCACCATTCTTATTAATTGTGCCGCCTGTGACCTCATCATTTTCACTTTTTGCAACGGGCAAAGATTCACCCGTAATCATACTCTCATCAATCGATGTGCTACCCTCAATAATTACTCCATCAACAGGAATGCTTTCACCTGGACGCACACGAATTAAATCGCCCTGCAATATATTCTCAAGCGGTGCGTCATATTCTGTGCCATCTGGGTTAATACGGCGGGCAGTTTTAGGGGCAAGATTTAGCAGGGCTTTAATTGCATTCCCCGTTTTTTCTCTAGCACGAAGTTCAAGCACCTGCCCCAAAAATACCAAGGCAATAATCACCGCCGCCGCTTCATAATAAACAGGCATATGCCCTGTTGCCATTTTCATGCTTGCTGGGAAAAGTTGCGGTAGAAATGTTGCAATTACACTATAGGCATAAGCTGCACCAACGCCGAGCATAATAAGCGTCCACATATTATAATTGCGAGTTAACACAGACGACCAGCCACGTTGGAAAAACGGCAACGCTGCCCATAAAACAACTGGTGTCGCTAAAATAAACTCGATATATATTACATATTTCTCGCCAATCCATTCTCGAATTGGCAAGCCAACAAATCCGCCCATTGTAAGAATGAGCAATGGAATTGCCGCTATCGCACTGACCCAAAAACGGCGAGTGAAATCTATTAACTCATGATTTGGCTCATCTGAAACACCACTCATTGGCTCTAGCGCCATACCGCAAATTGGGCAAGTTCCCGGTCCTTCCTGCACAATTTGGGGATCCATTGGGCAAGTATAAAGCGCATTTTCATTACTTGGTTTTGGCTTTTTTTTGTTATTGCCCAAAAGATAAAAATATGGATCAGCAACAAATTTTGCATAACATTTTGGGTTGCAAAAATAATAGAGCTTTCCCTGATATTCATAACTCATTTTACCCGCATCAGTTTTAACAGACATGCCACAGACTGGGTCTATCTCAACATTTTTGCTAGTGGTTTTTGCATTTGCCGTTTTTACCTCTGTGTGATCGTGACCACAGCCGCATGTTTTTTCGCTCATAACATTATCTTTCATATATATTTTTTGCTCTTTTAGAGCCTCTAGCAACTAGAGGGTCAAGAAAATTATTTTGTTGCCTTTAGTCTATCTAATCGCAAGCGATCTCTTTCATCGCTTAGTCGATATGCGCTTAATAGGGTTGCACCAATCACCCCTAAACCCGTTGCGCCGCCAATTAATAAAAGAATTAAAATTTGATATTTTACTGCCTCTGCTGGATCAACACCTGACAGAATCTGCCCTGTCATCATACCAGGAAGCGAAACAATACCCATTGCCGCCATTGCATTAATGATTGGCATAAAACCTGCTCGCAGCGCTTGTCGAATGAAAGGCAATAATGCCTGCCAGCGATTAAACCCAAGCAAAAGCCTTGCTTCTATTGCTATTCTTTCTCTATTTAAGGTTGAGGTTAAGCTATCTAAAGCTAGTGAAACTCCTGTCATAGTATTACCCAGAATCATGCCAAATAGCGGCAAGGCAAATTGCGGATTCCACCATGGGTCTGGCTGAATTTGAGTATTGAGCGCTACTATGGTTACAAAAAAACCTGCAAACATCATTGTGCCTGCGCCAATTGAATAACCCCAAAAACCCGCTAGTTTTTTTTCTTGTCTTGCCCAAATTTCTCGCCCTGCAAACAAACCCATTGCTAAAGCTACCAATGCGGTTAGCCAAGGCGAAGAGATTGAAAAAATTGCTTTCAATAATAAAGCAACGATTGATAATTGCACTACCATACGGGTTGCAACAATGAATAATTTTTTGGCTAATCCCAACTTAAATGCAATTGAGATTGCACCATTTAATAAAATGAAAATTGCAGCAAATGCGAGATCCCAATATGAAAGCGAAATATAATCAGCCATTATCCACGCCTCCTTTTAATGAATGGAATTCGCCATTTTTGAGCAAAAAACTTCTGTTTGCTAATCGCTTTGCCTGATCTTCATCATGCGTAACCAAAACAATGGCAACACCATTTTTTGCTTGCATATTAACCAGATCCTCAACCAAAATTGTTGCTTTTTTATCAAGCGCTGCAGTTGGCTCATCAAGCAGTAAAACTTGCGGTTTAAGATTTATTGCACGAGCAATGCCAAGCCGATGCCGCTCACCCGTTGATAGGCGGCTTACAAGCCAAGTTAAAATATTAGAAGGCAAATCTAGTGCTTTTAATAATTCATCAAGCTGATTAGTTTTTTCAAAATGTTCAGCCACTTCATCTGCCCACCAACCAGTTTGAGCGGGAATCATAGCAACTTTTGAACGCCATATATTGGCGGGCATATTTGAGCGCTCTACCCCATCTAAAAATACCTCACCCTCATTTGGGTCAAGATCAACTATTGCTCGCAAAAAAACAGATTTACCAGAGCCAGAAGCCCCATGAATTGCAACAATCTCACCCCTCTTAACCCTTAAGCTAAGAGGAGCAAATATTTCGTTAGATAATGATTTTATCTCTAACAAATTGCACCTATATTTTTTCTAAAACGATTTGAAATGCTTTGATAATTTCAACTTTTGCGCTTGGTAATTTGACTTAAGATCAGCGCCATAAAGCTGATCTGGTCTTTCACTCATATGCTCATAAATTAAACGACCTATTGTTTGCCCATGCCCAAGCAAAAATGGCACTTCACGAGAACGCACCTCTAGCACCGCACGGCTGCCGCTTCCCCCCGCCTGACTATGCCCAAAACCGGGATCAAAAAACCCTGCATAATGCACCCTAAATTCACCAACTAGCGGATCAAACGAAACCATTTCAGCAGCATAATCTGGCGGCACATGCACGCTTTCTCGACTTACAAGAATGTAAAACTCATCAGGATCAAGAATAAGCTCTTCTTTACCTCGATTATATAGAGGATCCCAAAAATCCAAAACTTCTAATGCATTTTTCTTATCTACGTCAATCACAGCAGTATGGCGTTTTGAGCGATAACCAATCAAGCCATCTCGTCCCTCACCCTTAAGGTCAATCGAAAGCGCTACGCCATTGCCAACCTTCATATTAAGATCAAAAACTAATGTCTGCTCTTTATGCAGTGCAATATGCTCGGCTTCACTTAACCTTGTATCACCATGCTTGAAACGCATTTGTGAAAGGCGCGAACCTGTGCGCACGAGAATGGGAAAAGTGCGAGGGCTAATTTCAATATATAATGGACCGCTATATCCCACTGGCAAATTATCAAAACCTCTAGCTTTATCACCAATCACTCGGGTAAAAATATCTAAACGACCTGTTGAGCTTTTTGGATTTGCAGATGCTGAAATATGCTCTGGTAAATCTAAAGTTTCAAGCAGTGGCACAAGATAAACACAGCCTCTTTCAAGCACTGCGCCTTGCCTTAAATCTATCTCATGCAATTTTAACGTTTCAATACGCTCCGCTACGCTATGATTGGGCCCGGGTAAAAAACTCGCCCGCACACGAAATGCTTTTTCGCCCAATCTTAAATCAATCGAAGCAGGTTGCACTTGCGCTTCATCTAAAGGTTTTGCCAAATTTATTGCGCCATTTTCAATTAACTGATTGATAAGGGAAGCAGAAAAAATCCCCTTTGGCCATTTTATTTGCTCATTCATGCTAGCCGAATCCCCTAAAACTATTTGCTACTTTGTTTCTAGCAACGCTTTACGATTGACGCAAACAGGCATTTGGCATTACATCTGTTTTCAAATGACTATTTTAGTGGAATTAGATATGAGCGAAAAAAAAGCCAGCAATAATCCAATGAGTGAAGAAAAAAATCTCTCGGCACAAACAATGCTTGTGCATGGTGGTACTGAACGCTCACCTTTTGGGGAAACTTCTGAGGCTTTATATCTTAATTCTGGTTTTAGCTATGAGAGTTCTGAGGCGGCAGAAGCTCGCTTTAAGGGTGATGGAAGTGGGCATATTTATTCTCGTTTTTCTAATCCAACGATTGATATGTTTCAAAATCGCATGGCTTTATTTGAAGGTGCAGAGGCGGCAAGGGCTACTGCCACTGGCATGGCGGCGGTTACTACTGCTTTGATGAGCCAAGTGAAAGCGGGCGATCATGTGGTGGCGGCACGGGCTTTATTTGGATCTTGCCGTTATGTGGTGGAAGATTTTTTACCTCGGTTTGGCATTGCTTCAACTTTGGTTGATGGGCGCAATTCAGAGGAATTTGCCAAAGCAATGAGAGCAAATACCAAAGCGATATTCATTGAAACGCCCACTAATCCAACTTTAGAATTGGTTGATATAAAAGCGGTTGCTGACATTGCGCATGCTAATGGCGCAGTTTTAATTGTTGATAATGTTTTTGCTACCCCAGTTTGGCAAAAGCCGCTTAGTCTTGGTGCTGATTTGGTGACTTATTCTGCGACCAAACATATTGATGGGCAGGGGCGAGCTTTGGGCGGGATTATTCTTGGATCTGAAGAGATTATCTCAGCCGATATTCATACTTTTATTCGCCAAACAGGCCCTTCTATCAGCCCGTTTAATGCTTGGATTATGCTCAAGGGTTTAGAGACGCTAGATTTGCGAGTTAAGAAGATGAGTGAGAATGCGGCTGAGATTGCAGATTTTTTGGCGGAGCATAAAAAAGTTGAAACTTTGTTTTACCCATTTCATAAATCGCACCCGCAATATGATTTGGCTAAAAAGCAAATGGGCAATGGCTCAACCATGGTTTCGTTTGAAACAAAAGGTGGGCAGGAAGAAGCATTTCGCCTTGCCAATGCGCTTTCTATTATTTTGATTTCAAATAATCTTGGTGATGCAAAATCCATCATTTC
>Ga0256834_1001557_pt1 | contig 15284 bp, 19 predicted proteins | sample 4281140metaG_FD_190536 | JGI IMG/M metagenome (GOLD analysis project Ga0256834, IMG submission 190536) | Hydrothermal vent microbial communities from East Pacific Rise, Pacific Ocean - 4281-140 | ecosystem: Environmental > Aquatic > Marine > Hydrothermal vents | place: Pacific Ocean: East...
CAAGTATCTTTTTAACGTCTATCCTCTTCAGTACTACTGCATCTTTGTCCACGTCTGTTATCAGGAATTCATCTCCCGGTCTGACGTTCATTCTATCTCTTATCTCTTTGGGCAGCAGAATTCTACCTTTTTCATCTACTCTCGTCACGGGCATTTTCCCACATTTCCCACTTGATTTGGTGGTATATAGATTTTGTCAAAAATAGTTGGCTTTTGATCAAAGCCTGAACTGAAACACATTACTAATTTTAGCCAATATTTTCACAAGAAAAATTAGATGTCTATGTCGAGTTTCTCTTTAATCTCCTTTATCAATTCTGATCCCTTTTTATGTTTTAAATATAGTGGGATAAAACCAGTCTGGCTGAGTAGCATTCCCGACTTTTTACGTATCTTCGATTTTATTATTTCTTTAAAAATATATAATGACTCAGTATATCCTCTTAGACTATTGTAGACTATACTAGATACATAATCAACAATTTGAATTCCCGAAGAAAATGTAGAAATTTCAAAAGACATAGAATCTTTTATATGAGAGTATTCTTTGACAAATTTGCCATTTATGTATATCTTATTGTAATACTTAGAAAGTTTATTTATGTTGGCTTGGTCATATATTATAATTCCGTTCTCCCCCCGTTCTCTTAATTCATCTTCAACCCTTAACATAAGTGTTTGAAGAAAATCTCTCTCGATTTCACTTTGATCTTTGAACACACTCTTAAAAAAGTACGTCCAAATCACAATAATAATAATGTCTTCAGATAGCATCTTCAAACTCTTTTTAATAAATTTAAGATAATAAGTGTAATCATTATGTACATATTTTTGCAAACGTACCCTATCCTTATGTTTCCTTTTTAGTTTTGTTCCGTTCTTCTGATAAGATTTTAAGGACCATAATCGGATGCTTTAAATTCCTCATCCAGAGGGATGTTATATTTTTCTTTTAACTTAAAAAATTCTTGTTGCAATGTGAAATAACAGTCCTCTGGTATCATGACAGCACATCGTAAGTAAAAATTACTTGGTTTTAACATTCCTGCCTCGTCTGAGAATATAAGCCTCATAGAGCTTTTTAGTGCACAATCGCTTAATAAAGTTTAATGTTGATAGATATTTTCAGCTTAATTTTTGATTTACTAATTACAATTTGAAGGACGCAGCCTATTTAAGTAACCCTAAACGAACTCATGTTAGGGTGATGCTCATGACTTCAAAACTTCAGTACGAGTTCAAGAGGAAGCTTGAGGAACTGGAGAAGTACAAAGGTAGGGGTACTGAGCTCATCACGCTCTATATTCCGCCCGACAAGAACATAGCCGATGTCGCGTCTCAGCTTAGGAACGAGCTCAGCCAAGCATCTAACATCAAGTCGAAGCAGACGAGGACGAACGTAATGGCGGGCTTGGAGGCAATCCTACAGAGGCTTAAAATGTTCAAAAAGCCCCCAGAGCACGGAATGGTAATAATAAGCGGAGTCGTCGACGTAAACGGGAAGCAGAAGCACATAACCGAAATAATAGAGCCCCCCGAGCCAGTCCCACTGTACAAGTACCACTGCGACAGCTCGTTCTACCTCGAGCCCCTCAAGGAGATGCTGAGGGAGAAGGACCTCTACGGCCTGATAGTCATAGACAGGAGAGAGGCAACCGTAGGTCTGCTTAAGGGTAGGAGGATTGAAGCTCTAAGCAGAGCGACGTCGATGGTCCCCGGCAAGCACAGGCAGGGAGGGCAGAGCAGCGTGAGGTTCGAGAGGTTGAGAGAGATAGCCATTCACGAGTTTTACAAGAAGGTTGGAGAGAAGGCGACCGAAGCTTTGCTTCCCTACAAGGACCAGCTCCTCGGCATTTTGATTGGTGGCCCATCTCCGACGAAGGAGGAGTTTTACGAGGGTAATTACTTGCACCACGAGCTGCAGAAAAAAGTGGTTGGGTTGTTTGACGTCAGCTATACGGACGAGAGCGGTCTTTACGAACTCGTGGAGAAAGCTGAGGACGTCTTACAGGAGCTCGACCTGATGAAGGAGAAGAAGCTGATGGATCGCTTCCTGAAGGAGATTGCGAGGGATGGCTTGGCAGCTTACGGAGAGGAGGAGGTTAGAAGGTACATAACCCTTGGAGCCGTGGACACTCTCCTGCTCAGCGAGGACCTCAGACTCGAGCGAGTCAAGTACCAATGCCCGAAGTGCGGGAAGGAAGTCGAGGAGACACTCCGGTTCAAGGGAGAGAGCCAGCACTTCTGTGAGGAGTGCAACGTGCCCATGGAGGAAGTTGAGAGGCAGGACATAGTGCTTGAGCTGTCTGAGCTTGCGGAGAGCACTGGAGCTAAAGTGGAGTTTCTATCGACGGAGAGCGAGGAGGGAGCCATGCTCTACAACGCTTTCGGAGGTATAGCGGCTATACTGAGGTTTAAGCCCGATTAATTTTTTATATTTTAAGCCCAAGCAAGTTTCGATGGGTCTTCTGATATTCGTAATTAGGAGAAATCTTGGAGTAGTCCTGCTTGCCTCGGTAGTGTTTGCAGTAGCGTTTTGCTGAACATCTTAAACGCGACTTACATCTCTTTTCGCAGGGCATTTAATGCCAGCATACCTTATACTGTCTGTTATACTTGTGGGTATCTTCTTTCAGAGTATCGCAGTTACATACCGGCTTTACGAAAAGGCGATATGTAAACACCTGGAAGAGTTAAACGCTCTGGCAGAAGAGTTTTTGAAGGAATTAAACGCCACTGCAGGTAAATCTACGGTTGAGTTTAGTAGATTTTTGTATATAGAGTTTAATCTGTGTAACCATTATGGAAATATAACTTCAAAGTGTGAAATGCTCGTTGAAGACATAGGCAATCACTGGAAAAAAGGCTGAAAAGGCTTTGAATGAACTGAAAAGCTTTTACGTATTTAGAGTTTATAGAAATGAAAGGAACCAGAACAGTATTGATGTGAATTATCTTGGTGGTTGTATAGTTTATGATGAATAATAATCTTATAAACACGGTCTGCCAAATTCTTGAAAAGTACGGAAAGGAGATGGACGAAATTCTGGAGTGCGGGAAAAAGCTAATTAGCCAGATTAACGAAAGTGACATCCTCGAAAGGCCCAGAGAAAATCTCAGAGAAGTAAAAGATGCGAGGATTCTGCCGATCTCGTGCTGCAGGTATCTGACCTAACTTGAAATTGTTTCTTGAGTTTGGCATTTGGCGAAGGCTAAATTAACTTAAGTAATAAATCACTCAAGCACTCTCATCTTAGCGACAAAAAACCCTGAGCACCTGTTTTTGTGGGGGTAATACCTCCTCGCAAGCCTCAAGCTCTCGTCAAGCTTTATTCCGGCAACTTCAGTCAGACCTTCCTCCCCTGGCAGCCCTATTTTCTCAAGCTTCACCGGCAGGTTTTCGAGGGCCCACTGAATAACGAACTCGTTCTCCTCTGGAGTTAGAGAACACGTCGAGTAAACGATAACTCCCCCTTCCTTAACGCTCTTAACTGCAGCCTCGAGCAGCTCTCTCTGCAGTTTCGAGCAGAACTCTATGTCCTCTGCCCCTCTGCTCCTCTTCCTGCTTTCATCCTTGTGTATTATTCCCTCCCCACTGCAGGGAGCATCGAGAAGAACTCCATCGACCTTGCAAACTCCGGGAAAATCTCTCGCGTCCATGTGCAGAATAGCTGTGTTGTAAGCCCCCATTCTGTGAACGTTGTCCACGAGTGCCTGAATTCTCTCTTTTTGTGCTTCGAGAGCGATCACTGCTTTGACGAGCTGGGCGAGCATCGTAGCCTTTCCTCCGGGAGAAGCGGCGAAGTCGGCAACGACGTCTCTGCAGTCCTCAGCTAAGGCGAGGGGGGGAACGCAGGAAGACTTGTCCATTACATAGTAGTAGCCGATCAAGTACTCCGGGGTGGCTCCTATAGAGTAGGGCTCTTCTACTACCTCGTAGCAGTACGGGATCTCAGTCTTTGAGAGAGAAAATCCTCTATTTTCGAGCCTTTCGACGACGTCTCTCTCTTCGATTCCTTTCTCCCTCGTTTTTATTGTATTTATTCTTATGTACTTTGGAACGCCCTCTTCCATGGCCTTTATGAGTTCTACCGCTTCTCCCTCACCGAATATACCTATCCAGCGTCTAACTATGAACTCGTCGTACTGATACTTCCTCGCGAGTCTCCTGCTTAGAGTGGTGGAGGGAAAGTCGAGAATCATTTCTCCTTTTCAGTTCCCGGTTCTTTCCTGTCAAAGAAAGGATTCTTTCCTGTGCAGGCGAGAGGTATGCCCATTACGACATCAGCCTTAGCGTAACCAAGCTTCCTCGCTATTGTCCCTATCCTGTACATTATCCTGTTGTCAACGTTGATGATCGAGGCGAGCTTTACCGCAGAACCAATGGCAATCCCTAGGTCTATCAGCTTGAAGGCACAGTTTGGCCCCCTGTAGTCCTTCCCCTCGATCTTTTCGGCTTTTTCGAGTTCATCGCAGCTCATACCGCAAGCACCACAGTTCAGCTTTATCGGCTTGGTTCCGAAAACTCCTATCAGTAGTATCGCCTCGCTCTTTTTCAAGCTCTCTCCATCCCTGACGAAGCCGGAGATTTCCTTTTCTTTTCCTATCCTTATCATTTCCTCCGCAATCTTGTCCTTCTCCTCTCCGTCGACGTAAACTATCTCTATGTCGTCTTCTCCCTTCGATTTTGGGGCTGTTCTCGCAGAAACTGCCATTAAGTAAGCTGAAAGTTTTACGGCCTCTCGTCTTAGCTCCTCCTCTCTCATCAAAACCATGCTTCAGCTTTTTATTGGCCTGCATTTTGAGTCTTTTGGTTTCCTCACTTATGCTGTTTTGTTTTACCTGCTTTAGGTTGCTGATTGTTGGGCTGGTTACTTAATTTATTGACTAAATTTACTTAGTTAGATTATAAAAAATAAAATAATAATTAATACAAAATAAAAAGTCAGAGTTCTAAAAAGTTCTTGACAAGAACTTCACACAGCTCGTTCGCTTTTTTGACGTACTTCTCCGTATCTTTCAGGACCTTCTCTTTCTCTTCCTTGCTCATTTCCTCGTCTCTCAGCCACGTTCTGACTATTTCTTCAGTCACTTCAAGGTGGAACTGAAGTCCCACGCACTTTCCAGCCCTGAAAGCCTGATTTGGAACTTCCTCTCCTCTGTACAGGAAAACGGCATCGTCGGGTAACTCGAAAGTATCGCCATGCCACTGGAAAACTCTCATTTTTTCAGGCAAACCCTTCGTTACTATATCCTCCTTGACTTTTACAACCTCAAACCATCCAAGCTCCTTCTTGAAGGGATATACTCTCTTCTCCAGCGCACTCGCTATTAGCTGGGCTCCGAGGCAGAAACCTATTACTGGAATCCCCTCTTTGTGAGCCCTCCTGATGATCTCCTTTTCTTTTTTCAGAAACGGATACTTCTCCTCCTCGTAAACGCCCATCGGCCCACCCATGAAGACGAGATGTGTGCACTTTAACGACTTTAAATCCTCAAAACTCGGACACTCCTGCTCGTACAGCCTGACGTACTCGAATTCCACCCCCTCCCTCTCAAGAATATCCTCTATGTACCCCATTGGCTCCGTGGGGTAGTGCTGAAACGCGAGAACTCTCATTTCTGACACCGTTGAAAGGCCGTCTATCTTCAATAAAACTGTTTTTCCTGTAGCTCGAGGTGCAGCAAGTCACATTAAGCTCTTGGCAAATTTGAGAATCGTGAAAAGTGCGTAGAAATCGAGTACAGTTATGACAACGCAGGAGACGAACGCAACCCCATTTCCAAAGCAGCAAAGACCGAGTAGAGCTACAATCGCGTAGCACATTCTTATGATCTCGAAGTTGTCAAAGTAGAAGGGGGCACCAATTCTCTCGACCTCGATTATCACGAGAGATGTCAGGAGAACTATTACCACGGATGCGAAAATGGGCAGTGCCGTAAACTCCGTTACGATCCTCCTACCGAGTTCGTCAAAAGGAGGAGTCTTTCCCATGAGGTAAACTATGCTCAGGTAAAGCAGAATACTTGTTACATTTTCCACCTTGGTCTGCCACTTGTTCAGTGCCTGATAGAGTCCGTAGGCTATAATTGCAGCGAGAACACCCTTCACGAGCACGGCCGCAAAACACAGACATCCGCAGTGAATGTGGTTTTTGAGTGCGTACACGAGGAGGTAAGCTGAGAGCGCAGCGAAAAACACGACTATGGAAGTAAGAACTCTTTCTCCACCGAGGTATTCCGAGGGAGTTTCGAAGCTACATCCTATAAGTCCAATCGTGATCAGGATTAAGCATAATGCGTAATCAAAAATCTGCAGCACGTGAACACCTCCAGAGTTCAACACGTATTCACGTCTGGTTTATTTATCGTTTACTGATATCGAACTTTTGTATTATTGTCCTGAACGAGTAATAAATCGCCGAAATAGCGTGTAGCTCAAATAATAGATAATTTTAATAATAGTTTCTAAAAAATATATCTCACAAATTACAGAATCTCATCATCTCTCAGGTAGCAGCTTGGATCGTCACCCCATAGGTCTCCAGCCCTCAGAGCCCTGAGCCTGAAACCACCGCACCACTCCTTGAACTTGCACTTGCCACACCTGCCTCTGAGGTACCTCGTTTTCTCTCTGAGCTTTATCAGCAGCTCATCCTTGGGATTGAGCCAGACTTCGCTCAAAGGAGCCTCTCTTACGTTTCCACAGCTGTAGTCCCACCAGAACTGGTTTGGATGGATAAAGCCCTCCGCATCAACGCAAGCAATCCTCTTGCCGCTGTTGTCGCTTCCCCTCAACTTAAGAAACTCCAGAACCTCCCTCGCTTTTTCCTCTTCTCCCCTCTCCTTCAGCCAGAGGTGAAGGTAAACACCGTCTGCAGGGTTGTCAACTGTAAGAATTTCAGTAACGTAACCACTCTCGTGCAGTTCGATTGCCTTTTCTATTAGCCAGTTTATGAGCTCCCTCCTCTCCTCGTTGCTTATGTCTTGGCTGAAGTCGGCCCTGCCAGAAGGAACGAGGTGGTAGAGGCAAAATCTTGGAATGTCATTCTCAGCAAGCAGGTCTATGACAGCGGGGACATCTTTGAGGTTGTACTTCGTGACGGTGAACCTTATGCCAGTCATTATGCCAGCGTTTTTGGCGTTTATTAGCCCCTCAAAAGCTCTGTCGAAAGCTCCCCTCACTCCTCTGAACCTGTCGTTGACCTCCTTAAGGCCGTCTATGCTAACGCCAACGTAGCTGAAACCAGCCTCTTTCAGCCTTTCTGCAACTTCCTCCGTTATTAGGGTTCCATTAGTTGAGAGGGAGCAGGGAACTCCTCTTCTCACAGCGTACTCCGCGAGCTCGAATAGGTCGTCTCTGAGCAAAGGCTCTCCACCGCTGAAGAGGAGGACGGGAACTTTCATTGATGCGAGGTCGTCTATCATTGCTTTTGCTTCCTCAGTTGTCAGCTCGTTCACCTTTCTGCCGGCGTTGGCGTAGCAGTGAACACACTTCAGGTTGCACTTCAGGGTTGAGTTCCACACGACGACTGGAATTGGTTTTTGACTGATTTCTTTGAATTCCTGAGTTATACCTTCACCCTTGTACGTGAGGTGTTTTGAAACCGTCGCTTTTCCAGTGAGCATCTTGGTGAGAGCGATCATGCCAGTTGTTTTTTTGGAGGTTTAATAACTTTTGAGTTATTTTTTGTTCTGTTACAGGACGATTACTGAGCAAGTTTGTATTTGATTTTTTATTTATGAGTTTAAGGAAAATAAGATTTATAAACTTTAGTTATTATCAGAACATTATGGTAGGTAGTTTGGTACTTATTACCCTTAAAGAAGGAGAATTTGATATTGATAGTCTAAGATTGGAGCGGAGCAGAGATTACCCTCGACAGGTTAGGATTACCGCGAGAGTTAGGTACGGTAAAGCTGTCATCAGGAAGAAGGACGAGATGAGTAATTGGACTAATGATCTCGAAACGAGGGATGAGTTAGGAGTTTATGTCTTAAAGTTTATGTCTTAAAATCGAAAGATATTTGATTTTTGAGAATATCTCTAGTAGAAATAGAGTAAGAGATAAGATGCAGTCGTTAATAGTGTTTGGAATATCGATGTAAAAGATCTATGGCTTGTTTCCGAGCCGTTAACCCTTGAGGAAATCAACGAAATTGGTGAAAGCTTCAATCAACAGGATGTGTATTTCCATTGGGATGTTCATTGTTGGGGATTATTAGATAAACCTGAAAATCTTGGATTACTGCTGGGAGTTTTAGTTTATCTAACTGCATCAAGCAGCAAAAAATTCAAAATAGCTCGCCAACATTTCGTACGGAAAATACTGGAACCTGCAGACATGCTCAGGAGAAGGTTTTTGGAAGTAATTGTGGAGCCGATAAATCCCAACGAGCTTGATAAGATACCTGATGAGGACATATGAGAATCACTGAAAATTCTGTTAAATAAACAGAAACTTCTTCAAGACGCATTAGATAAGCTAACCAGAGCCAGCAAATCTTCTGATTACAAAAGCGTTATAGAAATGGTGAGAGATGTTGTTGAAGGACTAACTCGTGGAGATATTTGCATTTAAAGGTCTTGAAAAAGTCTTCAAATGTTTGGGAGTTGTGGAAGCCGCGGATAGTGCAGCGTTCAATGAAGCTTTGAAAGAACTTACAGACACGCTTTTAGGAACAAAGAGGAGTAGTGTTTCAAAGGGAATTTTTGATTTCTCGTCGATATTTAAGCACACGACAACAGATAGAAGTAAACGCCACTACACTCCGAGGCCGTACAAGCTCGCTTAAAATCCTTCTTACGTCCCTCCTTTTGAGATCTTTCCACTTGACTTCTACGAATAACGCCCTTCTCTCTCTCGTTCAGAGCAACTAGATCAATCTCCTCCTGCCTGTGCCACCACCTGCCTACTTTCGTGAACTTGAAAGGTAAAGACCCCTTCTCTGTTCAGCCTGAGCAAAAACTTGGCAACTTCTTCGAACACGAGGCCGAGGTAACTGTCCAAATCCTTGAGAATTATGCTCTATCAAAAGCTCCCCTTCTCTACTCTCTATAAGGTCGGCGTTCGGATAGACTAACCTAAACCAGAAGTTGAAGTAAAAGTCGTTGATGAAGTACCTGCCCTTCCGGCTCTTGTAGCTCTCGTTTACTGGCACCTCTCTCCTGACGAGTTCGACCTCCCCTCAAAACTGGGATGTACTTTCCGACAAGACCCCTGTCCAGGTCCGTTTCGTTTACTATCTCACCTAGGGTAGTCTTACCCCTTGCTATTGCCTCTATTATCGCAAAGTAGTTCCTTGGATCGTCGAACTCCTCCCTCAAAACGAAAAGTGCGTCTTGGTACAGAATTGAGTCGATTCTGAGGTATCTCGCGAGGTTCTCTTCGAAAGTAAGGTCTCCGTTGAACTCCAGCAGGTATGCGGGATTCCCGTCCAGCGTCCCGTAAACTTTTATGAGTTCCTCCCATCTATAACTCGGGGAAAACTCTCTGACTTGGAAGAACTTCATGGGCTTGAGCTTCAACTTTACTGAGCTTGACATCCCAGTACTCCTGTAGAATCGATAGCAGGGATCGGTTGGCCTTAACCAAAGTAAGGAAACTCGTCTATTGCAACGACGAACCTGCCGCCAACTCTTGCTAGGTACTCGAAGAAAGCGTCCCAGCTCTAAACTGATTTTTCAGAAGAAACTCGTCTTTGAACTGCTCAGCGACTTTCTGGGAAAAGCGCCTTAAATTCTCCGCATTACTCGTCTCTCTCGCCAGAAAGTATACTCCCCTCTTATTCTCCAGAAACTTGAGAATTAAGGCTGTCTTGCCAACTCTTCTCCTCTCGTAGATAACTACAAACTCTGCCTTTCCTGAGTTAAACCTCTTCTCCAGCAGCTTAAGTTCGTCGGACCTGTTAATGAATTTACTTACGAGTAATTTACTCTTAGGTAAACTACTAATCAAACGAATTTAAAACGCCCCGGCCGGGAATTGAACCCGGGTCTGGGAGTCCGCAGCCCCCAAGGATATCCGCTACCCCACCGGGGCTGTTTTGAGTGGTTTTGCTGGTGCTAAAAACTGTTTCGGACCCTCAAAAATCAAAATGTTATTATTTCAACCGAAGTTAAAAGCGGCATGCCAAGCATAACCACTTTGGCGCTTCTTCTAATTTTTACCGGAATTCTCGGGTACTCCCTGAACCCGCCGAGGGAGTACTCTTCTGGTATGGCGGCGATAAGCAGCGTTCACATAACTTATACCGTGTTTGGACTCTTCGTTTTTTCGGACATTTATGGTTTCTACATTCTGAGAGAGGTGCTCTCCATTTTCATGCTCGCGGTGGCAATAATGGGTACTTACTTCCTCTCCCGGTTGTGGGGTTTTAGAATCTCTAGGTTTAGAGACGCAGTCTTTTACGTTTCCCTCGTTTATGTCGTCTGTCAGGACGTTAGGTTTCCACTCGGTAAGGGGGTTGAGTATATCACGGGCGTGGTGGCTTTGGCTATAGTCGCTCTCTCGGCTTACATGATGTACACGTTTAAGAGGCTCGAAATAGTACCGATAATAGAAAGACCAGAACTTTTTACAGTTCAGTTCATGGTCGTCTCTTTCACGGGTGTGTACTGTGTAACCGCCTCTCTGGTTTCGATCCTCGTGGCTCTCGCCTTGAGCGTTTATGCTCTTCAAGCTCTCGTTTCCACCGGGTTCCGAAAGCTTCATGGTTTATTGTGCCTTTAATTTTCTCCCAGCCGTGCCCCCTCTTAGTTTAGGCTTACCGAAAGAATTATATAATTTAGGTATGCCTAATTGAGTGTGAGCGTTGTAATACCCCTTTCATCTCTCAGGAGCGGAGAAGCCGGTAAAATAAAGGCAATTCTGGGCGGAGCTGGGGCCCACAGAAACCTGATGGACCTCGGCATAATTGAGGGCAAGGAGATCAGGGTGATAAAGAACTCTGGAGGAGCTGTGCTGGTGGCGGTTAACGGAACGAGGCTCGTTGTCGGGAGGGGACTCGCGATGAAGGTGTTGGTTGAGAGGGAGTAACTGTTAAAGGGTGGTGAGCTGGCGTGGACGATCAGAACGGGCGTGAGAGGAACGACTTCAGGTTGAGTAGGAGGACCGAGGACTATCTCGAGGCGATATACTGCCTTAGTAGGGAGAGAGGTTACACGAGAGTCAAGGAGATAGCGAAGTACTTGGGAGTCAAACCTGCGAGCGTATCGGAGATGCTCTCCAAGCTCGCCAGTAGGGGTTTCGTCGTGTACGAGAAAAGGTTGCTTGTGTCTCTTACTCCAGAGGGCAGGATGGTTGCCGAGTGCGTTAGGGAGAGGAGAGAGATACTCGTGAAATTCCTCGTAACCCTTGGCGTTCCGGAAAAAATAGCTGAGGAGGATGCTTGCATAATGGAGCACATTTTGCACAAGGAAACGATAACCCAGCTGAAGAAGTTCGTGAAGTTCGTCGAAGAGTCCCCAGCTGACCCGATGTGGCTAAACCACTTCAAGGAGTACTGCGAGAGCGGAGTTCACCCCTGTCTCAAGGTCGAATGATATCTGAGTTCACGATCCTGCACCCGAGCATTTCCATGTGTTTTAAAGCGAACTCCTCACTTTCCTTGCTCGTCCCAGCTGTGCAATCCTTTATTATACTCACTCTGTATCCGAACTGCAATCCGTCAACTGCCGTGTGCATGACGCACACATCTGTAGCAACTCCTGCTAGGAGCAGTTCTCTCTCCCCCAGCTCGTTCAGCAAAAGCGGGAGATCGGTCATCAGAAAAGCAGAATACCTCCTCTTTTTGACGTAAAAGTCCGGCTCTGGAAGTTCTTCAACGATTTCAGCTCCCCAGCTGTTCTCGACGCAGTGCTTTGGCCAGAGCTCGAATTCACTGTCGTCCTCCCTGTGCCAGTCCTGAGTGTAGACAACTCGAAATCCAGCCTTCTTCGCACTTGAGACAACTTCTGCAATCTTTTCAGCGAGCCCTTCACTTCTTTCGAGAAAAAGGGCCCCCTCCCTCTTACAGAAATCGTTTTGCATGTCTATTACCAGCAACACTGTCATGGCTGAAATCTCCTTCAACGCTACTTAGCACTTTGACCTTCGTCCCTATCTCAAGTAGCGTACTTGGATGAGCGTGTGAAAATCACTCAAGTACGGCGTGCCTCTTTTCGAGGTCTTTTTCTGTCAGTCTTTTGAGGTTCATCAGTTCAGCTACCAGTCCGTCGAGGAAGATCAGAGCCGTCAGTTCGAACATCGTTCCGAGGGGGGCTATGCTGCTTAGCTCCTCGTCTCTCTGGTACTTGTTCTTCCCGCTCAGCAAAACGACGACATCGCTCATCTTCGCGAGAGTTGAGTTTTCGTTCTGGGTTATGGCTGCGAGCATGGAGCCTATTTCCTCCTTTGCCTTCCTGCTTATGTTAACGACGGAAGTTGTCTCACCCGAGCCGGAAATTGTTATGAGCAGGTCCTCCTCTCCTATTCTTGGCGTTACCGTCTCTCCGACGACGTAAACATCGTAGCCGAGGTGCATTAGTCTCATCGCAAAAGCTCTTGCGACGAATCCACTTCTGCCAGCTCCCATAACGAAGATCTTCCTTGCCTGTTCTATTGCGTTCATGAACTCCTCTACTTGTCTCATATCCAGACTTCTCTTTAGATTCTCTATCTGTCCCGAAACGACGTCCAGAAACCTCAACAGCGTTGCCCCCACAAGCTGCTGCATGACTAGCACCTCGCCGTCGGCTCCCCCTCTTTTTAAATCTTAATTATCTGCCCGTACCCTAATCAACTCATCCAGCATACTTACGGATCTCACTCTCTACCTCACACACCACTTCACGCAACTACTTCCGTCACTCATCTACATTGCTCAGCCTTCCGCTAAGCTAACTTAAATTTAAGCTTTTCTGATATGACTGGTCAGGAAACGACCCCTCTATTCTTCAATCTCCCTATATAGGCTTCTAAAAAACGTTTAAGCTTCTCTCAGCAAAGAAATAAATACGGTTCAGGTTCACTAATTATCATGAAGTTTTCCACGAGTTTCGGGAGCGGGGATGAGGTCCTCTACGAAGAGGTAGAGGTGGAGGAGGGAAGGAATGTAGCCTACCTGACTCTGAACAGACCTGAAAAAAGGAACGCCCTGTCAATGGAGATGTTGAACGCTCTGTGCGACGCGATAGATGAAGCTAGCAGGAAAGAAGTCAGAACAATTGTGATAAAGGGGGCCGGAAAGTGCTTTTCCGCGGGTCACGACCTTAGAGAGATAAGAGAGGGCGATGAAAGAGAAGTCAGAACTATTTTCGAGAACTGTTACAGGTTGATGAGGAAGATAAGGTTGATTCCCAAGCCCGTGATAGCTCAGGTTCACGGTTACGCCGTTGCGGCTGGCTGCCAGCTCGTTGCAGCCTGTGACATGGCTGTGGCTGCAGAAAGTACCAAGTTTTCTCTGCCGGGAGTTAGGATAGGCCTCTTCTGTACTACGCCTCTCGCGGTTGTTAGCAGGTCTATAGGTAGGAAGAAGGCATTCGAGATGGCCTTTACAGGAGAGATGATAGACGCTAAAGAGGCCGAGAGAATAGGCCTCGTAAATAGGGTTGTAAAAGATGAGGAGCTGGAAAAGGAGGTTTTTGAACTCGCGAAGAAACTCTCAACTTTCAGCAGGAGCGTAATTGAGAGGGGAAAGGAATTCTTTTACAAGCAGTACTGTATGAACGAGTTCGACGCACTACTCTACGGAATAGACGTGATAGTCGAGATGAGCAGAGAAGAGGCGGCTAAGGAGGGACTATCAGCTTTCCTTGAAAAGAGAGAACCGAGGTGGCCGGATTAACAACAACACTCGCGCTTGAGATTTCAGCGTTTCAGTAGCTCACACTTCATCAGCTCTATTCCTTCAAGCATCTGCTCGACATCATCCTCCTTTTTTTCGCACCCAAACTCTTCTGCAAGCTCTCGAAGCGTGTCAACATCATAGCATGCAGTGTAAAACCTTGCCATTTCATCTCCGTTGAGCTTTCTACCGGAAGAGTAGATCCCGAGGACGAGCTCCATGAACACGTCGTTCATCCTGTTGTATACCTCAGCCCCCTGATTCTCTATCCACTCCCTGACTGTCCACACCTTCTCCTGCTTGTGTCCCTCGCAGAAGTCCTCGTAAACGATGTAGTAGTACTCTTCCTTAGCGCTCTTCATCCTAACGAGCGGATAGAGCCTGCAGGATGCTGGCCTATCAGCATAGACTGTACAACCTTTTTTGCTAACGAAGGGGCAGGCATTGTTGACCTGCTTTACAGTTACGACGGGCAAGCCTGTCGCAGCACCAACGTGCCAGGTAGTGTACTTTTCGAGAAACTCGTAGGACCTCATCCCGAGAGCGTTTTTCAGCCTGACTATGTCGTAGGGCATGAGCATGAGCGTCAGGTTCCTGCAGCACTCGTTGAAGCACCCTATTCCGGGGTGGCAGGAAAACCTGAAAGTGTCATCCAGCCCGAGCTTCTTCTCGTTGTCTATCAGCATGTTCTCTGCCTCACTCGGGCAGTATTATTTACGTTTGTGCTTCTGCACTTGTGTCTCTGTTTGATATTTTTTGGCTTTGGTATTTCTGGCAGTCTCACCTTAAACCTTTGGCGAAACCTCAAAAACCGATTACGGGAGAAACGAAAACTATTCCTTAAGCGAGCAAGGAGTTACTATCATGGGTACAGACATAGGCGACATACTCGAGAGGGAAACTGTCGAGCTCGAGTACTTCGCGGGTAAAAAGATCGCCGTTGACGCTTTGAACACACTATACCAATTCATCTCCATAATCAGGCAGCCCGATGGGACGCCCCTCAAGGACTCGCAGGGCAGGATAACCTCTCATCTCTCCGGAATCCTTTACAGGGTATCAAACATGGTGGAGGTCGGAATAAGGCCGATATTCGTGTTTGACGGAGAACCACCGGAGTTCAAGAAGGAAGAACTCGAGGAGAGGAGGGAAAGGAGGGAAGAAGCTGAGAGGAAGTGGAAGGAGGCTCTCGAGAGGGGAGAGGACGCGAAGAAGTACGCTCAGGCTGCTGCGAGAGTTGACGATTACATAATAGAATCCTCGATAAAGCTCCTCGAGCTGATGGGAATTCCAGTCGTTCAGGCTCCGAGCGAGGGTGAAGCTCAGGCTGCTTACATGGCTGCGAAGGGAGATGTTGACTACACAGGCTCTCAGGACTACGACTCTCTGCTTTTCGGAAGCCCAAAGCTTGCGAGGAATTTAGCGATAACGGGTAAGAGAAAGCTCCCGGGAAAGAA
>Ga0256834_1001558_pt1 | contig 15277 bp, 12 predicted proteins | sample 4281140metaG_FD_190536 | JGI IMG/M metagenome (GOLD analysis project Ga0256834, IMG submission 190536) | Hydrothermal vent microbial communities from East Pacific Rise, Pacific Ocean - 4281-140 | ecosystem: Environmental > Aquatic > Marine > Hydrothermal vents | place: Pacific Ocean: East...
TGTCCAGTCCGGGATATTTTATATCTTTTAATCTATTTATTATATCCGCTTCATTCTTTTTCATAGGGGTTTATCCTCGCTCTCTGTTTTATAAGCAGATCGATACTTTTACATTTTTGCATCCATTCTCTTATTTCCGAAGCGCATTCTTCGTAATCGTTAGCCAGTTTTGAATAGATCTGGAATCTGTTTTTTAAAATTTTTGAGATCTCCAGGAATACCTCGTTTATTCTGTTTCGTTCGGCGGCCAGGGCTATTAGCCGTTTAAGCATCGCCTCTCTGTCCGCGAGGTCGATATCTATATCGAGTTTTGAAGAGATCTCTTTTAGCTCTTTGTTGGTTATATAACATCCGCTATAGTGTACGGCGAGAATCTGTTTTATTAACAGCGAATACTTTTCTATGCTCTTTTTCATATCTTCTCCAATCTGATTTGTGCTGCTTTGGAGACGTCCACATCGGCGTCTCGAGAGAGTTTTTCCAGAGTCTCTCTCTGCGTGGATGGATTTTCCGCGACTCTGAGTCTGACCATTTTGTCGCTATCGTCGGCAAGAATGTTCAAAAGCTTTGCCGGAGTGCTGGGATTGCCCGAAAGTCCGTCTCTGACTATCTTTTCATCGTTGAAAAGAGATTTTAAAATATCTTTCGGAGTGTTTGGATTGGTTGCTGTCAGAGCTCTGACAAGATTTATAGGATCTTGCGCCAGTTTTTCCAGAACCTCCCTGGGAGTGTGAGGGTTTTTGGCGACCGCCCATCTGGCGCTCATATCTTCCGCTTGGGCCAGCTCTTTTAACAAAAGGGTCATTAGCGGATGTGCGCCGGCTTCTCGCTCGTAGACGCTGGTTCTTCTGCTCAGGTTCATCGCTACGGCCGAAACCACCTCGCTGTTTTTTTTGAAGTTTTGGTATATGTCCCATACTTTTTCCAGTTCGAGTTCCACGTTCTCTAAAAGCTTTATCGCTTCCTCTTTGGTCATCGCCGCTCCATATTTTACGTTTTGTTTAATATTATCAAAAAAGTCTCAAATGTCAATTATCAATTTTTTTTCGACACCCTATAAGAGAAACTGAATAAATATGGAAAAACGCTAATATTTATTTACAATGACATTCAAATGACACTAAATGAAAGCTCTTTAAACTACGTTTAAGAGTAGTGCTTCTATAATGAAGTGAAAGCACGAAATTCCCGAAAATACGGTATAAGTGCGCATGAATTTACTTATAAGGAGAGATAATGAAGAGGTTAATGCGGGCTCTGTTTTTGATGGCTTGTCTGATAGGAACACTCTCCGCCAAAGACCAGAAAATTCTGATCGAAGCGGAAGATGCAGTCAAGCTGATTGGAAAGCCGGGAGTCATGTTCGTTAGCGGGGACGACGATACGGCCTTTGAAAACGGACATATAAAGGGATCCGTATCCATGTACGCGCACCATCTCCATCATGCCGATATCATGGGTAATCTGGAGTGTGCGCCGCTGTTTATGTGTCCGGAAACGGCCGAACACTATATCGGGGCGCACGGAATAGACAACGATACGCTGGTAATTGCGTACGATAACTTCAGAGGGCCGAACGCCACCGGTGTCTATATGTATTTTAAAAGTTTCGGACACGATAAGGTTCTGGTACTCAACGGGGGAGTAGAGGCTATAAAAAAGATAGATCCCAATCAACAAAAGTACAACAAACTGAAAAAAGAGGCCAGAAAGGTAAAAAAAGCCTACAAAAAGGCCAAGAAAGCCGGAGATGAGGCCAGATACAAAGAGCTCAAGGCAAAGTATGCCGAGCTGAAAGAGCAGATGAAGGCTTTAGAGCCCAAACTCTTGATACAAAGAGGTAAAAAAGTGGTTGATCTAGGACACCATATGCACGCGGTTTTGGATCCTAAAGCCGATATCAAGCCAAAACATTACCATATCGATCCGAAAAAGATCAGATACGACCTGATAGCCGGAAAGGATGAGGTGTACAAAGCGGTAAAAGACAGACTCGAAAAGGGTGATAAGAGTAAATACGTGATAATAGATACCAGAAGCATGATCGAGATTATAGGCGAGAGAAAAATGGATAACGTTGCTAGGGGCGGTCACGTTCCAACCTCCAAATTTATAGAGTGGAAAAACTTTACCGATTTCAAAAACAAAAAGAGCTTCAAAGATCTAAAAGAGATGGAGAAGGTCTTTAAAAAATACGGAATCACCAAAGACAAGATAATTTACGCCTACTGTCACGTAGGAGCGGGCAGAAGTACCGAAATAACAACGGCTTTGGAGCTTTTGGGATATCCCAACGTAAAGGTCTATACAGGCAGCTGGGACGAGTGGGGCAACGACATGAACCTGCCAATAAGAAGATAAAGGAGTTTTGGTTATGAACAGCAAAAGAAGAGATTTTCTGAAGCTTTCGGGAGCCACGGCGGCGTTGGTAGCCGGTCAAGGCAGTCTGTTCGCGAAAACGGGCGTCGTCAAGGTCGAAAACGCGAAAGAGAGCTATCCCAACACTACCTATACCGAACATATGTATAGAAACGAATTCGGTTTTACCTACGGGAAAAAGGAGGAGCACGGATTCGCATATCACTGCGTCAACTGTCAGGGTAACTGCGCTTGGGAGATTTGGTCCAATAACGGGGTGGTTACCAGGGAGAACCAGAGCGCGAGATATCCCAGAATCAACCCCAAAATTCCCGATTTTAACCCCAGAGGATGTAACAAGGGTATTCAGCATTCCCAGGTTATGTACGAAAAAGACAGAATTTTGTACCCTATGGTCAGAGTAGGCAAAAGAGGCGAAGGAAAGTGGAAAAGGGTCAGCTGGGACGAGGCCGCCGAACTTGTGGCCCAAAAGATCTGGGATGTTATGACCGATCCCCAAAAGGGTCCCGAGAGGCTGATGGTTCATGCGGGAACGGGCCTGTTGACCGAAGGTCGAAGGGGCGCGCCGCTTAGATTCTCTACGCAGTTGGGCGCTTATAGAATATATCCCGCTTCCTATTTGGGAGATATGTTCAGCGGCGCGGCCGTGGCTTACGGAGAGGGTAACGTCGGTTGTACGTACGACTTTATGTATCAGGTAGATACCGCGATATTCTGGGGCGGAAACCCATCCGTTTCGAGAATTCCCGACGCTCACTTCGTTTGGGAAGGAAAGTATAACGGCGCCAAAGTGATAATCATTACTCCCGAATTCAACGCCTCGGCCAAGTCCGCCGACCTGTGGATTCCGATAAAACCGGGAACGGATCAGTTTTTGGCCATGAGCGTTATGTACGAGATTCTAAAAAACGGCTGGCATAAGCCCGGATTTATGAAAATATATACCGATTTGCCGTTTTTGGTGAGACTGGATAACAAAAAACTACTAAGACGATCCGATATAGAAGAGCCTCACAACGAAGAGGAAAAAGAGCACTACGAGGCGCAGTTCTACACTATGAACGCAAAAACCGGCAAAATAGCTCTGATGCCGGGCAGTCACGGTAGCGAACACAAAACGTTGATGCTGGAGGAGTTCGGAATAGATCCGGAACTCGAAGGAGAGTGGGAGGTTACATTAAAAGACGGCAAAAAGGTTAAAGTAACTACGGCTTTTGAGCTTTTCAAGAAAAACGTTCAGCGCTTTAGTCCCGAAGCTACGAAAGATATTACCGGGGTCCATCCCGATACCGTCAGGGTTTTGGCTAAAGAGATCGCGCTGCCCAAAGTGGTGGAGATTACTACCGGATTTAGTCTCAACAAATATTTCAACGGTATTTTAAATATCTGGAATATAGCATCGATATGCGGTCTTACGGGCAGACTGGGGCCTTACGGAGGACTTAATACCGAGAACGAATTTACGCTAAGCGGACTGGGAACCCTCAGCGGATTCGGTGGCAAGTACAAGCCCAGATTCGGTTCCGGGTTCGTAGGGGAGTTTGTCTTTGGAGACGGACTTAAAACCTTCAAGGAGTATTTCAGCGACGCGGACGTAAAGAGAGCCCACGAGGGCAAGATAGGCAAAGAGGAGTACGTAAAAATTATCGAGGAGGCTCTAAAAGCCGGAGAAGACGGCGAAGATCACAAAGAGGGAGAGCCCTACTATAAACCGTGGTGGACTCCGGAGGTCGCGCTGATCGTGGCCGATTCCAAGTTTAGACGAAACAAAGGCAGCGAATATAGAAAAGCGTTTTTGAAAAAGACCAAGTTTTTCGCGTACGTGGATTACAAAATGAGCGAGGCGGCTATGTTCGCCGACGTCTTGTTGCCGGCCAAATCCCATTACGAGGTTTACGATATCAGAACCAGTCCCGGATACCACAGATTTACCAATTTGGCCCAGCCGATAGCCAATATGAAGCCCGTGGGAGAGGCTATGGACGAGTGGAGTCTGTTTGCGTTGCTGGCCAAAAAGATAGAGGAGATTGCCAACAGACCTGAAAACATAGACAAAGCCAAAGTGCCCGACAGCAAAAAATATGCCAGAGAGGGGTATAGGGATCTGGCAAACTTCTACAAAGAGTATACAAATACCGACGAAGAGTCCGAAGCGGCCATGGAGCCCTATCTGGGAACGGACAAACTGGCTGTAGAGGCCGCTTTGGAAAAGTGCGATCAGTATCAGCCATGGACCATCGAAAAGATGTACAAGGCGGGAGGTTTCTTGCAGTTAAACGAAAAGGCGGCGAAAATGTCTCCACTTTATGCCGACAGACCGTTTAACTTTTTCGAATATATTCTTTATAAAATGGAACCTTTTGAGACTCTGACGGGCCGACAGACGTTCTATGTGGATCATCCGACCTATCTAAAGCTGATTAACGGAACAAACTACGCCCTAAAGCCAATAGCGCCGCAGAGCGAAAAGAATCCGTTCATGCTGATGACGCCTCATGCGAGATGGTCAATTCATAGCAACTGGAAAAATTCAAGAACGCTGCAAAGACTCCAAAGAGGGGTTCCCTACGTTCAGGTAAACAGAAAGATAGCTCAGATGAAGGGCATAAAAGACGGAGACACGATAAGAATCTTCAACGAGCTCGGCGAGTTTTACGCTATGGCGAAAGTGAGCTCCTCCTGTCCGCCGGACGCTCTGGTAATGGAGCACGGATGGGAGCCTTATCAGTATCTCTTTAACAAAGGGCATAACGAGGTTGTTCCCACGGCCCTTAACCTGCTCGAGATGGCCGACGGATGGGGACATCTAAAGTTTGGTGGTTTATGGGACGGCAATCAGTACGCATACGACGGAGCCGTCAATATAGAAAAATCTACCAAGTTTAAGTATTAATAGGAGTTTGGCATGTCTAAAAGACAATTAGCAATGGTTATGGACCTTAACAAATGTATCGGCTGTCAAACCTGTACCGTCGCCTGTAAAACCCAGTGGACGAACAGAAACGGTCGGGAGTATATGTATTGGAACAACGTTGAAACCTATCCGGGAGATGGTTATCCCAAGAAATGGATGGATCTTGGAGGGGGGTTCGATGCCGCCGGCGATCTTCAGCCCGGCATAATTCCCAATATAGAATCCGATTACGGTGTGCCGTGGGATTACAACTACGACTCTTTGGCGGAGCAAAATCTAATCGGCGATTCGGTAGAGCCCGGTTTCAAACCAGACACCTCGCCGGTTTGGGGTCCCAACTGGGACGAGGACGAGGGAGCCGGAGAGTTTCCTATGGACAACTACTTTTTCTATCTGCCCAGAATATGTAACCACTGCTCGAATCCCGGCTGTCTGAGCGCCTGCCCCAGAGACGCCATCTTTAAAAGGGAGGAAGACGGTGTCGTACTGGTGGATTTGGATAGATGTCAAGGCTATAGATTCTGTATAGCCGGATGTCCTTATAAAAAGATCTACTTCAACCCGAAAATCAGCAAGAGCGAAAAATGTATACTCTGCTTTCCCAGGGTGGAACAGGGACTGCCGCCGGCGTGCGCTCAAAGTTGCGTAGGTAGAATTAGATTCGTGGGATTCTTGGATGACGAGGAGAGCCAGGTATACAAACTGGTTCATAAATATAAGGTGGCTCTGCCGCTTAGACCGGATTACGGAACTCAGCCGAACGTATATTACGTTCCGCCTACAGAAGCTCCTCCAAAATTCGATGAGAACGGAAAGATAATCGAAGGGAGCAACAGAATTCCTATACAAGAGCTGGAGAAACTGTTCGGTCCTGCCGTCCACGAGGCGATAAAGACTCTGAAGGCGGAAAAAGAGAAAAGAGCCAAAACCGGCGAGTCGGAACTGATGGATATTCTAATAGCCTATCAGCACAAAGATATGTTTAGGCTGGATAACAACTACTATCAGCAGGTGGCCAAAGACAAGGGAATGAAACCGCTGGCTCCGGTCGACGAAAGATACGTGGCCGGAAAATATACGAAAATATCCCATTTTAAGGTGCACGCATGAGAGGAGTAGCTAAAATATTTGCAGCTCTCAGTCTGGCTGCGACGGCTCTTTTGGCCGATAATACGGTAACGGCTGTAAAGGTAGACGCTGATTTGAGCAAAATAGGATGCGGTAGCGAAGTGATCAAAAAGAGCGCCAAGTTTTCAAAAATCGTTCTTTATCCGCAGACTACGGTAACTTTAAACGATAAGAAAGCCAACGAGCTAAACAAAGAGGCCAAAGCGATGGTGGTGGACGTTGCCGCTCTGTATGACGGTAAGAACGTTGCGGTTATCGTCAGATGGCCGGATTCTACCAAGAACGTTCAAAAAGGGTATAAAAGCGACGTTTACGCCGACGGATTCGCCCTTCAGTTCGCCACTACTCCAGAGGATCCTTCGAAGCTTCCATATATAGGAATGGGAAGCGACTCAAGACCGGTGGCGATATATCTGCAAAAAGCGGTAGATAAGTTTTATGAGCCAAACGGTAACGGAGTGGTGGGATATCAGGTTAATCCGCACAATACCAACAGATTCGGCGAAAGCTTAAAGAGCTTCGAAAAGAGAGTGGAGGCTCTGGCAAACAGAGATTATCAAAAGGCTTTTGTAAGCGAAGGTTTTAGGTCTATGACCGAGATAAAAGACGGCACGGCCTCGTATAATGCCGACATGCACTATGTGGAGCCAAAAAAGATATGGGGCGGGATGGTTGTTAGACCTCTCAAGGACGAGTACGCCGATCTATCCAAAGGAGCGTTTCCGGTGGCGGTCGCCGTATGGGACGGAGAGAAGCTCAACAGAAACGGGATAAAGCATCTATCTAGCTGGATCGCGGTTAAACTGCCGGTTTTAGGAGGAGAGGAGCTGGTAGCGGCTATCAACGAAAAAGTGAAAGGGGACGTTGAAAACGGCAAGGAGCTGGCTATGACCAACTGTGCCAGCTGCCATAGATGGAAAGGTGCCCAGAGTGCGCCCATGTATATGGCACCGGATCTATCCAATATCGGAGGGCAGGCTACGGCCGGTTATATAAGAGAGTCCATCGTCGATCCTAACGCCGTTGTGGTTCCGGGATATAACAGAAACGCCCATCCGAACTATCAATGGTATATGACCGACGATAAAGGCAACAGAACCTCTACGATGCCTCCCTTTGACTGGTTGGATAAAAAGTCGCTGGATGATCTGATTGCCTATATGCAGACACTCAAAGCGGAGGTGGAGAAATGAAAAAAACGGTAACGGCTCTTATCTTGGCCGCCGGCGTGGTTTCGGCTTTGTGGGCCGGCAGCGGCGAAGCCAAAGGCGAATTTGAAAAGAAGGGTTTTCTGACTACCGAGTGGTGTGCTAAAAACGATCTTTTCGCTGACTGTAGGCTCGAGTCATACCATTGCGGTTTCGGAGGATGCTTCAAAGAGTGGGTCCCGGGAGATCCCAGCACGACCGTGATGGTTTTATTCGTTCACGACGAGGGAAGATATTACTATATAGACCCTAAAGGGGTTCACGTTAGCGAACTGCTCGAAAAGGCGGCAAACAGAAACGAGGTTACGATAATAGGCGAGCTGGCGGCAGACGGCAAGACCATAAAGGCTCACGATTTCAAAGCTCCTCCGCCCCCGAAGAAGTCTTTCTTTAAAGGGTGTCTGTAGATTCTCCCCCTGCGGGCGGGGAGCCGCCCAAAATTTGATTGGATTGAATATTTTGAATAAAATATTAAAAAAAACCGAAAAAGGATCCTTTTGGATAACAAAGCAAGAGCGTTCGTTTACGCCTTTTTGTCCAGATGCTACGAGAAAGAGCCGGATATAGAGTTTGTTAAAGAGCTAAAAAGCAACATAGAACTTTTGTCTGCCGTAGGCGAGGATAGCGTCGCGTGGTTCCAAAAGGAGAAAGAAGAGACCCTTTTGGAAGCTCTAAATATAGATTTCGCTTCCGCTTTTTTGGTTAATTCGCAGCCCGTGGAGACTCTTGTTTTGGACAGCAAGGGGGAGATACTAACCGGGCTACAAAATCCGGTGATGCAGTTCTATTTCGACCACGGTTACGAGATCGATATGAACAAAACAGAAATTCTGGCGCCGGACCATCTGAGCATAGAGTTGGCGTTTATGCAAAATCTAAGCTACAGAAACGAGAGCCGGGCGGCTTTGAAATTCCTAAGAGAGCATCTGCTAAAATGGGTCCCTCCCTATCTGATAGGAATCAAAAACTTGCTGCAGACCCCTTTTTACGGCGAGTTGGCGGATATGACGATAGAGTTTTTGCTGACCGAATGCGAGAATCTAAAAAGGTTGAGAGATTAATATGGCCGTTTATAGACAAAAAAGTCGTCTGCTGGATTTCGACGCTTTGAAGTGTCTTCGGGGAGACTATTACCATAACGACTGCACAGAGTGCGTCGATATATGTCCCGAGGAAGCCTTTGTGATAGAAAGAGGAAAACTATCTCTCGAAGAAAAGGAGTGCACCAGCTGCGGAATATGCGTCGGAGTCTGTCCGACCGAAGCGGTTACTGTGGAGTTTTTCGATCCTACCGCATATGTGGAATCGCGTCTGTCCGAGGAGACTCTATATCTCTCTTGCAAGGAGGGTATTCCCTGCCTGAGCGTTTTCGCAGTGGAGCATTTTATATCCATGGGGTTGGAGAAAAAGAGCGTAGTTTGCGATCTTTCCGGATGCGCCGAGTGCGAAATGAATACGGGATCTAAGGTTTTAGATTCAATTAAAGAGAGAATCGAAAAGTCAAAGGGGTTCTTAGAGGCCGTAGGAACGGAGTACGAGATTCAGATTCGAGACAGCTTCGATCCAAAAGCCAGCCGCAGGGAGTTTTTTAAAAAATTGGTCCATAAGTTTTCCGTATCGAATAGGACCCGCAACGACTCCTCCTATGTAAATAGGCCGGAGGCACCCTCAAAAACCAGATTGCTGCGAGACTCTCTCAAAAGATCGAGAGAAAAGATCAAAAACAGCGTGATAAAGAGCGAAGATGCCCGGTTTATCTCTTTTAAGAGCATTGACAAGGATCTTTGTACCAATTGCGCAGACTGTATCAAGTTCTGTCCGACCCAAGCCCTGTTTCACAGCGGCGATACGCTTTCGATAATGTTTAGGGCGGGCGATTGCATAGCCTGCGGCATCTGTAACCGGATATGCCAACCAAAGGCGCTGAGCGAGCGCGAAGAGATAGATTTGATAGAGTTTGCCTATGAGAGAAACAAAGAGCTGGTACGGCACGAGTTAAAAATATGCAAAGAGTGCAAAACTCCGTTCGTTTACCGAGGCGATGAGATTTGCGACAGATGCAAAGATTTTGTTTCGAAATTTTCTGATATCTTCAAACTTGCCTCGGATTTGAAATAGCGAAGTTCAACCGGTCCAAATCCGCCAAACTGTGACAAAACCTACAAAAAGTTATATAATAAATCAGTGACAACAATGAGGAGCCCAGATGGTAAGACTCTTTATTTTGATTTCCCTCTGCGCCTCTTTGTGGGCAGGGTATCTGCAAGAGGGGATTAAAGCTTATAAAAAAGGAAACTACAAAGAGGCTCTCAGACTCTATAAGCTGGCCGCCGAGGAGGGGAACATACGGGCCATGACGAATCTCGGCGTTATGTATCGATATCGGATCGGCGTCAAAAAGAGCTGCGACAGGGCGCTAAGCTATTTTCAAGAAGCCGCAAAAAGCGGCTTTCCTAGAGCTTTGACCGAACTGGGGGTAATGTACGAGACAGCCGATTGCGTGGAGAGAGATTTCAAAAAGGCTTTTGAATATTACGAGAAGGCCGCTAAAAAAGGGTACGCCAGAGCGATAACCAATCTGGCTTATCTCATTCAAAAAGGTCTCGGTACGAAAAAGGATACCCAAACCGCGCTGAAGCTTTATAAAAAGGCGGCGGATATGGGCTATGTTAGGGCGATGGTGTTTGTAGGGCAGATGTATGAGGCCGGAGACGGAGTGCCGAAAGATTTCGAAACCGCTTTTAAATATTACGAGACCGCGGCCAAAAAAGGGTATGCCAGGGCGCAGGCATATCTCGGGGCTATGTATGAAAAGGGCCTTGGAGTCAAAAAGAGTATCGAACGTGCGATTTATTGGTGGGAAAAGGCGGCAAAAAACGGTTCGGCAGAGGCTATGAACGCGCTCGGTTTTATGTACATGAAGGGCAACGGAGTAGAAAAGGACAATAAAAAAGCTCTGGAGTACTTTACTAAATCGGCCAAAAAGGGATTCGCGTGGGCCAGATATAACCTAGGCTATCTATACAGATTCGGTCTGGGCGTTCCCAAAGACTGCAAAAAGGCTCTGTACTGGTACCGGTTGGCGGCACGGGGAGGATACGTTTTGGCAAACGTGGCTCTTGGCAAAATGTACGACAGGGGAGAGTGCGTAGAGCGTGACGAAAAAGCGGCTTTTGAGAACTTTCTTAACGGAGCGCTCAAAGGCAATCTTTATTCTATGCTGCAGATCGGCAGAATGTACGAAGAGGGGCGCGGAGTCAAAAGAGACTTTAAGGAGGCCGCGAAATGGTATGAGAAGGCCGCCATCGGAGGAAGCGCTCAGGCGACTTATAATCTGGGCCTGTTGTACTATAACGGGCTGGGCGTAGAGAAAGATGAGCATACCGGTCTTATTTTGATGCAAAAGGCCAAAAATATGGGCCTTGAAACGGTGGATATGTAGAGCTGTTTCTGAAATAGGAGGATTAGTTTTATCACGTTCGGTTAAACTGAGGTACGATAATTTAAAATTTCCCCAGCATATACGCAAGGGGGGGGGAGAGGATGCGCGCAAAAATCGCCTCTATAGTTGAGTCTGCGAAGTTCAAAAACTTTATAACCGCACTTATAATATTCAACGGCGTCACTTTGGGGCTTATGACCTCGAAAGAGATAATGGCGCAATACGGTACTTTGTTGATAGCTCTCGATTGGATCGTTATCGCTATATTTACCCTGGAGATAGTTTTGAGGATATACGTTCACAGACTCTCCTTTTTCAAAGATCCGTGGAGTCTTTTCGATTTTTTCGTGGTCGCCATATCCTTGATGCCGGCTACGGGAGAGTTTTCGATCCTGAGGGTTCTAAGAGTTCTGAGGCTGTTTAGGCTGTTGACAGTGGTTCCCCAGATGAGAAAAGTCATAGGAGCCCTTATCAGCGTTATTCCCGGTATAGGGTCGGTCGCTTCGATTTTGTTGCTGCTCTTTTACGTTTTTGCGATTATGGCTACCTCCATGTACGGTGAGGCGTTCCCGGAGTGGTTCGGTACTTTGGGCTCTTCGATGTATACTCTCTTTCAGATAATGACTCTGGAGAGCTGGTCGATGGGGATAGCGCGGCCTGTGATGGAACAGTTTCCGAACGCCTGGGTCTTTTTCGTAACTTTCGTGCTCCTTTCTACCTTTATTATGGTTAATTTGCTGATAGGAATTATCGTCGACGCTATTTTCGCCATCAAAGAGGAGGAGCATAAAAATATAGAGCCAGCAGACGAGAGGCAGCTCCTAAAAGAGGAGATAGCCCGTATCAGAGAGCTTTTAGACAGAATGGAAAAGAGGCTCTCCGATTAAATCTCTAAAACGCGTATCATATTCGTGGTACCCTCTTTTCCTATCATGCTGCCCATCGTTACTATTATTTTGTCCCCTTTTTTCAGTATCCCTTCGTTTCGGGCGGCGAGAGTGAACTTTTCTATTAGTTTTTGATGGTTTTTGATTTTGGGTATTTCCAACACCCTCTCCACTCCCCATACGGCGGCGAGCTTTCTGGAGGTCTCTTTGGAGTGGGTAACCGCGATTATGGGCGTTTTGGGTCTATATTTGGCTATACTCTTTACGGTGGTGCCGCTACTTGTGAAAGAGACCACGGCCCTAGGTTCCAGCGCCCTGCACAGATCCGCAACGCCGGAGGCGATCGCGTCGATATCTTTGGTTTCGTACCGTTTATAGTACGGATATATGTTTTGGGTTTGGATTATAACCTTTTTTAAAACATCTACGGCTTTTATCGGATATTTTCCAACAGTGGTCTCGTCGCTGAGCATTACGGCGTCGGTACCGTCTAGCACGGCGTTTGCCACGTCGCTGACCTCGGCTCTGGTCGGGTAGGGGGAGTTAACCATCGAAAGAAGCATCTGGGTGGCCGTGATAACCGGCTTTTTCATACGGTTTGCCTCTTTGATGATCTTTTTTTGAAGTACCGGTACCATCTCTATTCCCACCTCTATTCCCAGGTCGCCCCTGGCTACCATTACGGCGTCGCTGGCCTCTAAAATGGAGTGCAGGTTTTCAAGCGCCTTTTTTGTTTCTATTTTGGCCGCTATCCACGCATTGGAGCCGTGTTCGCGAACGATGTTTCTGGCTTTGCGTATATCTTCGGCGCCGTTTACAAAGCTTACCGCTACGATATCCACTCCGTTTTTTGCGCCGAATTCGAGATCTTTGACATCTTTTGGAGTGATGGCCGAGATTTTAATGTCCGAATTTGGAAAATTCATCCCTTTTCTGCTGGATAGCACTCCGGAATTTTTAACTTCGAGTACCAGCGCCTCATTTTGTTTTTCGACGACTTTCGTTCTGATGCTGCCGTCGGCGAAAAAGACGAATTCTCCTATATTGAGCTGATCTATGATATCTGGATAGGAGATGTTGAGCTCGAATCTGTTTTTGGGCTCTTTTTTGGTCAGCGTGATTTTGTCGCCTTTTTTCAGTTCCAAAATGCCGTCGATCTCCCCTATTCTGATTTTGGGACCGCTAATATCCTGCAGTATGGCTATATTCGCGTCGACTTTTTTCGCCGCCGACCGTATCTTTTTGATGCTTTTTCTATGCGTTTCGTGATCCGCGTGAGAGAAATTCAGTCTAAAGATATCGACTCCAGCTTTTATGAGATCTTCTATGCGGTCTATACTGCTTGGTCCTATGGTAGCTACGATTTTGCACTTTTTCATCTTTCTCTCCTTTTAGGTTGCAGTAATTATAATAATAAAAAATAACCGTTTGTCAACAGGAATGAGCATGATTAGGATCGCTATAGACAGAGGAGGAACCTTTACGGACGTGTACGCCGTATACGAAGGCAAAAGCTACGTTTTAAAACTGCTGAGCGAAAGCGATGAGTACGATGATCCCAACAGCGAAGGGGTCAAGAGGGTTTTAGGCATGATTTTCGAAAAGAGCGCGGATGAGATACCCTTTGAAAAGATAGAGTGGATCAGGATGGGAACAACGGTAGCCACCAACGCTCTGTTGGAAAGAAAAGGGGAGGAGGTGACGCTTTTTGTGACCGAGGGATTTGAGGATATTTTGAAAATCGGTTCCCAAAGACGTCCCCACCTCTTTGCCAAGGCGGTAAAAAAAAGTCCGCCCCTTTATAAAGAGGTCGTCTCCGTAAAGGAGAGAGTCGTTGTCGAAAATGGCGAATATAGAGTCGAAACCGAGGTAAATCCCTCGGATTTGGTTTCAAAAAGCGGCTACAAAGCCGCCGCGGTACTTTTTTTGCACTCTTCGATGTTGGAGACCAACGAAAAGAAGGCGAAATCGATTTTAAAAAGAGCGGGATTTGAACATATCTCTCTCTCGAGCGAAGTATCTTCGGCGACGAAAGCAGTAGACAGAGGAGATACGGCGGTGGTGGACGCCTATTTGACCCCGGTGCTCGAAAGATACAAGAGTAAAATCGCAAAAGAGTTCCAGGGCGAAACGGAAAAACTCTTCTTTATAAAATCGGACGCCAATTTGGCCACTTTCGATGAGTTTAGGGCCAAAGACTCTCTCTTGAGCGGGCCGGCCGGGGGCGTGGTGGCTTTAAAAGGCGTTTTTGAGGGCAGAGCACTGATCGGTTTCGACATGGGCGGTACCAGTACCGACGTATGCAGATACGACGGAAGGGAGGAGTTGATTTACGATTACGAGATTGCCGGAGTCAAGGTCGCGGTTCCCACGGTAGAGATACATACGGTGGCCGCCGGAGGAGGCAGCAGGCTCTTTGCGCAAAAGGGAGTTTTGCGCGTAGGGCCCGAAAGTTCCGGCAGCGATCCGGGCCCGGTATGCTATAAAAAGGGCGGATATCTTAGCGTTACGGACGCCAATTTGATAACGGGGCGCCTGGATGCCGATTCTTTTCCGAAAATTTTCGGCAAGAACTCGAACGAGCCACTGGGAGTGGAGGAGGCCAAAGAGGCTTTCGAAAAGATGGCAAAGGAGCTAAATACCGATATATATACCCTCGCCGAAGCTTTTTTGGACGTGGCGAACGAAAACATGGCTTCGGCGATCAAGGAGATCACTCTAAAAAAGGGGTTCGATCCGGCCGAACATACCTTATGCTGTTTCGGCGGGGCCGGCGGGCAACATGCGGTGTTCGTAGCCAGGAAGCTCGGTATAAAGAGCGTCTTTATCCACAAAGATTCCGGAGTCTTTTCGGCTGTCGGTATTGCCGGCGCCGATCTGGCCGACAGCGAAATTGTATCGCTGGAGATACCTCTAAAAGAGCTAAAAGAGGATCGTTTCAAAAAGCGTTTGAATTTGGACGGCTGGGATATCGTGAGGGTTTACGCTTTTGTCAAATATCGAGGAGCGGGCGGCGGATTTGAGATAGAGTTCGATTCGTTGGAGGAGATAGAGGAGAAGTTTAAAAAGATTCACAAAAGAAGTTTCGGTTTTTTGTTGGATCGGGATTTGATAGTGGAGTGGATAAAGATAAAAAAGATCAAAAAGAGCGCCTCCTTCGAGAGGGAAAAGATCGTATCCGAAACGAAAAAGATAAAAGATAGCTCCATGTTTATAGGCGGCAGATGGCTCGAGTGTTCGGTATACTCCTCTTTGGCTCCCGGCGAACGTATAGTAGGGCCGGCGCTGATAGTTTCCGATACGTCTACCGTGGTTTTGG
>Ga0256834_1001559_pt1 | contig 15262 bp, 16 predicted proteins | sample 4281140metaG_FD_190536 | JGI IMG/M metagenome (GOLD analysis project Ga0256834, IMG submission 190536) | Hydrothermal vent microbial communities from East Pacific Rise, Pacific Ocean - 4281-140 | ecosystem: Environmental > Aquatic > Marine > Hydrothermal vents | place: Pacific Ocean: East...
TTTGGACCAAAGATCTAAAGGAAGCAAAAGAGCAGTATACTTTGACGGTAGCTAAACTCAAAGGAACGAACGCAGTTTTCGTGGCAAACGACGTTTTGGAGGAGCTGCAGAGACTAAAGCCGATGCTCGAAAAGGAGGGGGTCGGTTACGTTCTTACTCGAGATTACGGTAAAAGAGCCAACGACGCCGTCAACGAACTGGTTAGGCATCTACTGATTACGATTTTGATTATAGCGGTTATGCTGGTTTTCTTCTTGGGGTGGAAAGAGGCTCTGATAGTGACCTTTACCGTTCCGGCGATCTTGGCCATTACTCTGTTTATAGCTTATGTTACGGGGCAGACGATAAACAGAATTACGCTCTTTGCCTTTTTGCTCTCTTTGGGATTGCTGGTTGACGCGGCGATAATCGTTATCGAAAATATACACAGGCATCTTCACGAGCACGACGCGCTTTATAAAGATATGGATACCATATTGGTGGAGGCTACCGACGAGATCGGCGCTCCGACCAACGTAGCCACGTTGGCCATAATTTTGACGATGGTTCCGATGGCTTTTGTGGGCGGTATGATGGGAGAGTTTATGAAACCGATTCCCTACAACGTTCCTGTTGCTTTGATCGCCTCTTTGGTGATAGCCTATATCTTTACCCCTTATTTAGCGAGAAGAATGTTGAAAAAACCGCATATGCATCACCATCATCACCATTTCCAAAAAGAGATCAAACCTCCAAAAGAGTGTTCAGTCGAAGGAGATGAGAAGTGAAAAGATACGAAAAGTTCATATACTCTATTTTGGAAAAAAAGAGCAAGAAAACGTTGGTAATTGTGGCCACTTTGGTGGCTCTTGCGGCTTCGGTGATGATGATACCTACTAAAATAGTTCTTGCGAAAATGCTGCCCGGCAAGAGTGCCAACACATTTAGCGTATATATAGATCTACCTACCGGCAGCTCTATCGAAGAGACCAAAGCAGTAAGCGAATGCGTGGTGGATATCCTAAAAAAAGAGAAAGAGGTCACGGATATCGAGACTTTTTTGGGTACCGGTGCTCCGCTGGATTATGCGGGACTGGTTAAATGGAGCGCATTTAAAAATAGTGAAAATTTGGCCGAAATAGTGGTGAATCTAACGGATAAACACCATAGAGAAGAGAGAAGCTACAATATGGTTCACAGGTTAAGGCCCGTAATTCAGAAAAAGTGCGAACCCTTGATAAAAGGAACTTCGATCAAAATGATAGAACAGCCGGCCGGACCGCCTACTCTCGCGGCAATAGTGGCCGAAATTTACGGCGAAGATATAACCAGTATCAGAAAATTTGCCAAAAAAATAGCCGCGATTTTCAAAGAGACCGAAGGTCTGGCCGATGTGGATATCATGGAAGAGGAGATATACAAAAAATACAATCTTGTTCCCAATATCGATAAAATTCAAAAGAGCGGACTTTCCGTGGAACAGGTACAAAAGATAATGTATCTCGCTTTCGAGGGTATGGGAGTGGGCGTTAAAAACAGCAAAGATTACCCTTCGCAAATAGAGCTCTTTTTGAGGCTCAGCGACGATACCCGTAGGTTTGAGAGCTGCTCTTTGGAGGATATAAAGAGCAAGCTGGCCTCTTTTGAGTTGATGAATCAGATGGGAATGATGGTTCCGCTGATCGAGGTGGTAGATATAGTTCAGACCGATTCGGAGCCTATGATAATGCACAAGAACCTGAAGCGATACGTTAACGTAATCGCAGAAACGGATCTGGTATCGCAGGTGTATCCTCTGTTGGAGGCTAGGGAGAAGATTATCAAAGAGCTTTCAAAAGATTACGAAATAGAAAAGACCGACTATCTTTTCAATCTGAGATTTATCGACAAAAAGAGCGGAGAGGTGATCGATCTCAAATGGGACGGCGAAATGAAAGTCACTCTGGATACCTTCAGGGATCTGGGTCTGGCTTTTATAGCCGCTTTGATTTTGATATATCTGTTGATGGTGGTCTACTATAAAAGCTATACCCTCAGTTCGATAGTTATGGCGGGAAGCTTTCTTTCGATAATCGGTGTGATCGTGGGCCACTGGGTTGCAGATCTGGTTACCGCCGATACCTTCTTTTTAACGGCTACTTCGCTAATAGGCTTTATAGCCCTTATGGGAATAAGCTCTAGAAACTCTCTGTTGCTTATAGATTTCGCCAAGGCTCTTATGGAGTTCAAGGGAATGGAAAAACGCAGAGCCATCGCGGTGGCTACGGCTACTAGAGCAAAACCTATTATGCTGACCGCTATCGCGATAATTTTGGGCTCGGCGCTATTGGCCAGCGATCCGATCTTTGGAGGTTTGGGAGTTGCGCTAATAGGTGGAACGGTAGCCGCGGTGGCGGTCTCTTTGATATTTATTCCGGTGTTGATGGACAACGCTAAAGCCATGGATTTTACGAACAAGAAGGAGCAGTAAAATGGAGGCCGGCAAGATTTTGATCATCGCCGGCCTTACGTTGGTTGTTGCCGGAATTTTTATCCATTTCGCCGGAAAACTGCCCGGAGACATCTATATAAAAAGGGATAATTTCTCCTTTTACTTTCCAATAACCACTTCCATTTTGATCAGTGTGGTACTGTCTGTTTTGTTTTATCTCTTTTCTCGCTTTTTTAGATAAATTTGGTAAAATTGCATTGAACGCATCGAGGCTATATTAAAAGGAGAAATAGATGGCATATAGTATGAACGACCTTAAAAAGGGTCTTAGAATCGAACTTGGCGGCGTGCCGTATCGGATAGTAGAGTACCAGCACGTAAAACCCGGCAAAGGGGCCGCATACGTTAGAACAAAGATAAAATCTCTTATAGACGGCAGAGTTTTAGAAAAGACTTTCCACGCAGGAGACAAAGCGGAAAAACCGGATCTAGAAGAGAAACAGATGCAATATCTATACGATGACGGCGAGAATATGCACTTTATGGATACGGCTACCTACGATCAGATAGCTCTTACTCACGATCAAGTCGGCGAAGAGAACATAAAGTTTTTAAAAGAGGGTATGAACGTTCAGATTCTGTTTCATAACGCCAAAGCAATTTCAGTGGAGATACCTCCGGTAGTAGAGCTGGAGATAACAGAGACGGCTCCTGCTTTCAAAGGCGATACGGCCACCGGCGGCAAAAAACCGGCCACTTTGGAAACAGGAGCCGTTATACAGGTTCCGTTTCATATTCTTACCGGCGACGTGGTAAAAGTGGATACGGTCGAAGGCAAGTATCTTGAGAAGGTAAAATAAGGAGGCTCCAATGGCAAAGATATTAGTTCCTCTGGCGGACGGATTCGAAGAGATCGAGGCTATGGCCATAATAGACGTATTGAACAGAGCCGGCAACGAGGTTGTTGTAGCCGGTCTTTTCGATAACGAGGTTGAAGGCGCCAATTCGGGATTGAAGGTTTTGGTACATACGCTTTTGAACGAGGTTGAGATCGAGGAATACGATATGATGGTGTTGCCCGGAGGATTACCGGGAGCCGAGCATCTGGCCAAAAGCGAACTGGTGCAGGAGCTTATTAAAAAGATGAACGAAAAAGGCAAACCTATAGGAGCCATATGCGCCGCTCCTTGGGCGTTGAAAGAGGCCGGCGTTTTAGACGGCAAAAAGCATACCAATTATCCTGGATTCGAAGAAAAAACCGGCAAAGAGGGCTACGTTCCCGATCAAAAAGTTGTCGTAGACGGCAACGTGGTCACCTCCAGAGGTCCCGGGACGGCCATATGTTTCGCTCTTGAGATCGTAAAGATTTTAAACGGCGAAGAGACTTACTCGCAGCTCAAAGAGGGGCTTTTGGCCGATTACTGCTGATAGTGGCCGTCGAGATATCTCGCCACGCCGTCTTCGTCGTTGGTGTGGTCGAGTATCACATCGGCCTCCTCCTTGACTTGGGTTAGGGCGTTTTTTACTGCTATGGCGAGATCGGCTTTTTTGAACATTCCTATATCGTTGAGACTATCGCCGAATACGTTAACTTGCGAAACCTCTCCCTCCAAATACTCTAGCAGCTCCTCTAGGGCGTGAGACTTGTCTCCATTGGGGTGCAAAACGGTTAGAAAATGGCAATCGATATACGGATCGGCGGAAAGTTTGGTTTCGACGGCGCCTTTGAGAGTCCCTTTTAGCTCTCTTTCCAAATCCCGCATATCGGCCTCTTCACCCATATAGACTATTTTTAGATTCTCTTTTAGCGGGGCCATTTTCTCTTTTGCTCTCAGTCTGCTGTCGTTTTTATAGGATTCGATCAGAGTCTTTTGAAATCGATTTAGTCGTTTCGGGTAGAGAAACTTTTCGTTCAGAACCTCTCTGTTTTCCAGTCCGACTATGAAGGGCTCTATATCGAATTCTAAGCCGATTTTTATTATCTCTTGAGCCAGATCGGGATCGATGGAGTTTACCGCTATAGGTTCCATCTGCGGCGTAGCTACAAGCGCACCGTCAAGCGTAATCAGAGGGATTTTTAACTCCAGTCCCTCTAAAAGCTCCAGGCTCTTTTTTAGACTTCTTGCGGTAGCGACCGATAGAAGATCCCCTTTTTTGACCCTTTCGTTCCAGACTTTTCGGCTATATGATGAAACGGAAAGATCGCTGCGCAAAAAGGTTTTGTCCAGATCCGTAACGAAAAGATTCAACTATCTCTCCTTGAGGCCGTTTAAAAGATACGATAGCTGATCTTCGTTTAAAACTTTTTTCGTATCTATAATGCAGTCTATATGGATAGCCGAAGCTTTGGCTTTTAAAGCGGCCAGTCTTTTTAGCTTTCTTTTGGCGTTGGGATCCGATTTTACCATTACATCTTTTACGATTTCGTTTTCGAGTTTGGTTATCTCCTTTTTTAGTTTCATAATGCCTGAGACCGTTCTTTTTCTGATTTTGATAAGCTCTTTTTTTTGTTGTTGGCTGAGATTTAGATTCTTGTCCCTCCAATGTTTTTTTATCAGTTTAGTTAGATGCGGCATTCTATCCGGGATCAAAAATATAGAGGCTTTGCCGCTGTTGCCGGATTCGCTTTTTGGATTCGTTCCCGCAAACGACAAAATTGCGGCCGCTACTATTATCAGTACCTTTTTCATGAATTGCTCCTTGTAAATTTTGATAATATTTTATCCAAAAAGTTACGGAGAGATGATGAAAGAGGAATCAAAAAAGCTCTTTTTTGAGAGACTGGAGGCGATAGATCCGAATCTGCCGACTCTTTTACAAAATAAAAAGACAAAGTTCTCCTTTAGACTCAATCGATTAAAATCCGACGATGGAGTCAGGGAATGGATAGAAAAAAACGTTCTTTCGGCCAAAAGATGCGACTGGTTCGATGACGCGTACGTAGCGGAGATAGATGACAGAGATAGATTGATAAAAAGCGAGATCTATACTTCGAACAGAGTTTACGTGCAAAATCTCTCGTCTATGGCGGCCGTGCTGGAGCTGGAGGCCGAAGAGGGCGAATGGGTTTTGGATATGGCCAGCGCTCCCGGAGGCAAAGCTTTGATGTTGAGTTCGATTTTGGGAGATAGAGTAAAAATTTCGGCGGTAGAAAAGGACAAAAAAAGATTTTTCATGTTGAAAAGAAATATAAAAGCTCACGGCGCCAAGAGTATCAGAACCTATCTAAAAGACGCCAGATGGATTTTCAAAAGTTGTCCCGCATATTTTGACAGGGTGCTTCTGGACGCTCCATGTTCGAGCGAATCAAAGTTCGACCTCTCAAAGGAGCCGGCTATCGGTTACTGGAGTCTGCGACGCGTATATAGAAACTCCAGATTACAAAAAGAGCTGATACTTTCGGCATGGAACTCATTAAAACCCGGGGGTTTGATGGTCTACTCCACATGCACCTTCTCTCCGGAAGAGAACGAGGAGGTGGTGGATTATCTGTTGCAAAGAACAGATGCGACGCTGGAGGAGAGCTCCTTGAGGCTAGAAAATTTTACTCCGGCTCTGATAGCCTTCGAAAACAGACGATACGATCCGGAGGTTAAAAAATGCGTTCGTATTTTGCCCGGTAAAGGCTTTGACGGATTTTTCATAGCCAAAATCAGAAAGCCGCTCTAAGGAATGTTTTTAAAGACGTTGCTTATTAAAGTGAGATCGGCCGTTTTGATCCCCTGAGCGAATTTGGTCTCTTTTGTGGGCATGGTTATCCCGTTGAACTTTTTGAAATCGCCGTAAATCGTCAAAAACTCTATGTCGCCTTTCGACGTGGCTATATAGCCGCGGCACTTATTAATTAAAAAGCTCTTTTTATCAACGAAATATTCGCATCTGAGATTGTTCTCTATTAACGTTAGAACGTACTCTTTGCCGTTGTCGCTGATCGTCGGTTTTTTTGTTTTGAGCATCAACGGAGAATATAGTCTCATCAGCTGCAGTTTCATGGCATCTTTTACTATGCCTTTTGCGGTGCTTTTACGATTGTTAACGCTTCTGAGTGCCCCGTTTTTTTCAAGGGCTCTCGTTTCTGTTCTATCTGGGTAGGTCAGTTTCGAATATAGCCTGTGGGGAAAAAAGACCCGTCTATATTCGCTTCCGCTAACGGAATCCGATGCTCTTTTGACGTGCCAGATCTGTTCGTAGGCGAGGCCATGTTCGAGGGCTTTTTCGCCGCCATAGACCGAAATTACGCGATCTAACAGCTCCTTGGCGCTTTGTGCGTGAACAAGAGCGGCGAAAACGAGCAAAAACAGGTATATTCTCATTTTAATCCTTCGACTTTGGAAAGAAGTTCTTTAAGAATCTCTTTGGTATTTTTGTTTTGTACGTCTATAACTATGTCGGCGATTTTTTCGTACTCTTTAGCTCTTTTTTCGTAAAGGCTCTTGGCCGAATCGTACGATTTGAACAGAGGCCGTTTTTTGATCTTTTTTTTGGCGTTTTTGCTCTTTGTGATTCTTTCGTAAATCCAGTCGAATTCGGCCTTTAGATATACGACGGTTCCGATTTTTTTTATGTTTTCTACTTTGTAAAACCCTCCGCCTGTTGATATTATGCTGTTTTTTACGCTCTTTTCCAGCCATTGGGCCGTGAACTTTTCCAACTTTCTAAAATGCTCTTCGCCGTACTTTTCGAAAATCTTTTTTATCTTTTTGTTGGTTAGACTCTCGATCAGATCGTCGGTGTCTATGGCGTAAAGGCCTGTTTCTTTGCTCAGAGCTCTGGCCAGCGTCCCTTTTCCTACGCCCATAAAGCCAATAAGAAGAATGTTTTTCATATCTCCTCTTTAGAAAAATTTTTTTATAATGCTATCAAATTTAGAGAAAATTAAAAAGGAGCCTCATGGCCGCCAGGTTTACCCATCTGCATCTTCATACCGAATATTCCCTGTTGGACGGCGCTAACAAGATCAAGGCTTTGGCCAAAAGATGCAAAGAGCTTGGAATGGAGTCGGTGGCGATTACCGATCACGGCAATATGTTCGGAGCCATAGATTTTTACAAGACCATGAAAGCGGAAGGAATTAAACCCATAATAGGCATAGAGGCCTATTTGCACAATCAGGAGGATCTGGGTGACAGATCCACAAAGCAGAGGTTTCATATCTGCCTTTTCGCCAAAAACGAAACCGGTTACAAAAATCTTATGTATCTGAGCTCCATGAGCTATATCGAGGGCTTTTACTACTATCCCAGAATTAACAAAAAACTTCTCAAAGAGCACTCCGAAGGTCTTATATGCACCAGCGCCTGTTTGCAGGGAGAGGTGAACTGGCACTTGAACACGAACAGCGAAAGAAACCTGAAATTCGGGGCTAAAGGGTACGAGGAGGCGAAGCGTATCGCACTGGAGTATAGGGAGATTTTCGGGGAGGACTTCTATCTGGAACTAATGAGACACGGCATCGTGGATCAGCACTACATAGACGAGCAGGTGATAAGACTATCTAAAGAGACCGGAATCAAAATAGTAGCAACCAACGATACCCACTATCTCGTTCAAGAGGACGCGGAACCGCATGAGGCCTTTATGTGTATCGCGATGAACAAGCTCTTTGACGATCCCCAAAGGCTCAGGCATTCCGTTCATGAGTTCTATCTGAAGTCGCCCCAAGAGATGGAGATACTATACGCCGATATTCCTGAAGCCTTGGAGAATACGCAAGAGATAGTCCAAAAGTGCAATCTTGAGCTAAAGCTGGGCGATCCTACGCCTCCTAACTTCAGGTTCACTCAAGAGTATGCTCAAAAGATAGGTCTTGAGTTGCCGGTAAACGAGCGTTACAGTCTGGAAAACGACGCAGTATTGTTCGAACATCAGTGTAGGATCGGATTGAAAAAGAGACTTAAAAACGTTCCGCAAAATGAGCACGAAAACTACTGGAGGCGCCTGGAGCATGAAATAGAGATTATAAAATCGATGAAGTTTCCGGGCTACATGCTGATAGTTTGGGATTTTGTTAGAGAGGCCAAAGAGAGAGGTATTCCCGTGGGACCAGGGAGGGGATCTGCGGCCGGAAGTCTGGTGGCGTGGGCGTTGGAGATAACAGATATAGATCCAATGCGATATTCACTGCTTTTTGAGAGATTTCTAAATCCGGAGCGGGTTAGCATGCCGGATATCGATATGGACTTCTGTCAGGAGCGAAGAGGCGAGATAATAGACTACGTGGTGGAGAAATATGGACGATATAACGTGGCGCAGGTTATTACTTTCGGTACTTTGCTGGCAAAGGGGGTAATCAGAGACGTAGGCCGCGTTTTGGGGATGAGCTATGCCGATGCGGACAAGATGGCGAAACTCATACCTGACAAACTGGGAATAACTCTGAATGAGGCCTATGAACAAGAACCCAAAATAAAGGAGTTGATCGAAAACGATCCTCTCAGCGCCAGAGTATGGAAGTTCGCCTTGGCGCTAGAGGGATTAAAAAGAAATGCCGGCATGCATGCCGCCGGAGTGGTTATCAGCAACGAGGAGCTGTGGCACAAAACACCCTTGTACAAACCTTCCGGAGAAGATACGCTCGTGACTCAGTATTCGCTCAACTTTCTCGAGGACGTGGATCTCATAAAGTTCGACTTTTTGGGATTGAAGACCCTGACGGTGATAGATAACGCTGTAAAACTTGTAGAAAAAAGATACGGTAAAAGAGTAAATTGGGATGAGATCGATCTGGACGATAAAAAGGTTTACGATCTAATCCAAAGCGGTCACACTCTCGGCCTGTTTCAGATAGAATCCCAGGGAATGCAGCGTCTCAACGCCAGGCTCAAACCAACTACCTTCGAGGATATAATAGCGGTTTTGGCTCTTTATAGACCTGGGCCGATGGAATCGGGAATGCTAGAGGAGTTTATCGAGAGAAAGCATGGCAGAAAAAGGATCTATTATCCTTTTGAGGAGGTGAGTTTCGAAGAGCTAAAAGAGACGCTCGAGCCCACTTACGGAATGATCGTTTATCAAGAACAGGTAATGCAGATCGTTCAGATAATAGGCGGATTTAGTCTCGGCGAAGCCGATATAATCAGACGCGCCATGGGTAAAAAGAAAAAAGATCTCATGGAGGAGTATAAAAAGGAGTTCGTAAAGCGTGCCGGCGAGCGCGGTTTCGATCCGGAGAAGTCACGTACGCTTTTTGAACTGATAGAGAAGTTCGCCGGCTACGGATTTAACAAATCCCATTCCGCCGCCTACGCGATGATAACTTTTCAGACCGCCTATCTAAAGAGCTACTATCCCCAGGAGTTTATGGCGGCTCTATTGACCAGCGAACAGGACAATACCGACAAAATTGTCAAATACGTTGATGAGGTAAAAAGACTGAAAATAAAACTGCTTCCTCCCAGTATAAAGCGATCCTCCCTCGAATTTAGCGCCACCGAAATCGACGGAGAGGACGTGATACTTTTTGGATTGGGAGCCATAAAAGGCGTTGGAGAGAGTGCGGTCGTTTCGATTCTGGAAGCCAGAGACGAGGGGGGATTCGCGGATCTGGACGAGTTTTTGCACAAGATAGATCCCGCTAAAGTGAACAAAAAGGTTATCGAAGCTCTTATCAAATCAGGGGCGATGGACGATTTCGGATACAGCAGAAAGACCCTTTTACACAATATAGAAAAGATAGTGGAAACCACTCACGAAGTTGCAAGAGCAAAAAAGATGGCTCAAAACTCTCTTTTTGGCGACACAAAAGAGATGACACAGATAAAAATTGAGCTTGAGGATCTGGGAGAGTTCGATCTAAAAAGAATTTTGGAACTCGAAAAGGAGACCCTCGGTTTTTACGTATCCGGCCATCCTCTGGACAACTTTAGGGATGAGCTAGAAAAGATATCATATACGCTCTCTAGCGATCTGGAGAACATTGCAGACGGTAGCGAAGCCCTTTTTGTAGGTAAAGTAGAGGAGATAAAAACCAAAATCAGTAAAAAAGGGAACAAGTTCGCGATAGTCAACGTAATGGATCTGCACGGGAACATAGAGTTGATGCTCTTTAGCGATAAACTAGAAGAGCTCGAAAAGATGGATTTGGAAAAACCGGTGGCTTTTAAAACCTACATTACCAAAGATGGCGATTTTACCAGAATTAGATGCGACAAGATTGTTTCGTTGCAAGAGGCTTCAAACGAAAAAGTTCAAACCAAAATAGAAGAGAGATACGAAGAGCCGCTAATTATAAAACTGCCTCTAACCCACGAGCTGGAGATTTTGGAAGAGCTTTACCGTCTGGCAAAGAGCCATCCTGGCAGACGGCCGCTGAAACTGATAATCTCTTCGAAGCTACAGGAGGTGGAGATCGAGTCCGGCGTTTACGTCGATTCCCAGTTCGAAAAGAGACTCGGTCAGCTGAATTTGACGGACGTGGCCTAAAATTCGAAGGCGTACGGAATCTTTTCCTTTTTGCGTCTTCGGCTCTTTCCTGCCCACTCCATAAGATCTTCCAGATCGAAAAGAAGAAGATTCTCCATAGGATGTTTTAATAGCTCGTTGCTAAAGCCGCTTTTGGAAAAAAGAGCGTAGATATCCGGATTGATATTCGCTATTTCACACTTTTTAATCAATGAGGTCAACGTTTTTTTGCAGATTTTGCTGTTTTTCCATTTGCACTCCCCAACTATGGTCTGTCCGTTTTCCAGCGTGATCAAGATATCCAGTTCTATCTTTTGGTCCCAGTAGCTTCCGCTGGATTCTATGTTTGAAAACCGCTCTTTGATCATCTCGTTGGAGAGCTCTTCGTATGTAAAAGATACGAAGTTTTCGAGATCTTCGCTTATATATTTTAAAATATCTTTGGTGTCGCCTTTTTTGATCGCATCGATGTTTGGTTCTATATACCTAAACCAAAAACGAAAAAAAGGTTTTTTGAATCTGATTTTATGAGAGACTCTGTAGCGTCTGAGGCTCTTTTTGAGTCTTTCCCCTCTTTTTCTTTTTGGGGGTTCCTCTCTTGAAAGCTCCTTGTGGACTATCTCTTTGTATATAAGCTCTTCGATTTTCGTTTTTGCAGCCGAGTCGTGCAGTTTGGATTTTTTTACGGCGTTAGAAATTTTTCTGTCTCCCAGAGCCAGCAGACTCAGCAGCTCTCTTTCGGAAGGGTTGCAAATTAGCAGATCGCGCTCTATCGAACCTACGTTTTCGAAAATGTTCGCGACGATTTCATTGATAACCTCTTTTTGCGGATCGATGCGAAAATAGTCGAAAAAACCGCCGAATATCGAATAAAATACGGTAGCTTTTTCTATCTCTTCCGGATCGACGCCGGAATAGAACTTTAAAAACTCCTCTTTGATTATATCGCTCCTTTTTAGGTGAACTTTAGTATAATCATATCAAAAAGGCTAGAGCATGAAAAGAGTCGCGTTCTCTTTTTTTGTAGCGGTGAGCTTGCTTTTCGGATCGGCAAACGATACTCTCCAGGAGAGCGGGGATGTTTTGGAGCGCTTTTTGTCCATTCCCGAAGAGAGTGTTCCTTTGGAGCTTTTGAACGACGCTAAAGCCATAGCGGTCTTTCCGAACGTTATAAGGGCCGGTTTTTTGGTTGGCGCCAGATACGGAAAAGGGGTTTTGTTTCTTAAAGAAAATCGAGGCGGGTGGTCTTGCCCGCTGTTTGTAACACTAAAAGGCGGTAGTCTGGGATGGCAAATAGGTGCCCAGTCCATAGAGATCGTTTTGGTATTCAAAACGAGAGAGAGGATCGATGATCTTTTAAAGGGAAAGATTACCCTGGGCGGGGATGCCTCCGTGGCGGCAGGTCCTGTAGGCAGAAACGCCCAGGCGGCGACGGATTTGAAAATGAGATCCGAGATATTTTCATATTCCAGGAGCAGAGGTCTATATCTGGGCCTATCTTTGGCTGGCTCCATTTTAGAGCCGGATTGGGAGCTAATGAGGGAGTTTTATAAGAGTGAAAATTTAGATCCAAATTTCTGCAACGAAAAAAAGAGCGATCCTGAAATCAAAAAAATCCAGGAACTGCTTTATCAGTACGTGAGGTAGAGAATGTATCCGTGGGAAACCGCGTCGCGACGCAACAACAGAAAAAAGCCTTTTAGGCCCAGATGTAAAAGATGCAAAAGCAACAAAGGAGTCATTCCCATCGTATACGGATTCGAAGCAAAAGAGGAGCTATTGCGGATGGAAAAGGCAAATCTTGTTGTTTACGGCGGTGTGGCCCGTAGCGTCGACTCTCCCAACTGGAGATGCACAAAGTGCGGCGAGGAGTTTTTAAGATGATAGTAAAACATACAAAAATTAAAGACTTTGATCGAATAAAAAGTATTTTGGAAGGGGAGGGTTTTTTTAATATCTTTTTGTGGCGCGATTCAAAAGGAACCTTTTATGATACCCATACCCATCCCCATTATGAACTCAGATGGGTTATAGAAGGCTCGATAATAATAAGAAGCGGCGAAAAGAGCTATGTTCTAAAACCGGGCGACAGATTCGAAACCGAACCTTTAACCCCCCATAGCGCCGAGGTACTGGAGGAGGTGGTATATGTTTGCGCTTCTAGGTAGAGCGATTTTGTCGCTGGCTTTGGCTACCGGGTGGTTATTTGCGTGCAGCGGTGACTGTATCAAATGTCACCCCGTATTGAAAAAGAGCCTGGACAAAGATTATCACGCCGTTATAAAAAGATGTATAGAGTGTCACGAAAACAGCTCTACCGGAACCAGCGAATGCGGTAGGGACTGTTTCGAGTGCCACAGCAGAAAAAAACTGGAGCGATCTGCGCTGCCGGAGCATAGAGCCGTAAAGAACTGTTCAAAATGCCACATAGACAGAGAGAGCATAAAAGAGTCAATTTTCGATATGAATAGATACGAGGATCGATAATCGAGTGGTGGGCTCGGCAGGACTCGAACCTGCGACCAACCGGTTATGAGCCGGTTGCTCTAACCAACTGAGCTACGAGCCCGAGGCGATTTTTAAGAACGAGTGGAATTATACAAAAAATTGAACCTAAAAGCAAGTAGATGTTCCAGTATTCCAAAAAGGATCATAAAGTTAACAAAACTGCTGCCGCCGTAGCTAAACAGAGGTAGAGGAACGCCTACGACAGGTGCCAGTCCGATGGTCATGGCTATGTTGACGCTCATATAGACAAATAGCAGCAAAGCTATGGCCGTTGCCACCACCTGCGTAAAATAGTCTCCTTTTAGTTTGTAGTTGAGACTAAGAATATGCATAATAAGCATTGCGTAAAGTCCGACCAGAAAAAGGGCGCCGAAAAAGCCGAATCTTTCAACGTAGTATGCGAAGATGAAATCGCTCGAGGCAATAGGCAGAAATTTTAGCTGAGTCTGCGTGGCCTCCTGCTTTTCTTTGCCGCTCAATCCCCCCGATCCGATGGCTATTATCGACTGCTGAACGTGGTAGCTCGGTTTTTCGCTTAGAAAATCGTGTATTCTCTTTTTTTGATAGTCGTGAAGCAGATATTTATAGGACACTGGCGCAAAAAGAGAGATCAAAACTATCAAAGAAACCCAAATTTTCCAGTTTACTCCAACGATAAAGAGTACGCCGTAGCCGATGATCAGTAAAATCAGAGCCGTACCTAGATCGGGCTCTTTCGCAATCAAAACAAAAGGCAACAGAATATAAAAGGAGAGCCTCAAAAACTCTTTTAGACCGTATCCGTTTTTGGGCGGAGGTCTCTCTTGGATCAGGTAGGCCAGCATTAGGATAAAGGCCGGTTTGAATATTTCAGATGGCTGAATGGTAAAGTGAACAAAAGGAATTTCCAGCCATCTTTGGGCGCCGAGTCTGCTAACGCCGAACAGGTCCACGCTGATCAAAAGAGCGATGTTGATCCAGTATATCGCCGGAATAAGCCATCTATATTCCCTAAGAGGAGTTAAAAAGAATATAACGAACGCGGCGCCGCCTACCGCTATATAGACGAGCTGTTTTTTTGAAAGAGCCGGGTCGATTTCCGAAATGAGATAAAAAGATATGGTTATTATCGGAATGATCAGCAGTACCAAAATAAAATCGAAATGTGTTATTATACGTCTGTCTATCAGAAATCTCATTAACTATCCTACCTTTTGCTTTGAAATTATAGCAAGTCGAAAGGAACGGCCGCAATGAAGAAGATTTTTAGAGCCCACAATAAAGAGAGGCTCGACAAGTTTTTGGCACGCTCTTTGAATATAGCGAGAAACCAAGCCGAATCTCTTATAAAAAAGGGACTGGTAAAGAGTTCGGGAGAGGTTTTGACAAAATGCGGGTATAGAATCGAACCCGATCGAGATATAGAGGTCTATTTACCGGAACCCGAGAAAGAGAAGGCAAAAAAGGTCGATTTTGAGGTGGAGATTATTTACGAGGACGATTTTATTTTGGTTTTGAACAAACCGGCCGGACTCACCGTTCATCCGGCGCCCAGCGTTAAGGAGCCCACATTGGTCGACTGGCTGAAATATAGAGGTTTTTCCCTATCTACCATAGCCGGAGAGGAGAGAACCGGAATAGTTCACAGGCTGGACAAAGAGACCAGCGGCGTACTGGTAGTGGCAAAGAGCGATACGGCACATTCTAAACTATCTTTACAGCTTCAAGACAGAACGATGGGCAGATACTATCTGGCTCTGATAGAGCCTCCGTTAAAAGATAATCTTGTAGTCGAAAGACCCATAGGTCGAAATCCTAAAAACAGATTGAAAATGGCCGTTGTTCCAAACGGCAAAGAGGCCAAAAGCGCTTTTGCCAAGATAGCTGTTGACAAAACCGAGAGGATCGAATTAATAGGCGCGAAACTCCATAGCGGTAGAACGCATCAGATCAGAGTGCATCTCT
>Ga0256834_1001560_pt1 | contig 15259 bp, 13 predicted proteins | sample 4281140metaG_FD_190536 | JGI IMG/M metagenome (GOLD analysis project Ga0256834, IMG submission 190536) | Hydrothermal vent microbial communities from East Pacific Rise, Pacific Ocean - 4281-140 | ecosystem: Environmental > Aquatic > Marine > Hydrothermal vents | place: Pacific Ocean: East...
TACTTATAGGGCGGGATTGAAGTTTGAAAAAACAGGATTATTAGTTGATGCTGTGGGAAATGGAGTTAATTTTACGGCTATTGATGATTTTGGCATATCTTTTGGAGTAGGATTACCATTGAGTCAACGGTTATCAAATATTAATCTTGGATTTGAATTTGGTAAAAGAGGTAAAACAGCCAATGGTTTAGTGCAAGAAAATTATTTTAACTTTAGGTTAAGTCTTTCACTAAATGATAAATGGTTTAAAAAGATAGAAATATTTTAATTAAAAATGATAAGAAGATGAAAAAAATGAAACAAATTTTAGCTTTATTATTTGTATTAATTTCAACAACAATGTTGTTTTCACAAGAGCAATCTGAAATAGATAGGGAGAAATTAATGAAATACAATCTCTTTAAAGGAGATTTTAAAGCCAAAAAATATGATGCAGCTTTTGAAAATTGGATGTGGTGTATGGATAACTGCCCTAAGCTTTCAGTTAACATTTATAAGTATGGTATAAAAATTGCCGAACACAAATATGAAAATGCGCCAGAAAGTGAAAAAGCTGCTGCTGCTGATTTAGTTATGAGAGTTTATAACCAAAGGCTAAAATATTTCCCTAAAGGTTCAGCCAAAATATATGATAAAATAGCTACGTTTAAGGCTGAGCAAGGAGCATCAGAAGAAGAAGTGTACAGTTGGATTGAAAAATCTTTTAAGGAAGATCCAACAGAGGTTTCTCCTAAAAATTTATATAAATATTTTGATATTATTTTAAATAAATATAAAGATAATAATCCTCAAAAAGTTTTTGATACGTATGATGAAGTGGGGGAAGGATTAGAATTAAAAAGAGCAGCTTATTCTAAAAAAATTGATGCAATTAATGCTAAAGATTCTACAACGTTAAGTCCCAAGGATAAGAAAAAAAGAAAAATATATCAGCAAATTCTAACTAATTTGTCCATAGTTGAAGGAGGTTTAGATGCTAAATTATCAGCTATTTCAACTTGTGAAAATTTAATTCCTTTAAACAAAAAGAACTTTGAAAAAAATAAAAATGATAAAATTTGGTTGAAAAGAGCTGTGTCAAGAATGTATAATAAAGAATGTACGGAGGATCCATTTTATGATACGTTGGTTGAAGCTTATGTTGAAGCAGATCCATCTTCCAGTGCCTACGTATATTATGCAGGATTTTTATTAAAAAATGGCGAAACTAATAAGGCAATGGAATATTTTAAAAGAGCCATTGAAGAAGAGACAGATTCGTATAAAAAAGCAGGATTCTTATTAAAAGTTTCACAAATTTTAAGTAAAAAAGGAAGAAAAAGTGAAGCAAGAAATTATGCGTATAGAGCATTGAAAAATGCACCAACCATGGGTAAGGCTTATTTAATAATTGCCTCTATGTATGCATCAAGTGCTAACTCATGTGGAACAGATGTTGTTTCTAAAAGAATGGTTTATGTTGCTGCTTATAATAAAGCAATAAAAGCAAAATCTGTTGACCCTAGTATTAGTAGATTGGCAAATAAATACATTAGAGCTTACTCAGAGAATATGCCTTCTAAAAAAGATTTATTTGTAGCAGGAGTTAAACCCGGTACTCCTCACAAAATAGGATGCTGGATTAATGAAACAGTGAGAGTTCGCTCAAAAGATTAGATTTAAAACAGTATAATTGATATATTTGTCAAATGACAAAATCAATTGTAAATAATATTATAAACGTTGCTATTGTGTTAACAGTAGCAATGTTTTTTTCATGTACAAATGATCCAAAAGAAGTTAGAGATTTTTTAGCAGACAAAAATCTGCCAATTGGGGAGGCATATAACATTAATCTTAGACACACTGATTCAGGAAGAATTGATATTAGAATGAAGGCACCATTAATGCTTGATTTTAGCAATAGAAATTTTCAGCCATATTCTGAGTTTCCCAAAGGAATAAAAATTACATCTATTGATAAAAATGGAGATTCAGTAACTATTGAAGGGGATTACGCCAAAAGTTATAAGAAAACAGCAGTATCTGAGATAAAAAATAATGTTGTAATTATTAATTATGCTCAAAAAAATAAGTTAACTACAAGCCAAATTTATTGGGATCAAAAAACACATTATTATTTTACAGAAAAAAGATTTATATTTTATACATCAACTGATACAATAAGAGGAACAGGGTTTGAAGCTTCTGAAGATTTGAAAAAGTGGTGGATTAAAAATCAAAGTGGTATTATTAATATTAAAGACTAAAAAATGCAAAAAATTTGGAAAATATTTGAATATGGCTATCTAATTATAGCCATTGTATTTATTATTGAAACAATTAGAAATTGGGGTACTCAAAAATCGTATTTATTACTATTGTTTTCTGTCTTAGCAGTTTTTATGTATTTCTTTAGAAAACGATATAGAAAAAAATTTGAAAATAGAAATAAAAAATAAATGGAATTTCAAATTGTTGTTATATTAGTTTCTATACTACTTTCTGCCTTTTTCTCAGGAATGGAAATAGCATATATTTCAGCAAATAAATTTCAAATTGAAATAGAAAAAAAGAAAGAAGGTTTTACATCCAGAATATTAAAGAAACTAACACTAAAATCTTCTAAATTTATTACTACAATGCTTGTAGGTAATAATATTGCTTTGGTGATTTATAGTTTCTTTATGGGGAAAGTTTTACTAGAGTTTTTACCAGTAAATCAATTAAATGAATTTTCAGTTTTATTAATTCAAACTACAATTTCAACAATTGTAATTTTAGTAACGGCTGAATTTTTACCTAAAGCAATATTTAGAATCTATGCAAATGAATCTCTTCTAATTTTTGCTCCTTTAGCTTATTTCTTTTTTATTATTTTCCATTATGTATCAGATTTTATTACAACTATTTCAGATTATTTTTTAAAGACTTTTTTAAATTCTCCTAAAGTTAAAAACCAAACAGCGTTTAGTAAAGAAGAATTAGGAAATTATATTACAAAACAGCTAGAAAATACTGAAAATGAAGATGAGGTTGATTCAGAAATTCAAATTTTTCAAAATGCATTAGTATTTGAAAATGTTAAAGCGCGTGAGATTATGATACCACGTACTGAAATTGTTGCCGTTGATATTAATGAAACTATTGAAAATTTAAAAAAATTATTTATTGAAACAGGTTATTCGAAAATTTTAGTATATAAAAATTCATTAGATGATGTTTTAGGGTATGTTCATGCTTTTGAATTATTTAAGAAGCCTAAAAATATTAAATCAATTATTTTATCTGCAGATTTTGTGCCAGAAAGCATGATGATAAATGATGTGTTAAATATTTTAATAAAAAAGAAGAAAAGTATTTCAGTTGTATTAGATGAATTTGGTGGTACATCGGGCATTATTACCGTTGAAGATGTTGTAGAAGAATTGTTTGGTGAAATCATTGATGAACACGATACAGTTGATTTGCTTGAAAATAAAATTAACAATAGAGAATTTGAGTTTTCAGCACGTTTAGAGGTTGATTACCTAAATGAAACATACAATTTAAATTTAGAAGAAAATGAAGCCTATGAAACTTTAGGAGGGTTTATAGTTTATCATAATGAAGATATTCCAAAACAAGGTGAAATTATAGAAATAAATAATCTATATTTTAAAATGTTAAAAGTAGATGCTTCAAAAATAAAGGAAGTTTACTTAAAAATATTGGATAAAATAGATTAATTGTGAACAATAGCTAAAATACTTCGTTTTTACTGTTAATTATAATTATTTCACTTTCATAATTAAATAGTTAATTGTATTTTCGCACACTGTAATAAAAGAAATAATATAATGGCAATTTTATCAAAAATTAGAGATCGTTCAATGTTCCTAATCCTAATAGTAGGTTTAGCACTTTTTGCATTTGTACTTGATCCACAGTCAATTCAAAGTTTTTTTAGCTCAAGTAAAATCAATTCAATCGGTGAAATTAACGGTGAAAATATTGATAGAGAGGAGTTTGCAAGACAGGTTGAGGTTTATAGATCACAAAGCAGAGGTAGAGCAACTCAAATGCAAGCAGTAAATGCTGTATGGAATTCAATGTTAAGTGATAAAATATTTGAATCTGAATTAGAAAAGGCTGGAATTGTAGTAGGAGAGAAAGATATATGGGATGCAATGATTGCACTACCTGAAATTCAAAATTCACCACTATTTAAAAATGAAATAAATCTTTTTGATCAAGAAAAGCTCAAAGAATATATTGCAAATATGAAAGATGATGCTGAAGCAGGAAACACGAAGGCTTGGTCTAATTGGTTAGCAACAGAAAAAAGTATTAAACAAAATTTGCAGAGGTTAGCTTACACATCATTGGTGAGAGATGGCCTAGGAGCTTCGTTAAAAGAGGGTGAAAGGGATTATATGTTTAACAATACTAAAATAGATGCTAAATATGTATTTGTTCCTTACACATCAATTCCTGATAGCTTAGTAAATGTAACAAAAAGTGAAATAAAAAAATATATTGAAAAATTTCCAAAAAATTTCAAATCTGAAGGAACGCGTACATTAAAGTATGTGAAATTTGATATAGAACCATCTAAAGAAGACGAAGAAGATATTAAAAATGTTGTAGCTAGTTTTATTAATGATAGAGAAGAATATAGCAATGCCGCAAAAACAACAGTTAAAGTTGAAGGACTCAAGAGTACCACTAATTACGAAGATTTTTTAAATGATAATAAATCGGATTTATCAATAGATAATAGTTATAAGTTTAAAAATCAAGTTCCTGCAATTGTTTCAGAAGCTATCTTCGATGCTTCTTTAGGGGATGTTATTGGTCCGTATAAAGATAAGGGATATTATAAAATATCTAAAATTGTTGAAATTTTACAATTACCAGATTCTGTGAAGTCCAGTCATATTATTGTTTCTTATATAGGAGCAACTAGATCAAGATCAACAAAAACAAAAGAAGCGGCTAGAAAAACGGTAGACAGTATTTTTTCTTTAGTAAGAAATAATAAATCTAAATTTACTAAAATTGCTAATGAAATAAATTCTGATGGTACGAAAGGTAAGGGAGGTGATATTGGTTGGGTAAGAAAAGATCAAGCTTTTTCACCAAGTTTTGATAAAGATTTTGCTAATTTTATTTATAAGAACAAGAAAGGAAGTATAAAGGTTGTTGAAACGGCATTTGGTTTTCATATAATAAGGATAGATGATCAAACTAAACCTAAAAAAGCTGTAAAAATGGTGACTTTTGCTCGTTTAATAGAGCCTTCTGAAGTAACCGAAAATACCATTTTTGAAAAAGCAGAAACATTAGCAGCTAATTTAGATGAGGGGAAAAATATTGATGATCTAGCTAAGGAATTAGGTTATGAGGTTAAATTGGCACTTAACTTAAAAGAATTAGACGAGAATGTTCCAGGTATAGGAAATCAACGACAAATAGTTACTTGGGCTTTTAAGAATGATAGAGAAGTTGGAGACTCGAAACGTTTTGATGTTGAAACGGGTGGGAAAAGGAGTTATGCAGTGGTTATGCTAAGTGAAAAAACTGAAAAAGGAGGCTTAGTATTAAGTTCTGTTGTAATAGAGGAAGTTCTTTTAAAATTAACGAAAGAAAAAAAGGCAGCAATAATTAAACGAAAAATGAATGGAGATACATTAGATGAGATAGCTAAAAATAGTAATACAAATGTGCGTATGGCATCATCAGTAACTTTAGCGAGTCCGTTAATTTCTGGTGTAGGAAATGAGCCTACAGTAGTGGGGGCAATGTCAACTTTAGCAATAAACAAAATATCAGATAAAATAGAAGGAGAGAAAGGTGTATTTGTTGTTAAAGTAATAAGACGTGAAGTTCCAACTAAATTAGAAAATTATAATACTTTTAGTAAAAGAGAGGCTAATAAGCTGAAAGCCAAAACATATCAAATATTTAGAGTGTTAAAAGAGACAGCTGACGTAGTAGATAATAGGAGTAAATTCTTTTAAGCAATAAAGAGAAAATAAGAAATATAAAAAAACCTGCTCATTTTAATGAGCAGGTTTTTTTTAATAAATATCTTTTTATTGCTTAAAATTATTTATCCATTCATTGAAATTAAAAACTCTTCATTTGAAGTTGTAAATTGTATCTTGTCTTTAATAAACTCCATTGCTTCAACAGGATTCATATCAGCTAAGTATTTTCTTAGTACCCACATACGTTTAACAGTTTTAGAATCTAACAGTAAATCATCTCTACGAGTGCTAGATTTAACAAGATCAATAGCTGGGTAGATTCTACGGTTAGAAATATTTCTTTCTAACTGAAGTTCCATATTCCCTGTTCCTTTAAACTCTTCAAAGATTACCTCATCCATTTTTGAACCGGTTTCAGTTAAAGCAGTAGCGATAATTGTTAAAGAACCTCCATTTTCAATATTACGAGCCGCACCAAAAAAACGTTTTGGTTTGTGTAAAGCATTGGCATCAATACCACCAGATAAAATTTTACCTGAAGCAGGAGCAACTGTATTATAAGCTCTTGCTAAACGCGTTATAGAATCTAACAGAATAACAACATCATGTCCACATTCAACTAGGCGCTTTGCTTTTTCTAAAACAATATTAGCAACTCTTACGTGTTTGTCTGCAGGTTCATCAAAAGTTGAAGCAACAACTTCACCTCTCACACTTCGTTGCATATCAGTTACTTCCTCAGGTCTTTCATCAATTAATAAAATAATTTGATAAACATCAGGATGATTAGCAGCAATTGAATTTGCAATATCTTTAAGTAACATTGTTTTACCCGTTTTTGGTTGGGAAACTATCATTCCTCTTTGTCCTTTTCCAATTGGAGAAAATAAATCAATAATTCTTGTTGATAGTGTACTAGATTTACCAGCCAAATTAAATTTTTCTTCTGGAAATAATGGTGTTAAATGTTCAAAAGAAACACGATCCCTAACAACATTAGGGTTTAGTCCGTTTATTTTTGATACACGAATTAATGGAAAATATTTCTCTCCTTCTTTTGGAGGCCTAACTACACCTTTTACAGTATCACCAGTTTTTAATCCAAATAACTTTACTTGAGATTGTGATAAATAAATATCATCAGGTGAAGATAAATAGTTGTAATCTGAAGATCTTAAAAATCCATAACCATCAGGCATCATTTCTAAAACTCCCTCACTTTCAATAATACCATCAAATTCATAATCGGGATCTCTGTATCGATTACCATTATTTATGCGTTGCCCTTTGTTATCTCTGTTATTTTGCCTTTGTTGTTTGTTTTGTTGTTTAGGGTGATTTACCTGCTTAGGGTGATTTTGTTGTTTGGGTTTGTTATGTGGGGTAGTTTCATTTTGAGATTTTTTCTCTTGTTGATTTTTTTGTTCAACTATAGGAGTGTTACTATTTTCAGATTTTTTAACCTCGTGTTTAGTAATAGGCTGTTTAGTGTTGGTTTTTTGAGATTCTTTTGCCTCTCTTTTTTGTTCAACTCTTTTTATGGGTTCTACTTTATTAATTTCTAAAGCAAGTTCTTTTTGTATATTATCTTCAGGGGTTGCTTTATTATCTTTTGCTATAGTTGGCTTTTTTTGAATTCTTCTTCGCCTTGGTTTACCATCATTAGATGAAGGTTTATTTTTAATAACTTTTGTTGGGGTTGAAGCCTGAATATCGAGTATTAAATAGACTAAGTCTAGTTTTTTTAATTGACTAAATTTTTTAGCTCCAATGGATTTTGCGATTTCTTGTAATTCTACAAGAGTTTTCTCCTTTAATTGGGAAATTTCAAACATTATGTTTAGTTGTAATTATTATTATTTTGTAAAGACTATCTAATTATTCTTTAAAGAATTTTTGTGGATTAAACTTTGAGGTGATTAGTCGTTTTAGTTGTAGCTTTCCTATACCATAAAGGTGTAAGAACATTGCAAATATATGAAATTATTTTATATAAGTAATCTTTTATTCTTTAAAAAAGAAAATGTATTTTTGCTCCTAATTATTTCATGAGGCATGATTCAAAGAATACAATCAGTTTATCTATTAATTGCAACCCTACTTTCAGGAGGGTTAATATTCGTATTTAAGCTTTGGGTAGATAATAAAGGAACTGATTTTTTTGCTGTAGATTCCTTTAGCTCAGAAAATGTATTATTAAAAATAATGACTGTATTATTTTTTACCTCTGCGGCTTTAACGCTTATTGCTATTTTTCAATTTAAGAATAGACAGTTACAATTTGTGTTAGGTCGATTAGCAATTTTGACCAATTTTATTTTATTAGGTATCGTCGTATATTTTTCACAAAACTTATCTGGAGAAATTAAGATTTCTGAGAAAGGTATTGGGTTGTTTATTCCAGTTTTAACAATTTTATTTGTCGTAATTGCAAATAAGGCTATTAAGAAGGATGAAGAGCTTGTAAAATCTGTAGATAGATTACGATAAACCTTTTATCTTAGTATATTTAGTGCATAAAAGCCATTTCAATTTTAATTGAAATGGCTTTTTTATAACGGTTTACAGTTAGAAATAAATTTCACTACTTTTGGGTACTAAATTAGTATTATTTAGTCATAAATTTGAAACTGGGGAAATATTGGAAAAGATAAAAGTTTATATTGCAGACGATCATCAACTATTAATAGATGGTATTGTTGCAGTGTTGGGATCTGAAAAAAACATAGAGGTTGTTGGCTACTCGCTTAATGGTGAAAGTGTAATTAACTGGTTTGAAACAAACACTGCAGATATTCTAATTTTAGATATTAATATGCCAAAAATTGACGGAGTTGGCGTACTGCAATATTTTTTTAAAAAAGATTTTCAGCAAAAAGTTATTATATTATCAAGCTATGATGATACGAAACTGATTAAAGAAGTTCTAAAAATTGGAGCTAGTGGTTTTTTAGCAAAAAAGTGTGCAGCTGAAAATATTATCGAAGCTATTAATGTAGTTTATAGTGGAGAGCAATATTTCAGTAAAAGCATTCAAGATAAGTTAATAGCAACTTTCACAAACAATGCTATAAAAAACAACCGAGAATCTATAGAAAGCTCATTTTTTAGTTCTTTAACACCAAGGGAAATAGAAGTTTTAAAATTAATTGCTGCACAATATAATTCAAAAGAAATAGGCAAATTACTTCATATTAGCATAAATACAGTTGAAACACATAGAAAAAATTTAATTAGTAAATTAAATGTTAAAAATGTAGTAGGTTTAGCTATTTATGCTGTTAAAAACAATATTGTTTAATTTTCATTAAAATCATATAATGAAGTTTTTAAAACTAATATTATTTATAATTTTTATTAATTTAATTTTAATAGAAAGTGTTATTGCAGACAATTTAAATCACCCAATTAAATTTTCAATTGATTTAAAAAACAAAAAATTAATTTTTATAAAGCAGTTAATTGATCAAGGAAAAACCAAAGAAGCTCTTCAACAATTATATGAAGTAATTGATGAAGTTGAAAGTCAAAAAGATACACTTGCGATTATTAATAGTCACCGAATGTTAGCTGATATTTTACGTGATAATGGCGATTTTAAAAAGTCAAACCTAAGTTACAGTAAAATAATTCCGTTAATTAAATCAGATTATGAAACACTACAGTATGTTTATTTTAAAAAGGGAGGGAATTTTCAATTAGACGGTATTGTTGATAGTGCGTTAGTTAACTATCTTAAAGCCATTGAGATAGGAAATAAAATTAAAAACAAAGAAAATTTAAAAGCTAAAATACACGCAAATTTATCGGGTGTTTATTATTTAAAAGCTAACTACAACAAGGCAATTGAACATTCAAAAATTGCTGCAAATTATCAAAAAATATTGGGTAATTCAGATATAGAGGCTGGTATCATCAATAATTTAGGAAGCATTTATTATATGCAAGGGAAATATAAAGAGTCTTTAAAAATGTTTCAGGAAGCATTATCAATTGTTGGAGATGAAAAGAATGAACTTAATAAAAAAACGAGACGAACAGCCTATATAAATATGGCCTATGCGTTTAGTGCTTTAGGTGATTATAAAAAAGCGTATGAATATCAGGATAAATATGCAGTAATTGATGATTCTTTAAAACAAGAATTGAAATATAAAGAAATAGCCGAAATAGAATCTAAATACAAGGTTGCTAAAAAAGAAAAAGAAGCACAAATAGAAAAAAATAAACGATTAAAAGCTGAATATTGGACAATTGGTTTAAGTATTGCCTCTGTTATTTTATTGCTGATTATTTATATAATTTTTAAATTATACAAGCTCTCTAAAAAAAATTACAAACTTCAAATTGCTCAAGAACAACTTATTCATAGAGGTGCTCTTGAAAAAGTAAAGAGTGATGCTCAATCTAAAATTTTGGTAGCAACACTAGATGGAAGGATAGAGGAACGTAAGCAAATAGCTTCAGTTTTACATGACAATGTTAGCGCATTATTATCGGCTGCTAATTTACATTTATACGCTAGTAAAAAGCAATTAAAAGACAGTACACCTATAGAAATTGATAAATCACAAGCCATTATTTCTGATGCTGCAGATCAAATTAGAGATTTGTCACATAAATTAATGTCATCAGTTTTATTAAAGTTTGGATTGGCTGTAGCAGTTCAGGATTTATGTGAAAAAGCATCTAATTCTTCTTTAAAAATAAGTGTTAACTCTAAAAATATTACCAGATTTGATCAAAATTTCGAAATAAAGCTGTTTAACATCATAACTGAAATAGTAAATAATATGTTAAAGCATAGCAAGGCTCAAAATGGTGTTATTAAATTAGAGCAACTAAATGGTAACTTACAGGTTATTATTTTTGATGATGGTAAGGGATTTAACGTTGATAATATTCACAGTGAAAAAGGCGTGGGATTAAGTCAAATAGAAGCCAGAATTCATGTGCTTAATGGATTGATAAACATAACATCGTCAAACTCAGGAACTCGAATTTTTATTTCAGTTCCAATTGTGTATTAACGTTTGTTTAATTCTATAATTTCTAAATTAGAAATATTTTCTTCATGAATTTCAAACCGTACCATTGTTCTTATGTTGTGAAAGCCGTGCTTTCCTGCAGCGCCCGGATTTATATGTAATAAATTAAGTTTTTTATCAAAAATTACTTTTAAAATATGAGAATGTCCACTAATAAACAATTTAGGAGGGCTTTTTGAAATTTCTTCTTTTATTCTTGGGTTATACCTATTTGGGTATCCACCAATATGTGTTATCCAAACGGTTACTTTTTCAAGGGTAAATACAGCATCTAATGGATATTCAGTTCTTATTAAAGCATTGTCAATATTACCATAAACAGCTCTGAGCGGTTTTAATTTTTTTATAGCATCAATAACTTCTAAAGAGCCAATGTCGCCAGCATGCCAAACCTCATCAGCTTGTTTTACAAATTTTAAAATTTGATTGTCAATAAAACCATGAGTATCTGAAAGAAGTAGTATTTTTTTCATAAAGTTATAAAATCCTAAATAACAAATATGATGTATATTTGCAGCTGTACAAAAATAACATTTCAATTGAGATATTTTATTGATTTATCATATAAAGGAACAAATTATCATGGATGGCAGGTACAACCTAACGCTATTAGTATACAGCAATTAATAAACAATGCTTTTACCACTATTTTTAGAACACAAATTAATATAGTTGGGGCTGGCAGAACAGATACAGGAGTACACGCTGAACAACTTTTTGCACATGTAGATTTTGATGATGAAATAGATAGTAATGATATAGTTTATAGGTTAAATTGCCTATTACCTAATGATATTGTTGTAAACAATATTTTAAAAGTTTCTAAAAGTGCACATGCACGTTTTGATGCTACTAGTAGAAGTTATGAATATCGTATTTTTTTAGGTAGAAATCCATTCTTAACTGAAATTACTTGGCAACTTACTAATAAAAAGTTAAATATTGCTAAAATGAATGAAGCGGCAAAAATTTTATTAAATTACACCAATTTTAAGAGTTTTGCTCGTGCCAATTCTGACGTTAAAACACATAATTGTAAAGTTAAAGAAGCGGTATGGGTAGTAACAGATAAAAAGCTAACATTTCATATCACAGCAGATCGATTTTTAAGAAATATGGTAAGGGCAATTGTAGGGACATTACTTGATGTTGGTAACAATAAAATAACTTTGGAAGATTTTAAACAAATAATTGAAAGTAGAGATAGATGTAACGCAGGAACTTCTGCACCGCCTCAAGGGTTGTTTTTAACAAGTGTTACCTATCCAAAAACAATTTTTATGAATGGATAAAAAAGTTACAGGGAAAGCTTTCGACGCTAAAATATTTAAGCGTTTAATGAGTTTTGCATCGAAATATAAATGGCAATTTATTATCAGTACCATTTCGGCAATTTTAATGTCTATGGTTTCAGTAGCGAAACCAATTTTATTGCAAAAAATAGTTGTAATTTATTTTGAAAATAAGGATAAAGAAGGCTTGTTAAATTATTCTTTATTAATGGTTGCTTTTTTGGTAGCTGAAGTAATTTTACAATTTTTATTTATTTACATTGTAAATTGGATGGGGCAGCATATTATTAAGGATATAAGGGTTAAGCTACAAAAACATATGTTGCAGTTTAAAATGTCTTATTTTGATAATTCTTCCGTTGGGAAATTAGTTACACGATTAGTGTCTGATACTGAAACCATAGCGCAATTTTTTGGACAAGGATTGTTTATGATTATAAGTGATTTACTTAAAATGTTGGTTGTTGCAATTGTAATGTTATGGATGAACTGGAAATTAGCATTAATTGCTTTTATAATACTTCCTATTTTAATTTATGCCACCAAATTATTTCAAATAGCTATAAAATCGGCCTTTCAAGAAGTTAGAATGCAAGTTGCTAATTTAAATGGTTTTGTACAAGAGCGGGTTACAGGTATGAATATAGTGCAGCTTTTTAACCGTGAAAAAATTGAATATGAAAATTTTATAAAAATTAATGATAAGCACAAAAAAGCACACGTACGTACTGTTTGGTATTATTCAATTTTCTTTCCAATAGCCGAAATTTTATCATCAATTGCTGTTGGTTTGTTGGTGTGGTATGGTAGTTTAGATATTGTAAATTCTGGAATAACAGATGCTGGGCAAATTATAGCATTTATTATGATGTCTCAAATGCTATTTAGACCATTACGTCAAATAGCAGATAAATTTAATACACTTCAAATGGGAATGGTAGCTGGTGATCGAGTTTTTGAAGTTTTAGATACCCATAGCCAAATAGATAAAACAGGTAAATTTGAAGCAAAAAATTTTAGAGGTAATATTGCATTTAAAAAAGTGCATTTTAGCTATATTGAAGGTGAAGAAGTTTTAAAAGGAATATCATTCCAAGTAAAAGCTGGAGAAACGGTTGCAATTGTTGGAGCAACAGGTGCAGGAAAATCTACCATTATAAATTTAATAAATCGTTTTTACGAAATTAATGAAGGTGAAATATGTATTGATAATCACAATATTAAACAATATACTTTAGAATCATTAAGAAAGAAAATAGCGGTTGTTTTACAAGATGTTTTTTTATTTTCAGATTCAATTTTTAACAATATTATTTTGAGTAATGAAACTATTACGTTAGACGAGGTAAAAAACGCTGCCAAAGAAATAGGAATTCATGAGTTTATTATGAGTTTACCAAATAATTACCATTACAATGTAAAAGAGCGAGGAGCTATGCTATCATCTGGCCAACGGCAATTAATAGCATTTTTACGAGCCTACGTTAGTAAGCCAAGTGTGTTAATTTTAGATGAGGCAACATCGTCTATAGATTCATATTCAGAAAAATTAATTCAGCAAGCCACGGATAAAATAACCCAGCATCAAACCTCTATAATTATTGCACATAGGTTAACAACAGTTAAAAAAGCCGATAAAATTATTGTAATGGATAAGGGTAAAATTGTGGAACAAGGCTCTCACTTAGAGTTGTTACATAAAAACGGCTATTATAAAAATTTATACGACATGCAATTTTCAAGTGAAGTAGCTTAATTTAAATCGTAACGAATAGTTTCAATAAGCTCATTACTATTTTTAAACAATACAAACTCACCATCTTTAATGTAAGACATTTTTCCTGTTTCTTCAGAAACAACCAAACAAAGAGCATCTGTTTTTTCTGTAATTCCTATGGCTGCTTTATGGCGTAAACCAAATCGTGCAGGTAATTTTTTGCTTGAGAGTGGTAAAATAACTCTTGCTGCAATAATAAAATTTTCTTTAATAATTATAGCGCCATCGTGCAGTGGACTATTTTTATAAAAAATACTTTTAATAATAGGTTTGTTAATTTCAATATTCATTTTATCTCCAGTAAATTTTACAAAATCTAAATTTTGAGTGCGCTCTAAAACAATTAAAACACCTGTTTTGGTTATAGCCATTTCTTCACAAGCCGTTACAATAGATTCTACATCAGTAGTTGTTTGAATTTCGGTTTTTAAAAAGTTAATTTGTTTTAAAAAATTTCTTTTGTTGGTGAAATTAGTTGAGCCTATCATTAATAAAAACTTTCGAACTTCAGGTTGAAAAACAATAAGTATGGCTATGGCTCCTAAACTAATTAAAGCTCCTAATAAACCGCTCAACATTTTCATTTGTAGTGCTTCTGTAATTTTCCAAATAAGTACAACCAAAGCAATACCAATAAAAATATTAATGGCAACAGTTCCTTTTAATAATTTGTACACGTAATAAAGTAGTATGGCAACTAAAATAATGTCTAAAGCATCTAAAAAAGAAAAGTCTAAAAAATTAAGCATTTAAGTCGTTTTTGTAAAAGTAGGAAAAAGATTGCATATTCAATAGCTATTCACAGCCACAATCGGGTACGTTGTTTTGATTGAAAATAAACTCTATATTATTTGTTGTAATACTTTTATTGTTAAAATTATCAATCATTGTTTTATAAAATAAATAATCTTGATACAATAAGTCTTCATTAAAGTTAAGGTGTAACATTGTTTTTTTTCCTCCTGAAGAAAAATCAATAAATTCTAGTAATGTAGTTTTTAATTCTCCTTGTTCCATTTTTGCATCGTTAATCCAGGTGCTATTTGGGTTGAAGGTGAGGTTTATATTGTTGTATTTTATATAGTTGTTACTATGTTTTTTAATGTAATATTTAGATAATAGACTATCTGTTTTAAAAATAACACCGTCAAATTTTAAAAACGAAAGTTTTTTTGAGAGGGTATCTGCATA